>Ga0233432_10001395_pt1 | contig 23371 bp, 21 predicted proteins | sample SI_122_August201_6_FD_179870 | JGI IMG/M metagenome (GOLD analysis project Ga0233432, IMG submission 179870) | Seawater microbial communities from Saanich Inlet, British Columbia, Canada - SI_122_August2016_10_MG | ecosystem: Environmental > Aquatic > Marine > Inlet | place: Canada: British... | reverse complement strand
CTTGTTTTTCAGACAAGTGCTCTACCGACTGAGCTATCTGGCCGTATGGCGGGGACGACGGGATTCGAACCCGCGACCTCCTGCGTGACAGGCAGGCGTGAACTCCAGACTTCACCACGCCCCCGTATTTACAAATATTAACACCTTATTTTAAATAGTATGTTTAAATTTTTTGCTGTATAAAGCTTTAATTATAAAATTAAAATAATATACAGTCCTACTTACCATGTATCCAATTCTGAGTAGAGATATATTATCAGTGTTAATGTATTTGTCTGTGACATTTGTATGGGCTTTGTAAGTTATTAAGCTATTTTGAAGCTTGTGAGATTCAAGTTTTTTTGGTGATATAGTTAATTCCTCTTCTAAGAAAATAGAGTGACTTCTATTGTTTTCGACTTTTGTATGTGTTGCTAAATCTCCCCATCCAATATTGGATATTAAATTATTTTTGGGAATTACTGCTAATCCATTATTTTTTAACATAGTTGAATAGAGTTGGAAATCCCAGAAGTTTTTTATCTTTGTTCTACTTGCTCCTTTGCAAATACGGCTAACAATAAATTTTTCAAAAAACTTTACATGTTTAAAAAATGAATAATTATAAATAATTCCTTTTTTCCAATTATCTAATTCTTCATCGTACTTTTTCCATCTATCGCTCCAGGTTGCCCACCCCCAAATTAATGGGATGTTTGTGTATAGGTAATCTGAATTGGTATAGTATTTTTCAGCTAAGATTGGGCCCCCATTGTCACCTGAAATTAACCACACCTTTTGAGTGGTTGCATATTTAGGTAATAAATAGTCGCAAAATTTAAAAAAGCTTACAGAAGGTATGCAATCATCTTCAAGAATGATCCCAGAATCTACGTTTTCAAAAAACCAAGAAATCCCTTTTCTCGGCCCTATGCCACATCCATAGTTAATTGTTAATTTATTTACAGACACCTCTTTTGTCCAATGAATTTTTTCATTTATAATATCCAAAATCTGAGCCTGATTTTTAATGTCATCCTTGTTACCCTCACGGTTACCATCTATACTTATATAAATTTTTTGTGGTCTAACTTTAGATAGTGCATCAATTAATTTAATTGTTTCATCTGGCCTATTAAAAAGTAACAGTAAAACAGGAGACTTAGTTTTGTAGTTATCAGTGCTACTACTCATAATTTGATATTTCTTAAATTTGGCAAATAAAGTTTGTTTTTTTTAAAAGTTTTATAAAAATTAATATTTGAGATAATTCCGTTTTTATGCATTTTTTCATGTTGACCTATCCAGCCGTAAACTTTGAAAGTTGTAAAATATACTTTGTCATTAACTCTGTCTATCTGAGAAAAAATTTCTTTTGCTGCATCAAAAAGCCCAGGAAAGTCAAGATCATCAAAATATAATATAAATTCTTCATTTAGATTATTAGATATAATATTTTGAAATTCACTCATAACTCCCTCTGGGGTGTGAAGTGCATCAGAGAATATAATATCAAACTTGCAATTAACTCCCTCGTTAAAATTTTTGAGATGAGAAGCCTCGAGAACACTCCCCCGAAAGTAAGTTAAATGATTGTTTTTCTTTCCTCTGTAGAAGGTGCCTTGATCTTCATCAAAAGATCTGGTATCGGAAAAGAGGCTTTTGTATTTTTTAGTGATGGGATTGATATCAAAAGCAATGAGTTCAGCATTTGATAAATAACTATTCATCTGAAAGTAATTCTTGAGTACTGAAGTACCAATTTCTAGATACTTAATCTCCTTCTTCTTTTGTAAAAAATGCGAAGAATAGAGCATAATATCTGTGTAGGTTGGAAAATTAAATATACTTTCATTTATTTTTTTATATATAGGCTTAGACATCCCATAGTCGGTTATAGAAAATTCTGAATCTTGAATGAATGATCCCTCTTTTGCTAAAAAAGATCTAGTTTGAAAAATAATATCTTTTAAATCCTTGTTCCCTAAAGCTAAAAATCTCAATACATATATGTTTTGAAATATTAAAACATATTTTCGTTTCATTTTTGTTAAATGATATTGTAAATTGTTTAAAAGGTAATTCATTTTTTAATTCTTTTGCTATTCAAACTTCGATAAAAAGATTTTAATAATTCAACAGTTTTATAATTTTTTTGGAGCCGTAAATTTAATATATTTTTCAGAAATAGAAGTGTTGAATATTTTTTCCACTTATGAGTAATATGAATTTTCTCAAATCCTAGTTTTCTATAATTTTCTTGATAGAAGTTAGAAGTATTATTAAGTAATCCCTCCACTGTCCAGGGTTTTTTACTTCCTGAGTAATGAATTAACACAGCTTTGTCCTTGATACTATTTTTATTTACACTGAAATTTTCTACATCAACCGCATAATTGAATTTTTTTTCAAGCTCTAGGTAGTCTCCATCAAACAGAATATTGAGAATGTCTTGATCCCAGAACTTAAATTCGATGTTATCATCCTCTATTATCCTCTCAGCCTTATGATTTATTTCTATTTTTCTCCATTTTTCTAAATCAATAAACATAATCCCTGCATTAAAATATTTTTCACCTTTGAGATTTAAATCTCTGAACAAGTCTTTGTACATATTTCTTTTAAACTCTGTTTTAACCGCAATAGTATTATCTGAAATTTTTAATTCTCGGAATATATCACTTACATTATTATCTATTGGATTAATGGCAATGATATCACAATCTATGTATATAATTTCTTCTACTTCCTTGGGCAAAATATTTTCAATAAATAACCTGTAGTAGGTTGCTTCCGAAATATGAGAATTAGAAATATTTGGAAAATAATTAGAGACTTTACCAAATTCAAAAACTTCTAATTTGTTTAAATTCTTATGTTTTTTGATTATTTTTGGGACATTTTTAAATAGATGTAGATTTTTATGTATCACGTATAAGTTAATTTTGAGAGAGCTTTTGTCTAATATCGAAATTATAGATGTTAAGGCTTGATAATTGTAATTTTCATCTAGACAGTAAAGTAAATTAACCATTTAATTAAACAATATCGCCTTAAGAAAAATAATTATTGTAGTAGAAATTTAAATTGGATTTTAAAAATTTCATTTTGCTTATATTGGTTGTTTCCTTTAATCCAAAACCATTGTAACCAAATTGTGTTTCGTTTAAATTCGAAATTTTATTTTTAATATATTTTGGGTGGTCGTCAAGATTAAGGTTTCTCACATGGTTCTTATATCTTTCTTGTACCATCTCAAACCAGGCTATGTATGCTTCTTCTGGGTGGCCTCCGCCCCTATCTCCCCAGTCTTTAAAACTTCTATGCCAAGCCCTAGCAAATCGTGCTCTATCTTCAGCAATTATATCTTTGGTTCTGAAGACTGTATCGTAATTCCATATAGGAATTCTTACATAGGGTACATTTTTTGGTGAAATCAACTTATTGTCAATTGTTGGCTGACATAAATCACCCCCACCATTCATTTTAATATGAGGAAATTTTCTTTTATTTAAAGCTATACACATTTTTGCTTTTAGATTAAACCTATCAGGTGTAAAAATTTGATATTTTGGAAAAGCTAAAGATGGAGAATTTGGATTCTTTATCAATACGTCCCTAATTTTAAGTAAATCTTTTTCGTGAAAAAAATTATCGATATCCATATGAATTACCCAATCTCCAGTGGACTCATTAAAACCTTCCTGAAATTTTTCTCCAATAAGTTCGAATCTAAATTCTTGCGGCCAATCACCTCCGACTGATACTACCTCGTCAGCTACATCTTCATAGCAACTCAAGGCTTCTTTCCAGGGGTCCATTCTTTTCTCTGGATTAGTCATTGTTGTGAAAATTGATAATTTCATATTCTCTCTAAATACTTTGCTAAAACAAAAATTTTCCATATTCGTTGTGCATTTATTCGGGACTTGTTAATAGAAAGTGTAAAAATTAAATTTTTATTATGTTCTTTTATGTACTTAGAATTGTTTATAGTTTCACTTATCAGTTCTCTATTATTGTAAACCCATCGTTGGACATCAAAAACAAATCCCATTTTTTTCCTATTCGTAAAATCCGAGTCGAAATCTTCTTGTAAGTAATCTTTTAAAATTTGTTTTGAGTTATTAAAGTTAATTTTTGAAGAATCAACACTAAGCATGTATTCAACAAGTTTATGATCTACAAAAGGTGATCTAACCTCTAAAGAATTTGCCATAGATGTTCTGTCTATTTTCATCATCATCATCTCAGAAAGGAAAAATTTATATTCTGATATCATAATCCTTTTATAGTCATTAGAGATATTAGGCATAATTGAATCGATATAACTATTCTTGTTTTCAACTCCCATTAAATTTAGTAATTTGTTGTCTTCAAAATATGAAGAATAAGCTTTGGTTGTATTTTTAGAATGTTTTAAAAAATTATTTCCAGTTCCCAGAAAAGATGGATATACACTAAATATTGTGGAGAGGAAAGATAGATTTTTATTTCTGGACATAGTTTCATTAATCCTCCTATATCCTGCTAATAATTCATCACCTCCATCTCCAGATATGGCAACTTTGAATTTTTCTGATATTAATTTACTTAATAGAAATGAGGGTACGACTGATGGATCTGCATATGGCTCATCAAAAGCATTTAGAGCATCATCAACTTCTGTGGTTAAATTTGAGATATCAATACTTCGTATTTCTTGATTAGTTGAGTATTTATTAGCTACTTGATCAAACCACAACGACTCATCATAAGCATCCCCGTCATAACTGACTGAAAATGTATTAATTTTGTGTCCATTATCATTTAAATTTTTAACTATCGCCGTTGAATCAATACCTCCAGATAAAAAATTTGCTATGGGGACATCAGAATTTAATCTTTTAGTAATAGAATCAGTAAATAAATCAAAGAAAATATCCTTTGAAAACCTTTTGTTATCTAAATGCTCTTCAATATTCCAGTACTTTACACTTTTGGCAATAAAATTATGTGATTGAAAGTCATATTCTAATATTTCACCAGGTTCGACTTTATAAATTTTATCAAAAATTGTTCTTGGAGAGGGTATCGCACCAAGTTGTAAATAGAGATTCAAAGACTCAGTGCTTATAGTTTTTTTTTCTACATTTTTAGCAAGTGAAAGTAGATTTGAACTAAATATTAGTCCCTGTTTTGTAGTGTTGTAATACATAGGCTTTTGACCTAATCTATCACGAACTAAATAAGCTTTATTCATCTTATTGCTATAAAAAAATATGGAAAATTGACCCTCGAGTTTATTTATAAAATTAATACCTTCGTGAGAAATACCCAAAAGAGCAACCTCTGTATCTGAGTGGTTAGAATTGAATTTAATTCCTTCAAGCTCTAACTCAGTCCTAAGTTTTTGATGGTTGTAAATTTCACCATTAAAAAGAATTAAACTTTGAAAATCCTTTGAAACCATTGGTTGTGAAGCTTTTTCAGTAAGATCTATAATTGATAATCTGTTAAAGATAAGTGAAAGATTTAAATCTGTCTTTTCGTGGAACAAATAATTTGTGTTTTCAATTAAAGTTTTTGTTTCATCAGGACCTCTGCAAATAATATTTTTATTGCTATCGATTAACAGTTCGTGGTTAATGTTATCTCTTGATATTTTACCTATGAATCCACACACAATATCTAGTATAAATAATTTAAAATTATTCAAAGAAGAAATTATTTTAACTAAAATGACTTTACATGATATCAAATAAAATCTTATATATATTTGGTAGTGGTAGAAGCAATAGAATTAAAGTTGAAAATATTAAATCAACTGAATTCTTTTATAGTTATTTTTACTTGAAAAATAAATATCCTCTTACAAATTTAATCGAGATGAAAGAAGAAAAACCACAACAAGAGCTAAGTTATAAATTTTTATTGATAATTGATAAAATCTTAAGAAAATTAACAAATCTTCCGTTTTATTTCAACCTAATAACAACAAAAAATAACTTTGTTGAAATATTCAAAGCTAATAAAATTATCGCAACAAATGATCGACTTGGTTTGTCGATTTTGCCGATGGTTTTAATTTCAAAAATATTTAAAAAAAGTGACTTATTTATCATCGTTATGGGTCTTTTCTCCAAAGAAAGACCCAACTTTATAGTTTCATTCTTACAAAAAATTATGATAATTATATTATTGACTGCCACTAGTAAGTTATTCTTTTTGGGTGATGGAGAATATAAAGACGCTTGTAGGCTTTATCCTAAGAAAAAACATAAATTTGTATTTACACCATTTTGTGTAGATACCAATTTTTGGAAGTTGCAAAATGATGGTCTCAAAGAAAGCTCCCGCAACTCTGTTTTATTTATTGGAAATGATGGAAATAGAGATTATGATTTAGTACTTGAAATTGCAAATTTACTGAGTGAAGTTAACTTCATTTTCATTACAAATTATCCCTTTGATTCAGATGATATCCCTGAAAATGTTAAATTAATTCAGGGAAGCTGGAATCAAAATATACTCTCAGATGAAGAAATTCTTAACTACTATTCAATATCAAAACTTACTGTACTACCCATTAAAAACACATTTCAACCTTCAGGGCAAAGTGTATCTTTGCAGTCAATGTCTTTAGGAACTCCTGTAATGATTACTGATACTAAAGGTTTTTGGGATAAGACTAACTTTACCCATAATGAAAATATTTTTTTTGTTAAAGACAATACAAAAGAGGTATGGGCATCAAATATAATAGAACTTCTAAATAACAATGTGTTACTTAAAAAACTTTCAGTTAATTCAATAAATACAGTAAATACCTATTACAGACAAGAAATTTTTGATGAAACACTAGAAGAATATATAGGATTAAATAATTAGCATTGATAAAGTAGGATTTAATTATAAAAAATAACATGGGAAAAAAAATATTACTTCTTGGGTCGCACGGTATGGTGGGCAGTTCTATTGGAAAACTTTTAAAAGAACGTGAAGAAAAATATAATTTAATAGAGTCAAGCAGAAAAGATACAGATTTGTTTTCTTATGATAAAACTCAAGATTTAATAACTGACACTCAGCCAGATGTGGTAATCATAGCAGCAGCAAAAGTTGGAGGAATAGTTTTCAACAATACAAAGCGCAGTGATTTTATATTAGAAAATCTAAAAATAAATATGAATATTCTAGAATCATGTATTCCCTTCCCTAATATTAAAGTCATAAATTTAGGTAGTAGTTGTATTTATCCACTAAATGCACCAAACCCTATAAATGAAGAGGAATTCATGAATGGTCAATTAGAAGAAACAAACTCTCCCTATGCTATGGCAAAAATTAGTGCAATTGAAATAGGTCGTGCAATTTCAACAGAGTTTGGTCATAAAGTAATTAACTTAATGCCAACAAACTTATACGGTCCCAATGATTTTTTTCATCCTGTTAATGGCCATGTAATTCCCTCCTTGATTGCCAGAATGCATGATGCAAAACTTAATAAAGACACCGAATTTAACATATGGGGAACAGGTACCCCTTTAAGAGAATTTTTATTTGTAGATGACTTAGCTGAATGTGTTAAATTTATAATAGATAAAAATATAGACAACGACTTAATTAATGTTGGAAGCAGCGTAGAAATAAGTATTGCTAATCTTGCAGAACTAATCAAAGACTCCGTTGGTTTTGAAGGAGAACTCATTTTTGATACTTCGAAACCTGATGGGAACCCAAGAAAGCTCCTAGATAGTAGCCTCATTAACAGTCTTGGTTGGAAAAGTAAAACAACTCTCGAGAGAGGTCTAAAATATACTTACGATTGGTACGTTGAAAATAAAGAGATCGCTCGTCATTAAGAGTAATTTTCCCAAGTTGGCTTGATTAAATTTTCTTTTAGAAGTACTTTTTCCTGTTTTGCAGCAATTAGATCAGAGTCAACCATCATCTTTACTAAAGATGTAAAACTAGTTTCATTTTTCCAACCAAGAATTGATTGAGCTTTTGAAGAATCTCCAAGAAGATGTTCTACTTCATTTGGTCTAAAATACTTAGCTGAAGAGACTACATAATCAGACCACTCAAGGCCCAGTTGGCTAAAAGCTATTTTTGCAAAGTCTTCAACAGTGTAAGTTTCTCCAGTTGCTAGAACCCAGTCATCAGCCCTGTCATGTTGAAGCATTTTCCACATACCCTCTGTATAGTCACCAGCAAAACCCCAATCTCTCGACGCACTAAGATTCCCTAGAGTTAGTTTTTTCTGGAGACCCATATAAATTCGACCAACAGCCTTAGTAATTTTTCTAGTTACAAAAGTTTCACCCCTGTGCGGAGATTCATGATTAAATAAAATTCCATTTACACAAAACATGTCATATGACTCTCTATAGATTTTACTTATTTCATGAGAAAATACCTTAGCGGCTGCATAGGGGCTCTTAGGTTCAAATTTCGATTCTTCATTTAGCATTTCCCTTACTGACCCTCCATACATTTCAGAAGATGATGCCTGGTAAAATTTAATATTTTTATCACTATGTCTTATTGCTTCTAAAAGTGACAATGTACCGTTCGTCCCAGTCTGAGAAGTATATATTGGATTTTGGAAGGAAACAGCAACATGGGACTGAGCAGCTAAATTATATACTTCATCAGGTTGTATTTTGTTTATTAAACTAGTCAAAGAAGAGGAATCTAGTAAATCTGAATAGTGAAGGTGAAGTTTTTTATCTTGGTTATTTGAAAATTCAGAAATTAGAGGATCTATACGGCTTGTATTTATTGATGAAGATCTTCTAATCGTCCCATGAACTTCATATCCTTTTTCCAATAAGAGCTTAGATAAATAATAGCCGTCTTGTCCTGTAATTCCAGTAATTAAAGCAACGCTCATAACTTAGGATTTTAGTACTTTAATATGTTAAAAAATCAATTTTTTTAAATACTATTTTCTGCTTTGCCTCTAATAAAAAAGAATGCAAGGAAAAAATAAAAAACCAGTGGAAATCTGACACTTTCCATTGGTGTATCAAAAAGGCTCACAAACATGACCGGAATTAAAAACTCTAGGATTGAAAAATTTTTATTTTTTTTATAAAACTCAAATACCAAGTATCCGTAAAAAAATATAAATAACCCCATTTGAAAAGCACCACCTCTTGCAAGGATCTGAACAAAATAATTATGAACGTTTTCATTAGTACCATCCCAACCATTGTTGTCTTGCTTCAACATAGTTGGAATTATTTCTGAATACCCATAACCCACTAACAAAAGTTCTTTTTCCCTCATGTCAGTAATAACATCTTGCCACAAGACTAATCTCCAGTTTGCATTGACCTCTCCGGTAAACAAACGGCCATCTTTAAAATAGAAAGAAAATAACCCAGTATAATTTTTTTGGTTCACTACTTTATTAACACTATTTTGAACAAGGGTAACAGGAGCTTCCTGACTGATGTTCTGACTTTTAATTGATTGAAAGAGAATATCTGTACTTATATTTACAGCTGAAAAAGAAAATAAAGCTATCGACACGGTTAATAAAAGAAGAAGCTTCTTTAAATTGCCGATAAGTACTTTTTTTAATTGCCATAATTGTGTGGCAAAGAAAATCAAGCATGCAATAGTAGCTCCTCTACTCATGTAGAAAAATAGTGGAAGCATTAAAGATGTTGATAGAAAAAGAAAGAAGATAAATCTGTTTTTATTTAAAAACTTTTTATTTAGAAGGTTTGCAGCTATATAGGTCAAAAATATTTCTGAAGCTTTGTGTGTATCAAATTTATCTGCATATTTTATCAAAATATCATGAAAAAAATCTGGGTACTTTATTGATGTAAAAATATAAAGTAGTATTAGTAGTATCGAGGGTAAATACTGAAAATAATTATATGACTTCTTGTTTTCTACATACCAACAACCAATAAAGAAAAAACCTAAAGTCCAGATAAATGAGCTACTTTTATAGACGTAAAGATCAACAAAATTAGTTTCATGAAATAATGCAACAAAAAGAAAGCTGATAAAAATTAACCTAAAAATATTAAGCAATGTATCTGAATCACCAAATATATTTATAAATCTATTACCAATTAATAAACCTACAACCAAAATGGCCAGTCCTACTCCAGTTAATACTTCACCTATTCGAAATTCACCAATATAAATACCCATAAATGGCCTAGCGAATAAGATAGCCAAAATTATTAATCCTTGAATCAGCTGGAGTATTGTATCTTTATTCCTTTGTGAATGCATGTATCACTTTCCTATATACTTTGTTATTAACCAATACTTTTTTAAGATATAAAAAAATATAATAAGCACTTTTGTATATTTTATTATCTGTAGGAAGATATGACCTGTCAGCAATAATTTTTTCCTTCTCTGATAACATTCTGTAAAAATAGTCTAAATAATTTTTTGACATCAAATCTGCATTTAATGGGTAGTTAATTATTTTTTTTTGGTGTGAAAAGTAATCTTGACTGAATTCATTTAATTTTTCAAAAAAGTTTATTTCATTAAATGAAACCCCATATCCATTACAATGTTCAGGAATCCCTCCGCTTTCAATATATAACAGAGGTAAGCCACATTGTGCTGCTTCTATATGATGATTACCAGATGGTTCGTTTAAAGATGCTGTTATATATAAGTGATGTTTTTTTAATTCAGAGGATAAAGCGACACCAGAAAGTGGCGGTATGTGTTGAGAATTAATAAATTTAAAACTTTTAGGCAAATTTCCTATATAAGTAAATTCATACTTATTTTTAAATTCACTATTAGCAAGTCTTTCATCTAATTTTTTATATATTTGAAATCCTTTATTCCAGTTTGCACCCCAATGGTGGGTTACAATTCTTAGGGGAGAACTTTCATTCCATTTGACTATACCTTTATTGTTAAATATCTTGGTGTTAGCACCACCTAAGATAACTTTATTTCTTGTTTGGGACATTCCTTCGTCTTTATATAAATTCTGTAGCCAGGAACTTACAAAAATACTTGAGTCTGCAACCTTGTTAGCCTCAATATAGAATTCATTCACATTACTAGTATTCTTTCTTTGATCACATTCATTTACTCTGTGAAAAACTAATGCTTGATAATTTACGTATTTTAAATAACGTTTTATATCTTTGTGGTCAAAGCTAGATCCTTCAGAATTTGTTCTTGGATCTGTCAATATGATAATATCGATGTCTTGTTCTTTTAAATCATAAATAACTTCATGACCCTTACTTTTTAAAAACTCAGATAGATTCACAACAAATGCATTTCCACCACCCCATGGGCCTTCTTTTATTTGGGAGCCGATACTAACTTTCATAGACTCTGGAAAAAAGTATTAAACTCATCAAATCCTTTTGGTATCTGATATTTTTTTGAATTTTCATAAGCAAAATCTACATCAGGTTTTGCAGTTTTAAAGTTTGACATATTAAATATAGATACAGGATTTAAAATCTCTGAAACAATGCCAACGTCAGTTCCAATAATTGGGGTCTTAGACACTGCTGACTCCAGAACTGCGGCAGGGCCTCCTTCAACTCTAGAAGCAACTATATACAAATCTAATATATTATAAAGATCATTAAGAGATGAGAAATCAACCATTTCAAAATATGAATAATTAATATTTTCTTTTTTTAATCTTGATATTATATATTCCCTTCTTTTACCAGCAAGTACAACATGCAACCTTTTAACGGTAGTATTTAAATGTTTAGCAATTTCCAGATACTGATCAGGACCTTTAGATAGTTTAGGTCTTTTATATCCCTTTTTTTCAGTATCTCTTTGAAATGAGCCAATACTGTAACTTTCAATTGGAATACCGTATTTTTCTCTTAGCTTTGTTTTATCATTAATTTGATAAAAAGTATCTTGGTTGATCCAAAAAGGAATATATGTTATTGATTTTGATGTCAGATTTTGAAGAGTTTTTGAAGTTTTTTTAGATATTACGTGATAAATATCTACATATTGATCTAATTTATAAAATTCTCTTTTTTCAGAACCTTTAAATTTATCAATATCTATATGATGAATTGTGCAAATTATTTTTTTTTCTTTAAGAATTTTTGTACTAATACTAGACAAATTCCAAGGTGCAATTATCCAGACAATATCTGCATCCTCAATATTATCTGTTACATAGTCTGAGTTGTAACTACACCATTCTTGTATAAACCTATCGACAATCCAATTTTCATCTGCTTTATTAATGTATATGTAATTCATTTTTTTCCTAAAAGATATCCTATATTTTCAGATTTTATTTTTTTAGCAAAAGATTTTTGTTCATTATGAAATTTATTCGAGATATTATTTACTGTGTTTGACTCATATAAAACTTGATTTAACACCCTGAGCTTAAAACCATTGTTAATAAGATCCGATGTGAGTTTAAAGTCTTGAGTGTACATAAAGTTTTCGTTGTAGTTATTAATCTGACTTATCGCAGCTCTTTTAATAATTAGGCTTCCATGGACAAATGGATTTTTAAATAAAGAGACAAATTTTGGATTAAGGTATAAAGAGTATTTAGGAGAAACCATTTTTTTCTGAATCATATAAGACTTTGTCGAACACCCATCTAAGTTTTTCTGTTCTATAAATTTAATTTGTTTTTCAAACCTTGTACTCCTGCTTATATCATCAGAATCTTGACGGGCGATATAGTAACCTGAAGCTTTCGAAATTAATATATTTAGCGACTTTGTTAATCCAATATTTTTTTCATTAAGCAATAATCTGATTTTTTCATATTTATTTGCATAAGAACTACAAATTGACCTTGTTTTGTCGGTTGAGCCATCATCCATAATTAAGAATTCATAATTTTCATACGTTTGATTAAGAATACTTTTAATTGAGTTTTCAATGTTATGCTCATCATTAAAAACACTCATCAAAACAGAGATTTTTTTATTCATCAATATTATTAACAATCTGAGTAAACGTAGTAATCATCTTTTTTTCATCTAAATAATTACTAATATACTTACAGTTATTTTCTCCTTCTATTTTAAGTAAGTTTTCATCTCTTAACAATTTTAACTTACTGGTCAAGTCTTCATAATTAAATTGCTCAAATGACAATTTACAACTTTCCGGAAAAAATTCTGAGATCCCACCAGAACGTGGAAATATTGAAGGTATCCCTAATGAAGACGCCTCACAAAGTAATGTAGGCTGTCCTTCCAATAACTTAGTTGCCGTAACAACTGCTTGAGATTCTTGAATAATCTTAATCACAGACATATTATCAACTTGGCCAAGGTAGTCAATTTTGTTCGATCTATAGGTTTCTTTTAGGTATGCGAGCAATGGCCCATCGCCAATAATTTTTAATTTTATTTTTTCTAACTTTGCAGATAAGAAGCTTTGGATTAACTCTTCTACTCCTTTTTCTTTTGAAATTCTTCCAGCGTAAGCAATATAATTTTCATTATTTATAGAAGAATGCTTAGATAATTTTAAATAATTTGGATATACTTTTATCTTATTTTCACTTACACCAAGATTTACCATAGAATTTTTTTGAAAATTAGTAAGTACTAGTAATCTTATTTTGTTCTTTAATAAAATTTTAATAAATTTTTTTCCATATCGATTAACAAAGTATGATTTTATAAAAGAATTTTCAAAATATTTATTAAAATAGCCAAAAGAGTTTTTTTCAAAACCACAAGCTAAACATATATTTTCTCCATTTAAATGGTCTTTTGATTTTTGTGTTTTCGTACACTCATATCTATAGTTGTGAATTTTAACAACAGTATCTATGTTGTGTTGATCTAAAATCCGAAAAATGCCTAGTGATGCACTAAACCATGTATTGTGAACATAAGCAAGATCGGGCTTAAAGGTAGATATTTTTTTTATTAATTGCTTGTTGCTCTTTTCATTATTTTGAGAGAAAAAGCTAAATATTTCATCTTTAGTAATTTGTGATGAATTACTAAAGATTAATTTATCTACTTCAAAGTGATCAGCTAACAGTTTCAATTCATTATCAACTGCAACGTCTTCTCCACCAATTTCTCTGTAATTTGTATGAATTACTAAAATTTTTTTCACAAGATTAATGTTAATTCTAATAAATAAAAATAAGTGATAAAACATTTATTCTTTGCCATCATAATTATTTTTTTTTTATTTATTAGAATTAAACAAATGCATATTGTTTTTTTCTTTACCTATGGCTACTCTCTAAAAACCTGGTTCGAAACTGGTACCCTTGAAAAGGAAATTGAACTTTACAAACAGCTTATAACAAAGCATGATTTTAAAATAACAATGGTAACTTATGGAGATAATTCAGATTATGAACATATCTCTTTGATGGAAAATATTCAAATAGTACCAATTTACAAATATATAAAGTATTCAAAATACTCACTTATTAGGTACTTTAAGTCTTTTTTTATTCCAATTTTTTTAAGAAAAAAAATTCAGGATGTTGATTTAATTAAACAAAATCAACTTATGGGTTCCTGGATATCTATAATCTATAAATTTTTAATTAAAAAACCAATAATTGTTAGAACTGGTTATGACATGTTATTTTTTAGTCAAAAGCAAGATAAAGGATTTACTAAAGATTTTTTGTATAAAAAATTAACCTCTATAACTCTTGCTTTTTCAGATATTTATACTGTTACGAGCTACGCAGATAAAAAATTTTTAGAGGAAAATTTTGGAAGTAATATTAATTTAGATATTAGACCTAATTGGGTTTATTCAGGAAACATACCAATATCGGAAAATAGATATAGTGCCAGAGTCCTAACAGTAGGTAGACTTGAGAGCCAAAAAAATTATCTTAATTTGATAAAGAATTTTGAAGGCTCTGAGTATCAACTGGATATTGTCGGAACAGGCTCCCTAGAAAATCAAATCATCGCACTTGCTAAAGAGTTAGGTGTAAAAATTAACCTACTTGGCTCATTTTCAAATAAACAACTAATTAACATCTATCAGCAATACAAGTACTTTATTCTTGCTAGTCATTATGAAGGGAATCCAAAAGTTGTGCTTGAAGCAATGTCAAATGGCTGCATCCCTGTTTTGAGTAAAATTCCAAATCATCTTGAATTAGTCGAACATAACATCAATGGAATACTCTTTGATCCATCAACAATGAATGTTACTCGTTATCTGGATGATGTTAATTTAGACAATGACCAATATAAAAAATTATCCTTAAAGGCTATTAACAAAGTAGAGAAATATAATTCTCTGGAAATTGCACTTAAAAATGACTTATCAGATTACAAAAAACTCGTAGGTTCTATTTAGTAATAACTCTCAATCCGTCTTTAATACTTACCTTAAAGTGGTAATCAAAATTTAAGAATTCTTCAGGATTATGGGTCGCATTAATTATTGTTAAATTCCTTTGATTAAGATTTTGAAAAATTAACTTTTTAGAATCAATATCTAAATTTGATGTAGATTCATCAAGTAATAAAATATCTGATTTAGATAGTAAAGCTCTTATAAATGAAATTTTTTGCATTTGACCAGTGGATAAAACTTTATTTGAAATATTTTTATCTAGCTTAATGTTACTTTCTTCATTAAATAATCTAAATTCTGCTATTAATTCTGTAAGTTCATAATCAGATGCATCATTAGCTGTGCCATATGTTAAGTTTTCTTTTAAGGTTGAATTTAATATCATTGGGCTAGCGCTTACATAGCTAAACTTAGAAGAAAAAGATAAGACCTTACCTTCTGAGGGGTATACAATTCCAGAAAATAAAGCTAACAAAGTACTCTTTCCAGATCCGTTTGGACCCGTAATCACAATATGTTTATTCTTTTCAATCTCAAGACTAATATTTTGAAATATATCTTCATCTTCATTAAAGTACCTGAAACTAACATTCTCCAGTTTTATAGATATATTATCTGCTAAGTCTTCTTTTATTATGTAGTTGTGCTTAAGGCTTGCTACTCTATTTTTTTCAATTTGAAAAAGCTTTTCTGTGTATATATGATAGGCATTCAATAGATGAAAATTACTATTAAATATTCCTAAAGATTGAAATAGTCTAAAAATAATACCAATAAAATCTAGTGTTAATTTGCTTGCAAAATTGAAAAACACTAATAAAGATGAAACCGCGAAAACAGTTAAAAAATTGGGCAATAAAGCATTTAAAGTTCCGAACTTTAAATTGTTTAGAGATGAAGTATAAAAATCTTCAAGACTTGTTTTAAAATTTTTAAGCTCTCTATCAACATACTTAATAATTTTTATTAAGTATAAATTATCAAGTACCTTTTCTATTTCAGAGCTTATATCTTGCCCGTAAACATAAGTTTTGTGTGAATACTTTCTTCCGAGTTTTGTTAAGTATATGGTTGGAAAGACAAGTAATAACATGCCTAAAAAAAACACTAATACTTCATTAGTATTTGTTATTAACAAGTAGATTGAATAAGCTACAATTTGAAAAGCAGCACCCAAAAAAGTAGCAAAAGTTCCATAGAAGCTTGCAACTTGATTGCTAATCGTGTTTACATAGAAATATGCATCAGAAATTGAATAGTTTCCTTTATCAAATATTTCATTCATTAAATGCAGTCTTAAATTTTGCTCAATATCTATTTTTAACCTGATAACATTCATTTTTTCAAAATATATAGATGAAAATCTTAAAATAACAACAAATGGGAGGATTGCTTTGTTCTTTACAAAATAATCAACAACCCAATTATTAATATATTCATTCTCTGAAAATATAGATGTCACAGTCGTGATGATTACTATATCAAAAAGCACAATAAGATTTGAAAGTATAGCTCCGAGAATTATTCTTATCTTTTTATTTTTCGTTTTAGTTAGTTTCGATAATTCCCAAAGATCTTTAACTGAATTTAGTAATTTTTTCATTATCAACTTTATATATAAGTTTCATAGTAATTTAAATGTTTTCAAATCAAGACATTAATTAAATTTCTTTGTTTTGAAAATAATTACCATATTAATATATCTTAATATGGAATATAGAAGACTCATTAAATATGTATTTAGATTTCTTTTCCTGCAAACACTATTAACTGCATTAACAATTTACTATTATGATAATTACCTTATAGCCGAATATCCAGATGCCAATTTAGTAGTTATTGGAAATCTAATTGAAGATAGGGATAGATTTTATCCATTAATCACAAATGAATTTGTTAAAATCGACATATACATAGCTTTTTTTGTTTTTGTATTTTTACTAATACTTTATTCTACAAAATTTTATACATACGTTAATGAACTTTCTTTTGCATACGAAAGACAGTATCTTGATAATTTCATAAGTATTTATTTACTCTGGAGTACATCTTTGATGGCTTTTCTAACATTGTTTAGATTTTCAGTAGTTTCCAGAGGGTATTTAATTATTTATACTTTTATTGTTCCTTTAATACTTATGATATTTAGAAATAGTGAGGTCATTTCGGCAATCTTTGGAAGATCTGTAACTAGTGAAACTTACATATCATTTAACTTAGATGAATCATCAGCTTTTAATAATTTAAGGATTATTACTTTCAGAAAAAAATTAGCAAATCATACTTTAGATGTAACTAACAGTGAGAATGAAATAATCCGATTAATCGACTCCACAAATAAAAAACAAGAAGTAAACCTAATTATTCTGAATATTGCTTCTGGTAGCCAAATTAGTAATACTCTTGAAGAATATCTTGTGAATTTAAATAAAAAAGTGTTGCTAATTTCAAATAAAGAACTTAAGTATAAGACTAAATTTCTGTATTCAACTCAAATAGTTAACAATCAATATCTAACTTACTTTAATAATGATATTCAGTATGGAGCAAAATATATTTTAAAAAGAGCTCAGGATGTGTTCTTCTCCACAATTCTTCTAGGTTTACTTTCACCAGTATTTATTTTTATTAGTGCATACATATATGTGCTGGATTCTAATCCAGTAATTGTTAAACAAAAAAGAGTTGGGTTGCATGGAAAGATTTTTACAATGTATAAATTTAGATCTATGAAGACAGATTCTCATAAGTTAAGAGATAATCTTTCAGATTTAAATAAGAATTCTGGACCTTTATTTAAAATTGAAAATGATCCAAGAATAATTGGTGGTGCTCAAGTATTGCGAAAATACAGCTTAGATGAGCTGCCTCAATTAATAAATGTTATTAAGGGTGACATGTCTCTTGTTGGCCCAAGACCACTATTTTCAGAAGATACTGAATTTTTTGATAAAAACTATATGAGAAGATTAAATGTGTTACCAGGTATAACTGGTTTGCTACAGATAAATGAAAGGAACACATCTGATTTTCAAATTTGGTATGAATATGATATTGAGTATATTCAAAATTGGTCTTTATATTTAGACTTAAAGATTTTACTTAAAACACCTTATGCCTTAATAAAAGGTAACAAAATTAAAGGATTATAACTAATATGTGGGTCGGGTGGGAATCGAACCCACGACCTTGAGCTTAAAAGGCTCCTGCTCTACCAATTGAGCTACCGACCCAATAACTATCAAAGAATACTACACGTCCAGAGTTATAGAAATATTTAAATTACTCTTCTTCTGAAGTAAGATTTTTAGAATCATAATTTTGATTTATTTTAATTCCTGCAATCTTTATAGTCTTTTCAAAATCTGAGAATATGCTACCTATTTTTAACTTGGTACTTTTCCTAATATCTTCATCTTCTATTTTTAATTCAATAGTATGAATTAAACTTTCAATGATTTCTGACGTTTCTTGAATACTCTGTTCTAGGGCCACCTTAAGATCTTTTACTGATGATTCTTCATTTTTGATTAAATTTATTTTATTATCATCTTCATACATAATAGAATTATAAACAATCTAATAATTAGCCTTATCTTTAAATTTAAGATCTGGCTTGTTAGTAATTCTTTGTTGTGCCCATCTAGCAGGAGCGATAAGTCTAAAAAATGGTGGTAAAAATGGTCTAGTAAATTTAAGTAACTTCAAATTAAACTGCAAAATTATATTTTTAAATTTGGAGTCTTGAATGCCGTATATTTTTTTGAATTCTGGTGGTAATGTGTTGAAAGCTGTAAAAGCAATGAAAGGCCATATAGGTTTGATATGTTTGGGGACAGGTCCTCCGCCAATAATATCTTTCACATCTTCAGCTACGTCAGTAGTCATCAAATAATCTTTCTGGCGTGATTTTTCAATAATCCATTCCTTCAGGCCATCATGTGTTGTTGGAATAATATTTCTATCAATTAGACACATCTCTGCTGCTTTAATATTTTCAATATGATATTGATTCTTCTCTTCATCGCTTAACTTTTTAACAGTTAGTTCATAAAAATATATTGAAGAAATCTGTAAACATGCATGGACCCATAGCAACTGTTCATCGTCTAAGGCATCGTAAATACCCCCAGACACTTCGTCTTTTCCTTTTATGACTTCATGAAGCTTGTTTATTCTATTCGCACTTTCATCAGCCTCTTGCTTGGTTCCAAAGGTTAGTGAATTTTGTAAAGATAGTGTCCTAATCAGTCTTTTCCATGGATCTCTTTGATAGAACGATGTCTGCCTTGCACCAGCAGCTATTAATGGATGAGCTGCGTGCATTAATAAAGCCCTTGCACCACCAAATAATACAGTAATTTCTTTATTTACTTTCCACATCATAGAGTTAGGACCAAAATATCCTGGATCAGATTTCATATTATTGATATTATCAAAAAGTTCTTACTTACCTAAATCAATAAATGATTTATTACATTCATATACCTTAGTTGGATTACTCTAAATTAGATATACTTAGGTACAAGGTATGGAAATAGATATATCAAAATTAGAAGAAGTTTGTGGATCAAAACCTTCAAATATGGAATTTATATTGGTTGGAAACGATCCCAATTTTGTATACCAGATTGATCCAAGTTACCAAGTGAAAATACTCTATGACGCCGAAAGTAATATTATAAATGTCAATTCTTGGCTTGAATGCGGAAACTATGTTGCTGGAGGTTGGTCTGATGTATTGCCTGGAATGATTAATTGGGAAAGAAGTATTTTAATTATTTATTCTCTATTGATTGTTTCTTATTTAATTAAGGACAAATTAAAAGATTTACTCTTCAGATAATGATGATTCTTGATAAAAAGAAATTATTAAAAATATTAATGCTAATGACTGTATTGTTACTTCCTTTTTCAGTTAATAGCACTGGTTCTGATTTAACTTCTCAATATTTAACAGACTCTACAGTTGGTTTTTATCAAACTAATACATGTGAATTTTCGTTTGCAAATTTTGCTATTAATAATTTAGACAACCAAAAAATAATTATTAAAAATGACTTCTCATCCTCAATTAACTGTTTTGGAAAAGTTAATGGTGTAGATGTTATTAACGAAAGTTATTACGTCTACATTGGAACAAACTTAACTATAAATATAGTTTTACAGTCTTTGTTCTGGATAATATTAATATCTTTTATTCCGAAAGATTCGGACTATAAAAATCAGAAAAAATACTTAAGACTTCTTTTTTTATCAATATTTTTTTCAATCCAGATATTTTCAGAAAATAGATTTTATGAATTTTATAACAAACAATTTAATGAATCCATCTCACTCGACAACTACTTCTTTTTAAGCCTTATAGCGGGTTATTTTCTTATAACTATTTTATGTAATGATATTATTTTAAGTAGGTCGAAATCATTTATTAACTATTTTCCTTTTTTATTTTTAATAATCGGCACATTTTCCTCATCAAATAACAATTTTTTCTTAGTAGCCATATCTGTTTACGCCGTAAATAACTTAACTCTTGAGAGGATCAAGAATAATTACTCAAAATTATATCTAGTACTTTTAATATTTTGGCTGCTCAATAATACTAAAGATTATAGTTTTTTTGATGTAGATAAATTAAGAGGATTCGTAAGTTCTTCAAACTCAAATTTGAGCCTTATTTATTGGGGAATATTATTTTACCTTTTTATCAATGGGGTGGAAATACTGGTTAAAAAAACAACGCAACAATTTAACGTAATCTATTTTAAAAATAGTTTATTAATTTCTGGTTCCATAATTCTGTTTTTAGGATTACTTGGTGCTAAAAGTACCTACTTTAATTTTTTTAACTTTTATTTTTTAGGACAAAATAAAACTGGTATGAACACCTTTGAAAGTGTTGCTGGAAATACATGGAGGGGCTTTGCAGCAAGTGCAGAAGCTATAGGAGAATTTTACGGAGTAGTAATTATTATCGTGTTATTTCTAATTTGGAAAACAAAAAAAATAAAATTTTTGGATATATTTTTATTATTAATAAATTGCTATGGGTTATATAAAGCCAATGATATTTCGGTATTAATTTTGTTAATTTTTATTTTTTGCTATTTGACGATAATAAGAATTGCAAAAAATAAGAAGATAAACTTAACTTACTTTTCTATATTTGGTGTTGTTGCTTTTTCTATTCTTGTAGGCATTTTTATTTATACTAATCCAGGTACCTCAAGGGACTATAATTTCTTGTCAGAAAATATAATCGCCGAGTCGGTTAAGAGTTCATCATATTTTACAAATGATAACCCTGAAATTCAAAATTTCTTAAATAACAGTAATTATTTAGACATAGTAAAAGTTGATAAAAAAAACAATATCTTATCAAGTTCTACAATTTTTTTAATCGAAAGGTACAACCCGAATTTTAATTTACCAATAGTCCCCAATCCAACAAGCTCATTAAGTGTGTTGAGTACTGTTATTAACAGAACGGAAAAATGGGCGTATTTTATTGCTAAATATAATCCAGATCCAACTCAACTACTCTTTGGTAATGGCCCAATGCATTTTAATAATTATTACTTTGGTCACAAAGTTGCAAACGAGGAAGGTCTAATTTTACCTCACTCATCTTTGCTTGATATTCTAATTTATTTTGGTTTATTAGGTGTAGGGTTTGTAATTTATAATGTTTTAAGAATAGTAACTCATTTACGTGGGAATATTTTTGAAATCATCAGCATTTTTCTTTTTGTTAACTTCATGAAAAGTGATTCATTCTTGTACATATCTTCTTTCTTACTCTTTTACATAGTTCTTATACTGTCTGCAAAACTTAGTTCAGAGGTATATTCCAATGAATAAGATAACATACATTACATACCAAAGTTTCCCAGCTGAAACTGCTAATAGTTTACAAACAATTTCAAATATTAAATACTTTGTCAGAAATAATATATCAGTCTCTTTGTATTTTCCTTTAAGAGAAAGGGGGAGCTTAGGAAGTTTAGAAGTTATACAGAAACAATATGGGATCGATGAAGATTTCGAGGTTTGTGGGGTCAAACATTTCCTTCCATTTGGGAGGATAGGTAAATTTAAAAAAACTGTTTTTCATGTAAGTCACTTTATATGGTCTGGATGGGTTATTAATAAATACTTCAATCAACCAAAAAAAGGAGAGGTATTTTTTACACGTTCTGAATGGATACTTTATTTTCTATCTAAAAAAGATTGTACAATTATATTTGAGTGTCATCAAACATCTAAAGTAAGAAACTTTCTTGTTAGGAAGTTAATAAAAAATGATAATATTTTATTTGTATTTTTAAATGACTCCTTGCGAAAATTTTACAAAACTCCTGATAATCGTAGTATCGTGCTTCATAACGGAGTTGACCCAGAGTCTTTTCTAAATACTGATAGTAAAAAAGACAATAGCTTAATATTTGTGGGTAGCCTGTCTAGATTTGGAGAGAAAAGAAATATTGACTTTTTAATTGATTGTTATGAGCAAAGCGATGAATTAAGAAAATATAAGTTAAAAATAATAGGTGGACCTGAAAAAGATGCTTCTGAATTGATGCACACTGTTAATAAAAAAGGCCTTGCATCTTCTATATTTGTATATGGTCGGCTTACAAGGCGTGAGACGATTGAAAAGATATGTGGATCAAAAATTGGGATATTGATAAACTCAAGTAAAAATTTGCATTCTTACCTTTACACTTCTCCCCTAAAATATTTTGAATATCTATATGGTGGATTGAATGTTGTTGCTATTGATTATCCCTCCCATAGGGAGCTACCAATGAATGACAGAATAATCTACTTTAGTGAAAATAATGTGAAGGAATTTATAGATGCTGTTGTTAGATCAATAAAATCAGTTCCGCTACAAGAGATTCAATATAAAAGTATAGATTTAGATACAAGAGCTAAAAAAATAATAGGATTTGCTAGGAAAGCACGCCTGGAGGGACTCGAACCCCCAACCCTCTGATCCGAAGTCAGATGCTCTATCCAGTTGAGCCACAGGCGCATGAAATAACTAATTCATCAAATATTTCGAATGTATTTATATACTAGTTTT
>Ga0233432_10001391_pt1 | contig 23400 bp, 18 predicted proteins | sample SI_122_August201_6_FD_179870 | JGI IMG/M metagenome (GOLD analysis project Ga0233432, IMG submission 179870) | Seawater microbial communities from Saanich Inlet, British Columbia, Canada - SI_122_August2016_10_MG | ecosystem: Environmental > Aquatic > Marine > Inlet | place: Canada: British... | reverse complement strand
GCTAAACAATGCCACCGCCCCAACCTCCGGTATCTGGAATCGGAATCACGTGCGAATCTTCCAGTGGTACGGTCGTCTAAACCGCGATTCGAGGCGGTTCGATTCCTATGACAACGAAACCGGCGAGTTCTTGTTCTCAGGAGACGGCTTACCTGATCCGGACATAATCGACGAATTCATTACACTCGATGAAGATGATGGATTGTATTATGCTGGCGAAGAAGCTGAAGAGGGGTTCGCAAAACTGGAGGATGCGGTAGCCGCCCAATGGCCGTACTTGGCAGAAACCAGGAAAGCTATGGCCCCGTTAGAGCAGTTTGTCTTCGATGAGGAGCTCATTCACTCCTTTAACGCCCGCTTCCTACCGGATGGCGATATCAACATCCAATGGGCAGGCAATATTTCTGACACCGCGGACATAACCTCCAAGGGAATGGAAGCTGAGATCATCATCAATCCTACCAAGAGCTGGCGGATCGCTTTCAATGCGGCTAAGCAGGAAGTTATAAGCGACAACGTAGCCCCGCGCTTGGAAAATCTCGTCGACACCTTCCTGCTTCCTTACATGCAGGAGTTCGGCCACCTCGACTGGGGTAACCCGACAGGTGCGCCTGCAGGTGCAACCTTCGAGAGCACAACTTACGAACGCTTGGTCGAGTACTTTTATGTCAAGGGTCTGGAAGGACAGCCGACTGCCGAGCAACGCGAATGGCGCTTCAACCTCATTACGAACTACCAGTTCCGTGAAGGCCTATTGAAGGGATTCACAATCGGTGGGGCGGCTCGCTGGCAGGACGAGGTTAACGGTGGGTATCCAGTAGTCTTCGATGAAGTAAACCGCGTCTATAAGCCAGTCATAGATCAAGGCTACTTCACGGACACCGATCTCGCGATCGATCTCACCTTCGGCTACCGCAAGAAGATCATGGGTAACATCGACTGGCGCATGCAGATCAACATGCGTAATGTCCATAACTGGGACAACACTGACGTGGACGTCTTCCGCTTCCAGCAGAATGGATCGGCTGCGCGTGCTCGTTTCGCGCCACCAAGGCAGATCTGGTTAACCAATACGTTCCGCTTCTAATCGGAACGTAGTTTTAAAACCTTTGCAAAGGCTCGGCTTTCCGCCGGGCCTTTTTTTGTGCCCAAAGGTGAGCAGGCATCTTTCCTGTTTCAAAATATGGGCTATGAACAAGATGTCTGTTATGCTTTTGCAAATAGATATTTCGCCTCGAATCCAGTTGCAGACACAAAAATAAAGCTAACTGTATTCCAGATAATGGAGCTTAAGTTTTCGACATCACTCTTTACGTTCGCATTGCTAACCTTGCTTCAAACAGCCTGCACTCGTCCCGAGACGACGCTAGATTCCCCTGCTCCACCGATCGCGCAAGCAGAGATCGATCTAGATCGCTACGTCGTAAGCCCAATTGGCAATGACTTTGACGACGTTCCCTGGGTAGCCCATGTGCGAGCACTTGATCTAAATGAAGACGGATTAATGGACGTTATCGGGTGCGAAGCTAAAGACGATCAAGTCATCTGGCTCAAACAGAACGATAAAGGGCATTTCGAAGAGATACTCCTCGCTTCCGATATGCAGGCGCCGGTTCATGCCGAAGTCTACGATTTAGACGAAGACGGCGATCTTGATATCTTGGTATCCTGCATGAATATCGTATTTCCCAACAATGACAAAATTGGGGCGCTCATTGCTCTCGAGAATGACGGCCTCGAAAATTTCAGGAAACGAATTATTCTCGAAGGTGTCGAGCGAGTGAACGACGCACGGGCCCATGACATGGATGGCGATGGAGATCTCGACCTCGTCGTCGGACAATTTGGATATGATCAGGGCGAAGTTCGTTGGATGAAAAAGATCGGCCCTTGGAAATATGCAAGCCAGTCGCTCATCCATCTTTCAGGGTTAATCAATGTTTGCGTCAGCGACTTCAACAACGACGGCCACCCGGATATAGCCGCCCAATTCTCTCAACAATGGGAAGAAATCCATTTGTTCGAAAACGACGGCAAGGGCAATTTCACCGACAAAATAATCTGGGGTTCGACCAATCACGACTATGCCTCGAGCGGCATGACCGAAGCAGACCTAAACCAAGATGGATTGCCGGATCTCGTTTTCACGAACGGCGATGGATTTGGACCAACGTTAAAACCCGGCCCCCGACCCTGGCACGGTATTCAATGGCTTGAAAACATGGGCGATGGCAGTTTCAAATACAGTCGAATTGGCGATCTCGCAGGAGCCTATAGTCCGGTGGTTAAAGACGTCGATCAGGATGGTGACCAAGATATCCTAAGCGTTAGCGGTTTTAATGATTGGGAAAACCCCAAAGCGGATTCGCTCGTTTGGTTTCGAAACGACGAAGATCGCGGCTTCACGAAAGTCACACTCGCTCACGAACCGATTCAATTGCTCTCAATTGATTTTGCGGACTTCGACGGCGACGGAACGGGCGAAATCATTTCGGGCTGTTTCCCCAGCTATCCTCCCTACGATCGGCTTAGTCGCTTCACGATTTGGAAGGAGACCGCTAATCGGTGAAAAAGATTCTTACCATAACCCTGAGTTTAATCGTCATCGCAAGCGCATTGACGGGAATGCTGCGCTGGCAAACGCAACGACGCGACGCCATGGTAATCGAAACGTATCTGTTACCCGCTCCCAGCATCAAAGGTCTTAATCCAGTACTTGCGCAACGCATTGCAAAACTGAATAAGCGATCAGTAGAAGGTCCCGAGCGCATCGACGCTCTCGCGTTGCTGAGCCGGATATATCACGCCAATGGCTACCTCAACCATGCGTGGCAATCTTACAGAATACTAATTGAGCTCGATGATAAAAATCCATTATGGCTCCATAGACTCGCTACAATCGTTTCTGGTTTTGGACAGCTTGACGATGCGGTAGTCCTCTACCAAAAGTCAATTAAGCTCGATTCGAAATACATTCCCACTCGTATCCACCTTGGAGATACTTTATTAAAATTAAATCGATACGATGAAGCGAAGACCGTTTTTCAATCGATTCTCAATAACGAAGCCGCGAACTCATACGCCCTTTTTGGGCAAGCTCGAATCTCCCTGGCTCAAAACGATACCAATCGAGCGCGACACCTTCTTGAGTCCGCCAGGCGTTCGAACAATCGCATCGGAGGAGATTTACTCGCCGATACTTACGAAAGACAGGGCGAGACCTCAAAGGCACGGGCCCTGCTTCACGAAGTCACTTTGAGTAGCCATGTAAACATACCCGATCCATGGGTCGATGAAATCGTCTCGGATTGCTACGATTCATTCGAAGTCGCCATGGCAGCAGGGAAAGCGGGACGAGCTGGCAATACAGCCAAAGCAATCCAATTATTGAACAAATCCGTAAGCTTGGATCCTCTCGATCACAATGCCCACAATCATTTAGCCAAACTCTACTTGATGCAGGGCAATCTAAGTCAGGCCAGAAAATCTTACGTCAACTGTACAAAAATCCTGCCCACTTTCGACGATGCATGGGCTGGATTGATCTCTATCGAACTGAAGTCCGGCAACCACGTAAAAGCTTCTGAGTTGATAGACCGAGCAATCATCAGTTGCCCCAATTCGCCCGAAATAAACAACTACAAGGGAGATGCGCTGATGGCCCAAAATCGACCGCAGGAAGCTATTCCTTTTTTCAAAACAACTATTCGATATCTTCCCCAGGACGCAACCGGATACACCTATCTAGCCAGTGCCTACATCAAAATAGGCCAAAGCGAAAAGGCCGTCGAACAGATACGGAAAGCGCTCAAAGCCGAGCCCAGTAACCCACTGGCTTTAAAGTTGATAATCGTTTATTACATCCAAACAGGAAACCAGACCCAAGCCGAGAGTTACCTACGGAAAGCTATTTTATCCCCTCGAATTCCGGAGGAAGTGATTCGCATAATGCAAACGACATTCAACGAGAAATTCAAATAGGAGATCGAAAGAGACAAACTCCTCAGCCCCCGATAACATCGCATTGTCCCGACACGAGGGTTTCGAGTAAATCCGGAAATTGATCCACTTTTTTAGATCTCGCTCATCGGCCATTCGTTTACAGACGATTTAATGAGTCGTATTCATCACTCCTCGTGTTCTGCCTTACACACCCCGCATTCGCCCAAGGCGTTTACGTCTACTTGAGCGATGTATTGGCTGCCCTCGCCCGCATTACGAATTTCCCAGACAGCATCGTTGCGATAGTCGTGGATCGAGCCAGCTACAGCTTGGTTGACATAACTCAAGATGACTTCGCCAAAGGTATCTCCGATAATCTTTCCCGTGATCACACCTTGATTCCCCCCAAACGACTGATACCTCATGCGGGTCATTTGAATTTGAGTAGCATCCGGAAGCGTGATCGCAACAACGCCCTCTTCGCCCTCCGATTTGAGCTTGTCTTTCAAATCGCTGAGACTGGGCTCGATCCGTCCCTTCCACTCTCTAATTTTATGCGAGTGTTGCTCCCCCGCATTGTCAAGATTCACTTCTTCGAGTTCGCTCATCGACAGACTCTCGAATGGAACAGGACTGACCGAAGACATGAGCGAGGAAGGAACCACATGATCTTGCGGCGCCGGATCTATTGACCTCTCTAAAGAGTCTACCAATTGACCCTCTTCAATTTCATCGGGAGTCAGACTCAAGCCAGGATTCTCACTCTGCTTTGGTTCGGTTTCGGGTGATTTCGAAACCGGTGAGTCGGGTGATCGCGTCCAAAGAAACAAAACAGTCATCAGGACAAGCAGCGTCGCAAACAGAACAAATCTACCGAATTTCATGATGGACTGAATTGGGTGCTCTCGATCGAGAGCGAAACGTTAAGCAAATAAACCTTGCTCCCTTATGGCGGTCAATCCGCCATTAAGTAATTCCTGTAGATACTTGCGTTCGAATATCCTAGGAACCTTGATCGCAAGCCTAACAGCGGTTCCTTCAAACCAGCACCGTATCTCCAATTGCCTAATTACGATCCTCAATGCTGCGTATTGAAATCCAATACCATCACTTTCTCCAGATGCGGCTTCAGGATCTCGACAAATGCTAAATGATCTGGATGAGGTAGGTATTTCGCTCGGCCAGCGTCATCTGCGAAGGTGACCAAAAATATATGAGTGAAACCGTCATCAAGCCCTTCGGGCGAATTGTTAACGCCATATTCGTAATCCTTGATCGTATCGATTTTCGAAGGAAGCTCGTTAAACGCAGCTACGACCTTCTCAATATCCTTCGCCGAACTCGATTCCTTAAACTGAAACATCACAACGTGACGCAGAGGACCTTTTTCGGCAGCGTCATGATGATTCGCCATAAGCAATGTAGAAATCGCGAAAACAGCAGCAAAGACAATAGTGAATCGTTTCTTCATCATCAAACTCCTACACTTTTTTCATCAAGCATCAACACGTTATTTTACGGTAACATCCAACCAATTGACTTCTGTCACGGCTGCTCGAAAAACGTGCCTCAAATCGCTCTCGTCATGACCATCAATTGCAGCATCAATCTAACCAACTTCGAGAAACGGTTTCGTATTGCTTCTCCGAACTGCGTTCCAAACCCAGGCCAAAGGCGAATAAGCTTCGATTCGATCGATTTCCACGGTCGCTTATGCCGAAACGACGGATACGCTTATAAGAGCAAATCGGCAATAGCCTACCCGCTCATAATTCTCGAAGCTAACGCTCTCCGACGGCAATGCCATTCGCAGGGCGCTCCCCATCCCAAAAGATATCGTTCCCAATCCGATAGCCAAGGCTACAAGTGCAAACAGAAAGATCCTCGTAACAGACCTTCCAAAACCTGAACGCTTCGTTCTCAATATAATCCCTCCTAAACACTTAGACTGCTCGCATAGCCAATCGAACTAACCAAGCAATCCACAGCGTTTTAGCAATGCTTCTGGATCCGGTTCCCTTCCCATGAAATCCTTAAAAAGCTCCATTGGATCTTTAGAGTTCCCCTGCGACAAAATAGTCTTCCTAAAAGAAGTCCCCGTTTCTTCGTTAAAAACCCCCTCCTTCTCGAAACGCGTAAAGGCATCCGCATCTAACACCTCCGCCCATTTATAGGAATAGTAACCGGCCGCATACCCAACCGGGCTTGAAAACAAATGCCCAAAGCGACGCACCATCGCAGGAGGCTTCGTTTTGCATGGAACCGAATACACCTCGAGCACGCTTCTGATCGATTGATCCAAATCGCCTTCGTAATAGTTCTCTGGATGCAAATGCAGGTCCAGGTCCATTTTGCTGAACGATAATTGACGCATCATCATGATGCCGGAATTGAAGTTCCGAGCAGCAACCATCTTCTGAAAAAGTGCATCGGGAATCGCCTCCCCCGTTTCATGGTGACGCGCAAACCGATTCAAACTTTCGCGATTCCAGCACCAATTCTCCATTATCTGAGAAGGTAATTCGACGAAATCCCAAGCGACGTTGACTCCAGAAAGCGACCTAATCTCTACATTACCAAGCAAGTGATGCAGTAGATGTCCAAATTCATGAAACACCGTCTCCACTTCTCCATGCGTCAACAGTGCCGGTTGGTCTCCAATCGGCGCCGTCATATTACCGCAGATCAACCCCACGTGCGGCTCTCTCGCTTCACCTTCAATTGGCGGAGCCCCCGTATCCAAAAAGTTCATCCAAGCGCCGCCTCGCTTCTCTTGCCGAGGATGCCAGTCCGAATAGAAATAGCCTAACAGGTCTCCCTCCGAATCGTACAAATCGTAGACCTTCACTTCGTCATGCCAACCTTCAGCTCCTTCGTTATCGCAAATCCTAAGTCCAAAAAGACCTTCCACGATTCGAAACATACCATCGATCACCCGATCAATCGAAAAATATGGACGCAAAGCCTCTTCATCAAAATCATACCGCTCCTGCCGCATTTGCTCAGCCCAATAGGTAACGTTCCATGGCTCCAAGCTGTCTTGCTCCTCGCGAAGTCGCCCAGCCACGTACCGCTCAAGCTCGTCCACCTCACGATCAAATGCCTCCTTCGCCTTGCCATGCAAATCTTCTACGAACCCCAACGCCCCCGCACCTGATCCAGCCATCCGGCGCTGAAGGGCATTGTCTGCAAAATTCTCCTTACCCAGCAAAGCCGCTTTCTCTGCACGCAATTTCAAGATATCCCGCACCAATTGAGTGTTATCGTACGGTTCGCTCAGTCCCACACAGGAAGACGCTTCGTAGATTTCCTTCCGCAATGCCTCATCCTCAGCGAACTTCAAAACCGGAAACAGCGACGGCGCATGCAAAGTGAAACGCCAAACCGGCTTTTCGTCCGATCCTAGCTCTTTGCTTCGAGCGCTTTGTAAGGCGGCCTGCAACGCTGATTCAGGCAATCCCCCCAAACGGCCTTCATCCTCGACTACCAACTCGAATGCGTTCGTCGCATCGAGCACGTTCTCGGAGTATTTTTGAGTCTTCTGCGCCAGCTCATTATTGATCTCCTCCAAACGGGATTTCCTATCAGCTGGCAAATCAGCACCGGCTTGCTCGAAATCCGCTACGGTTTCGTCGAAATATCGCTTCTCAATTCCCTTCAAGGCCAAAGCCTCCGGCTTTACAGCAAAAGCCTTCAAGGCCTTCCACAGACGCGCATTCAAGGGAATGCTTGAATTAAACTCCGTCACCTTAGGCAACATCTTATTAAATTCGTCTCGCAACTCCTTAGAATCCTTGACCGACGTCAAATGATCCACCCGTCCCCATGCCCGAGACAGACGCTTCCCGCCACGCTCCAAAGCCATAAACGTATTCTCGAATGTAGCGGCATCCGACTCCACTCTGCAAATCGCCTCGATATCCGCCTTAGCCGACTCCAAAGCCTCTTCCACTTCAGGCTCGATTCGATCCACGGTCAAAGCAGACCAATCTACTAATTTATCTTCACTCGAAAATCCGGTTTCAATACCCATACAACCTCATTGAAGGCTTATCGCCCCCCATTCAGCAATCTTGTTTTTTCCTCAATTCGGCAAAAGCGCCCAACAGACGATTAGATATCTAACCGCCCAAAGACCCTAGCCCATCATCGCGACTCTTCCATTCCTCCGCAAGCAGCGCCCAACGCTCATGGTCCCGCCATTCGCCTCCAATCTTCAAATACTTCGGCGAGAAGCCTTCCTTTCGCAATCCAATTCGGTTCACCAAAGCAATCGATTCCGTATTCGTCGGTTGGATATTCACTTCCAAACGATGTAAGCCCAATACATCGAATGCATAGTCGAATACTAAAGATAACCCTTCCGTCATATAGCCCTGCCCCTCAGATCCATGATACAACCAGTAACCAACAAACGCGCCTTTCATCGGTCCGAGAATGATCTCGCTCAAATTGACCGCGCCGACGATCGCATCATCCTCCTTGCGGCAAATGAAAAACCCTGCGTAACGAGGAGAACTCAAACACTCGATGTAACTTCGAAACGCAGCTAGAGTCGTTGCCGGAAACACCCATGGACGATGCATCTTCAAACTTGCCCGATTTTTTTCGACAAACTCTTTAACGTCGGAAATTTGCGGTTCTCGGATGTATACTCTCATGATCGAAGAAAGGAGCGATTCAGTTTAACTCTAAGCTGCAATTCAATTCCAGAAATGCAACTCGCGATCCCCAGCGTTACCACAATTTCTCTCCAATGATTTCACCATCATAATCGCTCGCCCTGACACCATTCAGTTCAAGTTGGGCGAACGCATTCTCGCTCCCTGCGACATCGACTCCTCGCAAACTCAGACCCATACCCCAGAATCGACCCTCTTCCGCAAGCAGTGCCCAACGCTCGCAGACCAACAACCCATCATGTTCTGCATAAATCCAGCCGCCACTCGGCATTCCAACCGTAAATCTCGTTCGAAACCCAGCCGCAACGCCCATTCTCCCCAAATCCGGGCCGAACCACCTTTACGCCCCCCTCGACATTTACTCAATCATCGCAATCCACTCGACAATTCCACCGGGCCATCTATCTAATCCCAGCCAATGTCTAAAAAGGCGTACAAGTTCTCTCGCCAAGCCGAAAACCTGATTGCCAATCTGCGTGGGGTCCCCGAGGACTATAGCCCCATCGGGCGTGAGATCAGAGGTATGGGAGGTATCTTCGACCGGATCCTCGACCGCTACAAAATCGGCGTCGATTCCCTCGAAGACCGCATCAGAGAGAACTGGGTCCGAATCGTCGGCGCCCAAAATGCCCAACACTGCAACCCCGTCCGGATAGAACGCGAAAATTCGCTAATCATAACCGTATCCAACCCGGTCATACGGCAGGAATTGCAATTCAACCAATCCCTAATCCTAAAAAACCTGAAATCCATCGAAAAAGGCCACCGAATCCGGTACGTCGTTTTCAAATCAGGATAACGCTCCAGCATAATTTCATTTTCCATCAGTTCGACAAACCTATTGAATGGCAACGACTCACTCTACGTCTAAACGCATCCGAAGCCGAGCAGACAAACAACTGCAATTCAATGGCAAGACTACCGAAGAAAGCAAACTCGCCGCTTACCGCGATTTCCTAAAAACGGAAACAGCAGACATCAAAAAGCAGCACCGGGAAGGAGCCTCCGGCCTCGGGGTTACGAAAATGCTCACAGCAGTCGTCGATATCTTGATACAAAAACTCGCGACCCCTGCCTTCGAAACCTACCGTCGACAGGAGGAAAACAAAGGCATATCAATCGCCCTCGTCGCAATCGGCGGATACGGACGCTCCGAGCTTTGCCCCTTGAGCGATGTGGACCTAATGTTTCTCTACCCCACGAAAACCAATCCGAAAATTCTCGAAGCCACCCAAGAATTCATGGTCCAGCAGATCCTTTACCCACTCTGGGATACGGGTCTAAAAGTTGGCCATTCTTCGCGTACTATCGACGACACCTTCAACGAAGCGCGAAACGATATCCAAACGAAAACCGCATTGCTCGAGTCGCGGCTCATCTACGGATCAAAACCGCTTTTCGAAGGATTCGAGAACTCATACAATCTCTTCTATCGTAAAGAAAACCCCAAAGCATACATCCAGCAACGACTGATAGATCAAAGCGAGCGACGCGCCCGATACGGGGACACGGTCTTTATGCAAGAACCAGACATCAAAAATGGCGTCGGCGGACTTCGCGACTACCATAACACACTTTGGATGGCCCGCGTTCGACTCAACGTCGACAGCATCGACGGCCTGGCCGAACAGAAATACCTTAGAAAAAGCGAGCTATCTGTACTTAAAAACGCCTACGATTTCCTCCTAAGAACGCGCAACGAACTCCACTTCCGCAGCAAACGCCCTATCGACCTGCTTTCCCTCGAAACGCAACCCAAGGTCGCCTACCGAATCGGCTACCGGGAGCGGAACATTCTCAAGCGAGTCGAGCTTTTCATGCGCGACTACTACCGTCACGCGGAGAGTATCAACCGACTCTCCAAAACCGTCGAGAGCCGCATGGCCCTAAACTCGCAAACGGAGGAAAGAAGTAATCCGCTCACGTCGATGAAGAACTTCCTCATCGCCCGCCGACAAGAGCGCGTGAAACAAGTTGACGGTTTCCTGATTCGCGGACGTGAAATCCGATTCGAAACGTCGGAAGTATTCATCGAGGATCCCATCCGGCTCATTCGCATATTTCGACACACCCAGCAAAACGACCTCGAGATCGATCTCGACTTGAGCGATTTGATCAGAGGCTCAATCGATTTGATTGACAAAACAGTCATCAATTCGCCCGACGCGAACCTAAGCTTCCGTACTATTCTCCAAGAAACCGGCAATGTCTACGGTACACTCGAAAAGATGCACCAACACGGCGTTCTCGGAAAATTCGTTCCCGAGTGGGATCGCCTTACCTGCCTCGTTCAACATGAGTATTACCATCGCTACACAGCCGACATCCATACGCTTCATACAATTCGCGAACTCGACAATATCTTCGCCGATCCTGATCCGATCTTCGAACGCTACCGGCGCGAGCTACACGAATTACACCTGCCAAACCTTCTCTACTTAATTCTCTTTCTGCACGATATCGGAAAGGGCGAAGCAATCAAAGGCCATGCCGAAAACGGCATTACCCTCGCCGAACCCATCCTAGAGCGCATGCAAATCAACGAGAAGAATCGCATTTTGATTAGATTCACCATCAAAAACCACTTACAGATGGCTAGATTCTGGCAGCGCTACGATATTGACGATCCGGATACAGTGCGGGTCTTCACCGAACAAATGGAGACCACCGAACAACTCCGGCTTCTCTACGTCCATACGTTCTGCGATGCGCGAGGCACAGCCAAAGGACTTTGGAATCAATACAAAGACACATTGCACTCCAATCTTTTTCGCCGAGCCATGGACAGCTTCAACGCGGAAGGCAATTCCAAGGAACAGTTCGCCCAACACAAAACCGCGACGCTCAAGAAAGTTCTCGAGGCAGAAGAACCCCAAATCGGACCCGAAGAAATCAACGCCCATTTTCAACAACTTCCCGATCGTTACTTTATAAACACTTCCCGCGACGAAATCATCCAGCACATTCGGATGATCAATCAATTGCTACAAGGACTCGCTACCGCTGAATCCGTCGAGGCCCTCGCTCCTATCATCGATTGGAAAGAGGATATCAACCGAAGTTTCACTGTCGTAAACATAGTCACCTGGGACCGTTCCGGCCTATTCCACAAACTCGCCGGATCGCTAAACATCGCTGGATACAGCATCCTCAGTGCGAAAGCGGTTTCCAGAGAAGATGACATCGCGATCGATACATTCTACGTCAAGGCCAGCGACCAAAAGTCTCGAACAGTAGGCGATGCAACCATGATTTTCGAAGAATGCGTCAAAGACGCCCTCATCGCCCAATCCGACCTCTACCCCGTTCTTCAAAACATCATGAAGAAAGCGAGTGACGATATCTTCTACAAAAACACCAACCCTCTCGCGCAAAGTTTTCAAACGCACGTCGAAATCGTCCAGGACCAAGATCTCAACAGAACGATTCTGGAAATCCAAGCGCCCGATCACTTAGGCTTAGTCTATTCGATCGCGAAATGCGTTTTCGATCATGGCTTCGAAATCACATTCGCCCGAATCAATACCGAACGCGGAATTGGGATAGACACTCTCTACCTGGATAGCGCCGACCCAGAGAAGAAGGTCGACAATGAAACGCTCGGCACTCTCAAAAAGAAAATTCTAGAAACCATATCGAAAGAATCCCGCCCTCTCGAAAACTAGAGTGCCATCTAGAAGCCAATTTAATAAGCCCCCTAATTATCCGCCTTTCAACATCATGACCCAATGGAGACACTCCCTAAGGGCGCAATCGTATAGCCGTAGCTTCATCTGGAAAACAGCCATCGCAATATTGCTGGGAGGATTAACTCTTGGTGGATTAGCCGATATCGTTTTCAGATTTCAATCGCAGCCCTCTAGCCAAGAACTAGCTATAGACCTAGCGAATCCAGAATTTCAATACTTCAATGGTTCGCTTGGAAACAATCAGAATATCCCTCCATCGCTAATAAACTTCCTCCAAGACCCAGAACTCACAATAGAAGATGTTCTCTCAGCAACTCCATACATCGCCCCCCACTTCATAGACGGCAACAAAGACAAAATCGGACAACTCATCCGCCCGCGTTTCGACGAACAAACCACAGTTCTACTTGGCGACTACTTCCTCGCGACCTCCAACCCCAGCAATCCGAGCCGCGACCGCCTCGAGCAATCAGCCGCTGCCGACACCGCCCCACGCTACGCGAATCGACTTCTAGGCGAACTCGAACTCAATCTTCGCCGATACGCTCGAGCATACCCCTACTTTAAGAAAGAAGGCCTGTTCCCGGAAGCCGAAAAATCCCGCCAACTTGCAGTCGCTACGCTCCTTTACGGCGAACGATTCGGCGAGCTAAGCGAACTCCTAAAAGACCCAGCATACAGACCCTATAAAACCTCCGGCACTCAGCTCAAATTGGCCACTCATCAACTCGATTGGTGGAAAGTCGCCAAAATACTCCCGATCCACAGGCTCTCTAATATCGATTGGAGAATGGCCACGATCGCAATGATCGCCGCTCTCGTTTGGGCCGCTCTATTACTCCGACTTGGACAAATCGAATCCTTGAGCAGCCGCGCCGCCGCCTTTTGCTTCCTCGCATTTATCGCCGGTTGGTTCAGCACAATTCCAACAGTCTTTCTCGCCATCATTCAAGACGCTTATCTTGGCTACGAACCGGATGGCGAACTCATCCCAACAATGGCCTACTACATCGGCGGAGTCGGCCTCAGAGAAGAATTTTGCAAACTGCTCCTCTTCCTTCCATTCGCCTTCGCCCTAGGTCGAAAAGACCCCGAACTCGAATCAATGATAATCGCCAGTTTCGTAGGACTCGGCTTTGCTGCTGCGGAAAACGTTTCCTATTTCTCAAACTCATTCGCCCTCGCCGCTCCCGCTCGTTTTCTAACTGCTAATTTCTTCCATATATCTCTCACCGGTATGGGGGGACTCTTTCTCTGCCGAGCAATCCAAAAGTCCAACTACAACGACTTCCTATATATATTCGGAATTATAATCATTGTACACGGGGCCTACGACACTTTGCTTTCCCTGCCTCAATTCGAAGAAGGCTATTTCTTAGCGATGATCGTGTATATCCTCATGTCCATGTATTATTTCCGCGAGCTTAACGGAGTCACCTACCGCAACACGCCTTCCTACAGCCTTAGCTTCCTCTTCGTCTCCGGCCTCTGCCTCATTCTATCTTCGCTCATTATATTTCAGTCATCCCAAGTAGGACTGCCAAGCTCCCTCAAAATAATTATTCCGGAAACCATCGGCAGCATCATAATGATTTTCATGTTCTTTCGAGAATTCAACGAAGCCCTCGGAGAATAACCAACTCCCCAGGCTGGGCAAAGCGTCCCGCTTCGCCGCAAATTCGGCCCCATTCCCCAACGTCATCAGTATAAAACAAGTGTCCCCTGGTGGTCAAAACCACAGTCAACGGCTCTCTCGGCAATAGAACCCTCCCTAAAACCTTCCTTCTGGCATAGCCAAACCCTTATTGGCAAGCATCACAGAGACTCCTAGACTGAAGGACCTGCTCAAAAACCTTCACCGTTTCCGCAACGTATATCCATATTCATTATTACCCGGCTGGACTCTACCCCACCGAGGTGAACCGAGACCTTCGGGCCCGGCTTCTCCCTCCCCCACTTGACTCCTAACCGAAAAACAATGCTTCGGCCAAGGCCTCCTGAGGTTCGAGCAAACGAATCGCGGCAGTCATCGAATGAGTATCGCCTCCAATTCGAGCGCTGATCTGAGCCACCCCGCCTTGCAAATCAAGAGAGCATTCCACGAAACTTTCGCAATCGTAGGTAAATGAAATACATGGCGCAGCACCTTGATCGATTTTCTCGCAAATAAATTCCGTCTTAAGCTCCGAGCATTCCACTCGATCGCTACAATCGTTCAGAGCGGATTCGATCCAAACCAATAACAGTCGAGCTTCCGCATTCAAGTTCAACGGGGCCTTGATCTCCACCAGCGCCAAACCTTCAACGATCTTCTCCATCGGAAACGCGCTGAAAAACTGACCAATACATTGCCGAATCGAGAGCGTTCGCGCCGATGCAAGATCATGCAAGTTTTCCGGCTCCGGAAGCTCCAGACAATCCGCTGTATAGTTCTCGATACCTGTATCGATAATTATCCGATCCACATTCTTGAAAAACGTCTGATAGGCCGAGAGATTATCCGGCGAGTCAAAACGGTAAGGCCAATAATAGGTTGGTAAATCGCTCTCTAGAAAAATGGATATTTGATCCTCCAAAAACCGTTTCTCCTTCAATGTGTATCCGAATATGATCGCTTCGCAGCAACTCATATCGCCGTCGCTCTTCCCCAAGTAGCACTCCGAAAATATTTTACAGACGATCCCTTGCCCTATCGCATTTCCGCCCTTCGACGGACAGAGGGCAATCACTCGACACGGATAGCGACGCGAAAACGCGATCACCGAGCGAAACAAGGCCGTCGCTTCCTCGCAAGACGCATCGAATCCAAAGTGTAGAATCATGTTCATCCGAGATGCTCGAAACTCCGAAGGAAGCCGAACAGCATCCGAGGACGGAGGAGCGTCCCACATCTCGGATAGCGACACGAGAGCATCGCCTACCGGAACCTCAATGCCAGGCAGCTTTTTATAAATTTCGTTCTTTTCCGTCGCTAGGGTCTCAGCCATGGAACTATCTCTGTTTACGGTCTGCGCCACTCATGGCCATTATCCCAAAGCAAGCGATCTGCTGCCAAAGGTCCCCAGGATCCCGATACGTAGTTTTCCATACCTCGCTGACCCTCGCTCGCCCAAAAATCATGCAGCGGCGTAATCAAGCTCCAAGATGCTTCAGTCTCATCCCCTCGAATAAATAAAGTACCATCTCCTAGCATAGCGTCCAAAACAAGCCGCTCGTACGCTTCAGGCGTATTGGACCCAAATGTCGCACTGTACTTAAAATGCATCTTAACCGGTTGCGTACGCGTCTGTAAACCAGGGATCTTCGCATTCAACAAAACCGTTGATCCTTCATCGGGTTGGATTTGAAAGACCAAAGAGTTCGCTGCCAAATTGAACATTTCATTTTCGCTGAAAAGCGTCGATGGCGGACGCTTAAACTGTATAGCGATTTCAGTGACACGCCTCGGCATTCGCTTCCCCGAACGCAAATAAAACGGAACTCCCGCCCAGCGCCAGTTATTGATATCCAACCGAAGCGCCGCAAACGTTTCCGTTTCAGACTCAGCCGAAACCCCTTCCGCCTGGCGATACCCTTCGACTCGTTGCCCGTCAACCAGGCCTTCCTTGTATTGAGCACGAACCACATCGCTGCGATCGTAGTCCAAATTCAGCGGCTTGATCGCCTTGAGCAATTTGACTTTTTCGTCGCGGATCGCTTCCGGGTCAAGCGACACGGGGGGTTCCATTGCGGTAAGGGCGAGCAACTGCATTGTATGATTCTGGATCATATCGCGCGTCGCCCCGCTTTGCTCGTAATAACCGCCGCGAGTGCCAACCCCTAGAGACTCCGAAACCGTTATTTGAATATTGTCGACATACTGGCGATTCCAGAGCGGCTCGAAGATCGAATTCGCGAAACGCTGAACCAGTAAATCCTGTACCGTTTCCTTACCCAAGTAGTGGTCAATCCGATACACTTGTCGCTCCTGAAAAACTCCCTGAATCACGCGATTAAGCTGACGCGCGGACTGCAGATCCTTGCCAAATGGCTTTTCGATAACGACCTTCGTGTGATTGTCATTATCCTGGTGACGAGTTGCCAGGCAGCTAGCCCCGAGATTTTTGATGATCGGCTCGAAAACCGATGGCGGTGTAGAAACGTAAAATACGCTTTGAGTTTCGCGTCCATTGCCCTGCTCGATCGAGTCAATTTTGGTTTTCAGCGCCTTGAACGCATCAAGCTCATCATAGCCACCACTGCAGTAGTAGGTTTGGTTCGAAATACGTTCCCAGATTTCCTTGTTTAGAGGGCGACGCGAAAACTGCTCAATCGAATCAGCCGCCAATTTGCGAAACTCTTCATCTGGGATAGGCTTGCGCCCAAACCCGATCAAGGAAAAGTCAGCCGGAAGCAAGTTATCGACTGCTAGATTATAAATAGCAGGTACGAGCTTGCGGGCGCAAAGATCCCCCGAGGCTCCGAAAATCGTAATCACAGTCGGCTGAGCTCCGCGGTGCTTACTCAAGCCTTTCAGAAAAGGATGACGTGAATCTTGTGACATCTTAGTAGTGTGAATCAATTAGAAGTGTAGGAAATGACGACAAGTTGCGCCTCGCCGCTTAGCTTGTAAAGCCGATTGAAAGCCCTAGCAGCCCTGCACTACGAGAAGGCTCAAGCCAACTAGGTCGAGGCTGATCTCAAAGGGGCCATAACGAATACCCTCAACTTTCCACAGCCGCCTAGTTCCCCCGTCCCGCCGACTTGCTGAAAAGCATCGTGTTTTCAAAATGCCGTGCCGCCAAAATCTCGCCTTGCTCGTGCTCAACTTCGACCACATCGAGACGATAAGTCGCTGGTCGCTGCTTCAATTTTGCCACGTACGCCCGACAAACCCGCTTTAGAGCCTCGCGCTTCCGCTTGTCGATCGAATCAAACCCACCCACCAAAGCGCTCCTCGATCGAGTCCGGGTCTCTACAAACACCAAAGCCTCTCCGTCGTAACACACCAGGTCTATCTCGTCTTTGCCCGCCCGCCAATTCCGAGCGATGACTCGATAACCCTTGGCTTTCAACAAACGTTCGCCCTCCTTCTCGCCCAAACGCCCGATCACCGCACGCTTCGATTCAGTCTTCGAACGTTTCAGCCAAGATAAAAACATCAACTACAGTCGCCCAGCAACCCGCACGATAATGATCGATCCCGCCACCAAAGGCGTTCACCCAAAGAGATAGAATCAGTTCCCACTAACCTTAAACACAGCCGACCTCCCCAAATCGATCAAGGCTTTAAAGCTCAAGGTCGGGTTCTATCGCCAATGACACTTCGTCTTGCAGGTCTACGTAGATTGCTCGGATATATAAATTGAAACATCCAAGTCCAAAGGACTCGAACCACTCTCAACCGTAGCTATGGGAAGGACTAACATTTTCACAAACCGAACAGAAGACAGAGCAGAGCATTCCGCGGAGCGCATCGGCGTCAACTTAAAGATTGATAAACCTAAATGTCGCGCAGCGATACCTGTGAGCTCGGAGAGCTCCTTGACCAATGGCTTTTTTGTCAAGGTTCGCTTTCGGAACATAGGTCGATCACCCGTATTCTTTGCGATACGCCGAGACACGTCGATCGAGTTAGGTTTTCGGAGATCAACAACGTTCTCTCGCTGCGCTCAGCAAGATCGATGGCAAGTCTCCCGAACCCCATTTCATTGAAAAACGTCACCGCTTCCCCAGGATGCCTGTGACCACTTAAGGTTTTGCGCGTTTGGAACCAAGAAAAGGAAAAATAGATAAAGCATCGCGATTCATCGGCCTTTTTACTTGAAGTGACGCCTATGCGATCTGCCGCACAAATAACTCCCAAGGCCTAACATCATCAGCCCAAATCAAAGTCCTCAGGGGATTCATTCTATCCTCCACCTTCGGATTTCACCCGCCCAATCTCAACTACTGTTCGCTCTGAACCGCATTGAACTCCTCCGCGAAAAGGCGCAGTAAACGATCGATCGCCTGCATCACCGCTTCCGGGCGATTGGCGATCCCCAATGATTCGCGATTCCACGTGCTCACCGCCATCGTCACAATACTCTCCATCGGTCGTTCCAACTGAGCTCGCTCGCGCAGCTCCAATGATATGGAATAAATATGACTCGGACCCTGCGCCTGAGCGATATTCACGGCCAACTCTAAAAAAGGATCTCCCGGCGACACTTTGCTTTCGGTATCCGTCAACACGCGCACGTTCATCTCCTTCATCTTCTGTAATGCGTGCTGCTTCAGCGTTTCCGCATCGAACTCAAACACCTTCGACCTCATCACTATCGGCCGCACTTTCAAACCCACCCCAACCAATTCCTTTAGAAGGCTAGATTCGTAATCCGCCCGAACGCTCAAACCCGCAACGCACGCCAACAAAACAACGATCTTAAAGTATTTCATGATATCTATACTATTCGACCGAGACCGTTCCACATTAAGCCCCTATTGCGAACCGAACCCCCAAACCCTCACGCACCAGCTTTCCTAACAACAGATCCCTCTCCCCCAAACCTTCATACTGGCGCAGCCAGATCCTCAATACCCGCTCCAGCGAGACTCCTAGCAACTCCCCAGGATTGATGACTAACCCCGTCCCAAGTCCTCCCCAGACCCTCTACCCAATACATACCAGTAGCCACGCGAGGAACGCCCAAAATCTCAAAATGAGCATCACCCTCAATGACTTTAGTTGACGCATAACCGCTACCCAGCCCCAATAGCCCCGATCAAACCAAGCTCCTAAAACACTGTCTTAATACCCGAATATGGAAATCGATGCGAAACAGCGACTGGTCAAACTCAGCGTGGGCGAGTTCGCACGTTTCTCACCCTACAGCCAGCGCACCGCATCCGCAGGCTTCGGAAATTGGCGAGCCCAAGTCGGCCAGCAATGGCATCAGGAAATACAGAAAAACGCCCTCGCAGAAGGCTTCGTAAACGAACTCTCCATCAGCGGCGACCTCCTCTGGAACGGCTGGACCCTTAGCCTCTCCGGGCGCATCGATCAAATCGGCGACTCCACCGACCGCATCCAAATCCGCGAAATCAAAACCATCGCCACGCTCCTCCCTATCGATCCCCTCGAAACCGCCGCCCTTTACAAAAGCTACTGCCTCCAACTCCTAGCCTACCGCGAGCTTCTGATCCGCGAACGAAACGTGCCCGTCGAACAAATCGATCTCGACCTCCTTCTAGTCGAAATTTCCTCAGGCATCACCCAAAACATCCGTCTCGACGGCGACCAATACGATTCCCTCATCGTCGACCAACTCGATCGCTTGGCCAGCTACCTCGACCAAAAAAGCGCCCGACTCGCCCGACTGCGTGCACTCCAATTCAAACCCGCCTACGAAACGCCCCGCCCTGGCCAGGAAACCATCCAGACCGACTTAAAAAACGCCTTCGAAACCTTCCCCGTCGTTTTCCTCGAAGCACCCACCGGCTACGGCAAAACCGGCGTCGCCTGGGAAATCGCCCTCCAACGACTCGCCACCGGACAAGTCGACCGGATCATCTACCTAACCAGCAAAGGCACTGGACAACTCGAAGCCACCGATCGCCTCAAAGCCCTCCTCGGCAACCACTCCTCCGCATCCTACTGGCAGATACGCAACAAAGCCGAACACTGCGTCAATACCGAGTTCCGCTGCTCCCCACGCTCCTGCCAGTACATCAGCAAGCTCGACCAAAAATGGACCAGCTCCGCCCTCGACCGGCACATTCTCTTCACCACCCAACCCATCCCCATCGAACAGCTCAAAGAAGAAAGCGCCGCCGCCGGCATCTGCCCCTACGAAACCATGCGAACCGCCCTCGGTCATCGCGACATCTGGATTGGCGACTACAACTACCTCTTCTCATCCAACAGCGCCGGACTCCTAGCCGAGCAAAGCGACTTCGACCCGAGCCGTACCTTCCTCATCGTCGACGAAGCACACAACCTCCCCTCCCGAGTCGAGTCCAACCAAAGCAAAGAACTCGACGCCCTATCCCTAAACGCCCTCCTCGAAGAGCTCTCCGAAATCGGCGCAAGTAGACGTATTCGAAATTCCATTTCAGCCCTCGTATCCGAGTGTCTCGCCTACGCCAAAGGTAGTACCCTCACTCTACGCCAACTCGACGACCTCGCCGAACTCCTGCTCACCCTTATGAACGTCCTTTCCAGCGAGCCACTCGCCTACGACGACCTTAGCCCCGAAACTCTCGATACCCTCTGGACGCTCTCCTCCGGAACCACAGCCCTCGAGGAAAACTCCGGACGCTACATAGCCTGGGTCCCCGTAAACGGTCGCATCCGCATCACTTGTATCGACCCCGCTCAAGCCATCGGCGAGATCATAGGCCAATTCAAAGAATGCCTCATGCTTTCTGCCACCTTTCCCCCATTCGACGCATTCCTCGAACAATGCGGACTCGCCGATCGCCGATCGCTCCCCCAACGCATCACCCCGCCCGCACCCTGGCTCAAAGGCGCCTACGACATCGCCATCGATACCCGAGCAGACACTCGCATGAGAAGCCGCGAGAAATCGTCGAGCGTCACCGCCGCCACAATCGCCAAACTGGCCGAGCAATTCGCCCCCATCGTCGTCTTCTTCCCCTCCTACGCCTACGCCCGGTCCCTCCAAGCAATCGTCGAACGGGACTACCCATTCTATCGTATCGCCATGCAACAACGCCGCGGAGGCGAAACCCTCGCCGAGCGAGCCGACTTCATAGACAACGCCATCCGCTTCCACGACATCGTATTCCTCACCCTCGGCTCCAGTTACGCCGAAGGCATAGACCTCATCGGCGGCAAGATCCAAGCGGCCATGGTCGTCAGCCCCGCTCTCCCCGAAGTAAACCCCATCCAAAACGCTAAACGCGACAACTACAATGCCCAGCGCCTCAATGGCTTCGAACGCGCCTATCTCCAGCCTGGTATCCAAAAAGTGAATCAAGCCCTCGGCCGCCTCGTCCGAGCTCCCGGTCAAAAAGTAAAAGTGCTCCTCCACTGCCAACGTTACGCCGACAAACAAACCAATAACCTACTCTCCCCTCAGTATCAAAACTTCACTTACCTATTCGAGAACCAAGACCTAAACACCTGGACAAGCAAAAGGTAAGGCAGAGAGTGCAGCAAACCCAACCCCAGTCCACCCTTCGCTCTGAAAACCCCAACCCAGGATGAAACATCTTCCATAACGCGTAACACCAGGAACTTATCCGATTATATTTATGAAACATAATAGGTAAGATTGGCAGCCAAACGAGAGAAGCAAGCAATGCTACCCAATATAATGAAAAAGCTCTAGACTAGCATGGCGTATTCGTTGACCAATACATTCCTCAAAATTTCTGTTTCGATTATCGTACCAAAACTGGCATTCAGCCAGATGCAGGACGAACTTTTGGCATACCCTTACGCTAAGAGGAAAGAACCTCTCGCAATTGAACACGATATCGTCGGAACGAACTACGCTTTTGTGGTTGAAAAACTAGGTTTTCCAGATCGAACAAGAGTGAAAAATCCCACGGTGCTAAAAACAACGACAAGAGAGATAGCCAATAAAAACGAGCCGTATCAAACTCTCGACTACTACCTTTCTCCTGCGATCTATGTCGCTACCAGATTCATCGTATTCCTCGACGAAAACGGAAATATTAAGAGCCATAGATTAAAATGGGAGCACGGAGAGGGGCGTTAACCGTCTATTTGAAACAGCTGTGACAAACTTCGTATTTCAATACTGCGTTAGCCATTAAAAATAGGGCTATTAGGCGCACGTATTTTCAGATCCCAAGAAAGCAATATCCTCAAACTAGCGGATGGATTTCTCCAGTCCAAATTCGCAAAAAGCTTGTGCACCCCGCGGAAATGGCACCATACGTCACCAATCACTCATGAACATCCAAGAAAATTCTACTCGAGCCAGCCGTCGCTCAGCCATCACTTGGATGCTCACCGCGTCCTCAACGATTCCTTTTTTAAACGAAGATACGCCTCCCGAGGAGTTCATTGCCGACGATCCGAAACTCAGTATACCGAGAAAGAATATCTGGGACCGCACTTTAAACAAATCCCAACTCCTCCTCGTCGCCACTCTCACCGATATCATTATCCCCGGTGACGACGAAAAACCAAACAGCTGCGACCTCCACATCCCCGATTTCATCGATGAGTGGATCAGCGCTCCCTTTGCACTTCAGCAAAAAGACCGCCTAGTCATCCTCGCAGGTCTAAAGTGGATGAACAAGGAATCCCGCAAACGCTTCAAGAAAGGCTTCAGCAAACTAACCGAGACTCACCAAGTCGCCATCTGCAACGACATCAGCAACCCGATCACCGCGAAACCAATCTACAAATCAGCGGTGGCCTTCTTTCTCCTTTTTCAAAAGCTCACCTATGGAGCCTACTTCACTACTGAAACCGGAAAAAAGGAACTTGGAGACAACCCGCTTCCGACTTTCGAGTTTCCCGTCGAGGAACAACCCGCCGGTCCTCGCACACTCACTCGTGTCGAAAAGCGCAAACTCAGCAAAAAGCCGATTCAGTACCAAAGGCCCAATATAAAGCAGCGTACCCAGCACAGCAAAACAGGAAGCAATAAATAAACAGGCTCCGGCTATCGTTGATTTTCCTTACCATTTTTTATCTTTTGGTCTCAACCTACAACACCGCTACTCGGACGAATTTCAAAGGCCACGTTCCATTCGATGCGAATTGAGCGACATAGAGACTTCCTTCCGAGTCAGAGCAAAGACCATGCGGGTGATGAAACAAATGACTCGAATGGCTCATAGTATCCAATTTATCAGCTCTGTAGCTTGGCGCAACACCCCCTACGTTCGCTACCACTTTGAACTCCTTGTTCAACACTGATATATATCCGGCAGCATTGCGATCCTTAGGCCAATTGTCACCTAAGTGTGGAACTACGATGTGGTCTCGATGAAAAATCACATCTCGAGGGTTGCCTCCTGGAAGAACATGGTCTTGAGGCCTTTTTCAACGTCATCGCACCTGTTCACCTGCCAGGCTTTGACAAAGTGGAAGACTGGATTCCCTGGTTACTGATGGGGAA
>Ga0233432_10001388_pt1 | contig 23425 bp, 21 predicted proteins | sample SI_122_August201_6_FD_179870 | JGI IMG/M metagenome (GOLD analysis project Ga0233432, IMG submission 179870) | Seawater microbial communities from Saanich Inlet, British Columbia, Canada - SI_122_August2016_10_MG | ecosystem: Environmental > Aquatic > Marine > Inlet | place: Canada: British... | reverse complement strand
TTGGCCGGGAGACCTTCACCTGTTCACCCTCCAAGATGGATCGAAGGTCATTGGTGAGATACATGAAGCTGTGGAATCTCGAGCTCATCCAGGAACAGAAAGGTATCGAATTAAAACAGGCAATCGAGATCTCTATGGTCTGGATTTTCGTTGGCTAGAGTCAGCTGACATAAAAAGTTCAACTCGTGATCCTAATTTAAGGGTCGTTGAGAGAATGGAATATGGGCACTTTTTTGCTGAGCGTGCGGAAAGGCAAGATGGTTATTTAGTGATGCAAGATGCTGAGGGGCGAGAGAAGAAAGTTGAGCTCGTTCATGTCGTGAGGGAGTATCGTCCAAACACCTTGTCGGTTTTTTCAAAACTGGGTATTTATGGTGAAAAGATATGGGAGCTCCTAGTTGAAGAGCCTAGGGAAGCGAACACCGAAGGGGGGCTTTATCCCGCTATTTTTGGAACGGTGCTGCTCATTTTTGTCATGAGCATTGTGTCTTTTCCATTTGGAGTCATTGCCGCTATTTACATGCGAGAGTATGCGCGGGATGGGTGGTTGTTGAAGATGGTTCGGGTGGCGGTCAACAATCTTGCGGGCATCCCCTCGATCGTATTTGGGATTTTTGGCCTAGGTTTTTTTGTCTACGGGATTGGTGGAAACCTTGACCGGATACTCTTTAGTGACAATTTACCAACGCCAACGTTTGGAACTGGAGGTCTTTTGTGGGCATCACTGACGTTGGGGTTACTCACGGTCCCTGTTGTGATTGTTTCAACCGAAGAGGCTTTGAGTGTGATACCAAAGGGGATTCGAGAGGGCGCTTTGGCCTTAGGTTCAAGCAAGTTGCAGACTTTGATTAGAGTTGTGATCCCCATGGCTTCGCCTGGTATTTTGACAGGTTTTATTTTAGCTATGACGAGAGCTGCTGGTGAGGTAGCTCCTTTGATGATCACGGGAGTGGTGAAACTAGCTCCTGAATTACCACTGGATGGTCATTTCCCTTTCATTCACCTCGACCGAAAGTTTATGCACCTTGGCTTTCATATTTACGACGTTGGTTTTCAATCTCCAAATGTAGAAGCTGCAAAACCGATGGTTTATGTAACAACTCTACTTTTACTTATCATCGTGATCTCTCTGACAAGTGGAGCCATTGTGTTGCGACGACATATCAAAAACAAATTCACCACATCTCACATCTAAGCAATGAGTGAAGACCAAAGGAAAACCATTCTCATTATCGAGGACGAACTCGATATTCAGGAGATGTTGGCTTTCAATTTAAGAAATGAAGGTTTTAGGGTTCTCTGTAGTGTTTCTGGAGAGGAGGGCTTTCATAAGGCGGTTGAGAAGATGCCTCACCTGATTCTTCTAGACCTCATGTTGCCAGGAATCAACGGTTTAGAGGTTTGTCGACGCTTGCGAAGAAATCCAGAACTTGATTCGATCAAGGTGATCATGCTGACAGCAAAAAGTGAGGAGGCAGATATCGTGAGCGGTCTTGAATTGGGTGCCGATGATTATGTAACCAAACCTTTCAGCCACAGAGTTTTACTGGCTAGAATCAACTCTCTACTGCGAAGAGAGAGCACGAATAGCTCTTCTGCAGAAGAAGAAGTCTTGGAGTTTAAGGGATTGAAAATTCACCCGGGTCGTCACGAAATTTTGGCCGATGGGGAATCGGTTGATTTGACCTCAAGTGAATTCAAAGCTTTGCAGATCATGGCTTCACGCCCCGGTTGGGTGTTTTCGCGATATCAAATCGTAGATGGCGTGCATGGACCTGGACATGTTGTGACTGGTAGAACGATCGATGTTTTAATGGTATCTCTTCGAAAGAAACTCCATGGATACTCAAGTTGTATTGAAACGGTTAGGGGGGTGGGTTACCGGTTCAGGCAACCATGAAGAAAGCTACCCACAGCTTGTTTGTCGGGCATGTGCTCTTATTTTTTTCTTGGCTGATCTTCTTACTCGCAGTTTCTAGTGGGGTACCTCTCTTAGGCTCAGGGTTTTGGTTTCTAGGTCTTGTTGTTCTTCTACATGTCGTTATTTATCGAAGACAAGTAAGCCCATGGCGTGAGATAGAGAAGGGGGTTTCTTTAGGTTTTAATGTCGTGAATCCAACAAATGAAGAGGTGCATCATCTTAAAAAGAATTGGTTGACTCGGAAAAACATTTTTGATGAAAAGCTTGAGCGTTATGACCGAGAGAAAGCTCAACTCAAAAGCTTGATGGCCTCTATGTCTGATGGCCTGATCACCTTAGACATCAAAGGAGTGATCAGTTCACTCAATCCATCGGCGAAAAACATTCTCAGTTTGAAAGGGAAGGCAATCAAAGGAGCGTCTCTTTCGAGTCTTCTAAGATCTAATGAATTAGGAGCACTCCTCAGTCGTTTATCTCACTATGAAGAACCTTTCGAAACCGAACTGAAGCTTTACTCAGGAACACTTCAGGAGAAAACTTTTCAGGTAAAGGGCTCATTGTTCCAAGAGCCGGTGAATGATCAACATACGTTGGTGGTCTTCACCGATGTTACTCAACTACGCCGCTTAGAATCCACCCGTAATGATTTTGTTGGCAATGTCTCCCATGAATTGAAGACGCCTCTCACCTCAGTGAAGGGTTATGCAGAGACGCTTTTGAATTTAGAAGAAATCGAAGGGGTCCCCCGTAGGTTTCTCGGAAAAATTGCTAATAATGCAGAGCGACTTCATCAAATTATCGAAGACTTACTCGTGCTATCAAGTCTTGAACAAGATGGGATTGATCGTGAAAAAATGGAGAAGATGAGTTTTAAAGTTATTTTTAATCATCTCCGTGGCGAATTGAGTGATGAGAAAAAAGCTAAAGTATTTTTTGAAGATGAGATGAGTGGATCTTTTTTATTGCATGGACCTCTGCTTCATTTAGCAGTTTCTAATTTGATTGAAAACGCTTTGAAGTACTCCAAGACAGAAAGGGTTGAAGTAAAAGGCCTGATCGATGAGAATGGGGGCTTTAAAATTGAGGTGAGGGATATGGGTGTGGGCATACCTAAAGAGCATTTGCCACATATTATGGACAGATTTTATCGCATTGATAAAGTTCGTGGTCGTGAAAATGGTGGAACGGGACTTGGGCTTTCCATCGTCAAAACGATCATTGAGGCTCATGGGGGGATGGTTCAGTTAGAAAGTGAAGTTGGCCAGGGCACGACATTTCTATTGTTATTCCCTTCTGACCTAAATCTAACAAAGTCAAAATCATGAATAAACATTCGACCATAGACTGAAAGCATCATTTTTTACTTGTTTCGTAGAGAAATACGATGTTGAAGAAGTTGAAGATTGCCATGGGTGGTCTAGTGATTGCGTCTCTGGGCTTTTCCGGAACGGTTCAAGCCTTAGAGGTTGACCCTAAGCTCCCTGAGTACACAAAAACAATTCCTTGTTCAGGTCCTTTGAACAGTGTTGGCTCGGACACCCTTAATAATCTAATGACTCTTTGGGCCGAGGCTTTCCGTAAAGTCCATCCCGGAGTTAAAATTCAAATCGAAGGGAAGGGCTCAAGTACAGCTCCTCCAGCTTTGATTGCAGGAACTTCTCAACTAGGCCCAATGTCTAGACAAATGAAGTCTGAAGAGATGGAAAAGTTTGAATCAAAATTTGGTTACAAACCAACACCAATTGGAGTCGCCCTAGACTCATTAGCCGTATTTGTTCACAGAGACAACCCGATCAAAAACTTGTCTCTTCAGCAGGTCGATGCGATTTTTTCAAAGACTCGAAAAGGTGGCCTTCAAGATATTAGCACTTGGGGACAACTAGGTTTAGATGGAGAGTGGCAGAAACGCTTTGTTAGTCTATACGGACGGAACTCAGCCTCCGGCACCTATGGTTATTTTAAGAAGAAGGCTCTGTTCAAAGGAGATTATAAAAAAACCGTTAAAGAGCAGCCTGGCTCAGCTTCAGTTGTGATGGGTATTAGTGAAGACCTTGGAGGGATTGGCTACTCAGGTATTGGTTATATTACATCGAGTGTTAAGGCTCTCCCCTTGAGTAAGAAAGACGGTGGCGAGGTTTATGATCCAAATTATGAAAATGTGCTAAAAGGAAAGTACCCACTGGGTCGAATGCTCTATGTCTACGTTGCAAAAAAACCTAATCAGCCCCTTGATCCGATCGTGAGAGAGTTTTTTAAATTGGTTCTTTCTAAGAGAGGGCAAGAGATCGTCATCAAAGATGGCTATTTGCCTCTACCTTCGGTCCTAGTTGCTAAGCAACTCAAGATTCTGGATTGAAATTCGAGTCAACTAGATTGGTCTTTAACAGAAAACTAACTTAAACCTTATTATCTATCAACAGCCAGCGATATCATGTTGGCATCTTTTAAACCACTCCACATTTTAAGGAGAAAATCATGAAAAAACTATTACGCCCTTGTGTCATGGCAGCAATTGCTTTGGCCAGTCTTTGGACCTCGGTGCAGGCCGAATGGTATGAAGATGTAAAACTAAAAGGTGATTTCCGCTACCGCTGGGAATCAATCGAAGGAGAAGATCAAGGATCTGGAACTGCTGCAGAAACCACTTACTCTCGTCAGCGCCTTAGACTTCGATATGGAGCATATGGAAAAGTTAATGAAACCACCGATTTTGGAATAAGACTAGCTACAGCTGGTGGAGCAACATCAACGAACGAGACTTTTGATAATGGCTTGGCTAATATGGCTGTAGCGATTGATCTTGCATATGTAGACATTGAGATAAATGATCGTTCTTCTCTGACTGTTGGTAAAATGAAAAACCCATTCTATCGACCTCAAAAGAGCCAGCGTGTTTGGGATGGAGATGTCACTCCTGAGGGATTGGCATATTCATACGGGGCTGGGTCATTGTTCGGCTCTTTGGCGTATGTCTTACCTGACTCTGACAATGACCTTGATGGTAAAGAAGAGATTCTTGGAGCCCAGATTGGTGTGAAGGCGGGTGGTTTCAAGGGAGCTTTTTCTTATTACAAAACCTCTTCGGATACCGTCACAGGCAGTGTCAACGCAACGCTGATTGCAAACGATGGAGACTTCATGAGTGTTGGTGCTGAATATGAATTTGATGTGAATGATGTAAAAACAACTGTTTATGCTGAGTATGTTTCCAACCAAGACGGCTCAGGTTTGGCTAATGCTGAAGATGCGACCTATGAAATTGGAGTGAACCTCAAAGGTGATAAATGGAAAGCTGGCTTGGCATATATGGATGCAGGAGGAGAAGGAGTGACTGGTTTTCAAGATAATGATTTCTTAGATAGTGGAGATAGTGGAGTTAATGGAGCTGAAGGGTTTAGGCTTTCAGGCGGCTATAAGTTCGCTAAGAATAGTGAGGTTGGATTCACATATTTCTCAGGTGAGCAAAATGTGGACTCTGCAGCGGGAGACAATGATTTTTCTGGAATGCAGGCTGACTTAAAATTTAAGTTCTAGACCACAATCTTAAAACTGAATCAAAGGCGCTCCATTTAGGTGGGGCGCCTTTTTTAATTAAAGAGAAATGCCTGAACTTTAAAGACTGAAAGAAGGTATTAGAATTCTTGAGATAAAGGGCTTTTATTGATGGGTGTTGCCTCAAGATGGTCTTTGTATAATAATGACCCTTTAGATTAAAAATTATCAAGAATGAAGAAGATCAAGGTTAATGAAATTCTGATTCCGGTTTCAAACCTAGGAGATGACAAGATTGTCGTCGACCGTGCCTTGCAATTGGGCAAAAGGCTCAAGTCGAATCTAACTTTTCTTCATATCAAGAAAGGTCGTCTGATCAAGACGGGTGCTGGTCTTAATTTCATGGAAGCTTCTGAGAATGACGATTTCTCAAAGAAAGAAATCATGGACTACATCAAATCAGAGAAAATTAAAAAGAAGGTGTCTGTTGATGTTGAGACCATAGAGCATTTTGATATCGGCGAAGGTATTGCTGAGAATGCCACGGGCTTTGAGTTGGTTGTGATTGGCCATAAGAAAGAGGGTTTTCTCGACCGAATTTTTGGTGGACACACCTTGGATAAAGTGCTGAATCACGTTAATTGTGATGTGTTTGTGGTGAAAGTTCCTGAATGAATTATCGCGCCTTTGGAAGAAGGCGTAGCTCTCGGCTTTCTAAGTTAGTCTTGTTAGGGCCCCGACTCGTCTGTAACTGACTTTAGCGACTCTCTGTTTTTTCGATAACGAAAACGTATCCGATGGTGGTGATAACACTCATCAGAAAGCTAGGCAATAGGGTTAAAAAAGGCTTAGGCGTCTGATTGATAAGATGGACTGAGTAAGATAGAAAAAAAAGAAGAGAGCATGGAATGATGACGCTGAGAAATCTTCGCCCTTGGTTTAGAACTATCATCAACCATTCCATCATGCTTGAAAAACACGCGGTCACGAGGACGCTGTATAGTCCTTGAACGATAGCCGCCCGCCTGGCATCGGATGACGAGAGGCCACCATTGATATGGAGTGCCCAGAGCCCATAGGTGATTCCGCCAGCAAGACAAGAAATGAGGATTCGAGACCTAGGTGAAGCAAGACATGCTTTGAAAAGCGATGCCTTTCTTCCTTCAGTCATGGTCGAGTTGGTCTTGCTTGAATCGACTGGCTAGCCGAGAGTGAAGGCGAGTTGGAAGGCCGCGCTTTGATAGCTTTGGGTTGCTGCTTGGATTTGAAAAGTCAATGATCAAGCACTCCTCGAATTTTGTTTTTAATTCTGGGTTCATCTCAGAAACATACTTTTCCATGACATCGACCTGACGGTTTAAGCTGATGGCGTGAGTCTGTTGGCTTTCTTTCCAGAGCCATTTTGAGAAATGAAAAAGAGATAGGAATGGGCCCTGTGAAGAGGATTCAATGAGGACACCCATGGCATTGGGAAAACGGCCACCATTAATGAAAATCTCAAAGTGACGGGCGAACCGTTTGAGTTGTAAGAAGGTTTGAAAATCTAGATCTCGGTTTTGGAGGAGTTCATAGGGAGGTTCTGAGCTGTAAACCATTTGATACTCTTGGGTATGCCTTTTAAGAGGAGTGCCCTTTAGGGATTTTAGAATGCCAATTTGGATCTCATCGGGAGCCATGTCCCAGAGCTGATTAAAACTATCTTCAATACTTTGAAGGCTTTCGCCAGGCAAGCCGAAGATGAGGTCGGAGTGGGTATGGACAGTGGTATGTTCTCCTAGGAAGCGAAAGTTTTCACGGGTGGCCACAAGATCCATTTTTCTTGAGATACGCTCTCCAACTTCTGGGTTTAAGCTCTGCAGGCCAATCTCTAATTGGAGACTGCCTTTGGGAAATTTTGGTAGGCGAGTTTTAATGGCATCTGGTAAGCGATCGGGGATCATCTCGAAGTGTAAGAAAAGGTCTTCCCTCATGCGCTCGAGGAAAAAATCCATGATCGCAGAAGCTTTGTTGGCCTTGAGGTTAAAAGTACGATCAACGAATTTAAACTTTTGGCACCCTCGTTGGAGGAGAGTGCCCATGTCATCTAAAAACTCTTTTTGATCAAATCCTCTGACGCTGACATCAATGGAACTGAGGCAGAACTCGCATTTAAAGGGGCAACCACGACTTGCCTCGACATAAATGAGCCGGTTGGCGAGGTCTTCGTCTGTGTACTCATTGTAGGGGAGTTTGATCTCCTTAATATTTGGGAGTGGGCTTTTGAGAAAGGGAGGCGGTGCCGTTCCGTCGAGGAGGTTGATGCACACCTCTTTGAAACTGAGGTCAGCCTCTCCTGAGATGGTGCAGTCGGCGATTTGGCAGATAGATTCTTGGCCATTTTCATGGCTTAGCTCAGGCCCCCCTAAGACGATCTTGATGTCCGGGCGAATTGCTTTTAAGGCTTTGATGACGATTTCAGTTTCCTTGATATTCCATATGTAGACGCCGAACCCCAAGATGGTGGGGCTGGCCTGAAGGATGGCCTCGACAATATCGTCTGTTGTTTGATTGATAGTGAACTCGAGGATAGAGCTCCGCTGACGGAGTTCGCCGAGATTTGCCCGAAGGTACCTCAGGCCAAGTGATGTGTGAATATACTTGGCGTTGAGTGTTGATAGGAGGATCTCATTCATAGGAGAACCACCTTCATCGAATAGAAAGGGAAGATCTAGGCTTAGTGACCGCGGTCGTTTTTTCTGAACTCAGAGACACGGGAGGCTCCACGGCGACGATTGTGTTGATTGAATTGTTTCTTACCACCGGAGCGTTTTTCCGCTTCCTTGATACTGTGATCTGAAAAATCTGGTTCATCACCGACCCATTCAAGTTTTTCAAGTTTGAGGGCTCCAATCAAGCGTTTTCCTGCGCCGAGTTCTTTGGGGGTGATGAAAGTAATCGCCTTGCCCTCTCGTCCCATACGACCAGCTCGGCCAGTACGGTGAGTGTAACTTTCACGAGATCGAGGTAGATCGTAGTTGATCACGTGGGTGACTTTGGCGAAATCGAGTCCCCGACCGGCTACGTCTGTGGCGATGAGGACTTTTAGTTTTCCAGATTTGAATTTAGAGAAGATGGAGGTTCGGACGTTTTGGTCTAATCCGCCGTGGATGTAATCGTAGTCACGAATTTTCCCTTTGAGGGAATCTTTCAGCTTATCACCGCCATGTCGACTGTTGATGAAAATGATCACTGATCCAACTTTTTCTTTCATGATATCGAGGACTGCTTCAACCCTAGCCGTATGTTTGACATAACTGAAGGCATGAGTGAGACTCTGTGGAGCCTTGCGGTTTTTGGTGAGTTCGATGCGAACGGGTTGTTGAAGACATTCGTTGGCGAGGCCTTCAATTTCTTTTGGCATGGTAGCTGAAAACATCAAGGTTTGGTGTTCCTGCACCATGCAAGACATGATGAAATGGATATCTTCGCTGAAGCCCATGTTGAGCATTTCGTCGGCTTCATCGAGAACAAAGGTTTTAACATGTTTTAGATCGACAATGTCGCTATAGATGAGGTCGATCAGACGACCCGGAGTGGCAATGAGAATTTGGACACCATCTTTGAGTTTTGCTTTTTGGATATCCATTGAAAACCCACCGAAGATGGCGAATGGTTGGATAGGGGAATTGTCGGCAATGCGGTCGATCTCGTCGACGTATTGGAGAGCTAATTCTCGAGTTGGTACGACGACGAGAGCCTGAATCTGCTTGGAGGTTTCATCAATGGATTGGACGAGTGGGATACCGCAAGCGCTGGTTTTCCCAGAGCCCGTTTCGGCGAGGGCCATGAGGTCGCTTCCTTTCAACACGTGAGGAAAGGTTTCTTCCTGGATGGGTGTGCACTCTTCAAATCCCATTTTTTTAAGGGATTTCTGTAAGCTCTCTTTGAGGTCGAGATCGATAAATTTCAAAGGTGGTCTCCTGTTGCAGAAGACCCATTTTTCTCGGTCTTCCTGATTTTCTTTTCAATCTTTCGTTGGATCTGACGGTCGTCTTCTCCACTGAGGATCATTCGCATGGCCCAGAACCGGGGGCTTTGAAACCGGTGATCGATAGCGACTTTTAGAATGCGATCGAATCGTTGTTCTTGAAGTGTTTTGTCTTCGGCGCTAAGCTTTGATAAAAACTTACTTAGCTTGGGTGGAAGTTCTTTCAAGTGGACTTTTTAAAGCGTGCTGCTAAGTGACTGAGTTTTTCCATTTGCCCAAGGGAGCCTAGGTGTGAGTAGATGGGTCCGAGGTATTGTTTCTTGCGAAGGTCGAGAAAGGTTTCGTCGTCCATATCTTGGAGTTTTTTCTCATCAATGGCATGGCAGCCACCCAAGGTTTTCTTTTGTCCTTGGACCTCGTATGAGACCGAAAGAACTCTGAAAAGATCTAAGGAGTTGAGGTGTTCACAGAATTGTCGGGTGAAGGTTTCCATGGCAGATAGTTCTCCGAGAAAACGCTTTGTTTTTTCTAAGGCTTCTGAGGGTTCCCCTGTTTCTGTGAAGAGGGGAGTTCCTTCTTCTTCATTTAGAAGACCAGAGCTTTCATCGACACAGACGCCCATTCGGCCGCCTTCTTCGTCCATGATGGAAACGAAAGGGTAGCGTCTCAAAATGGCAGGAATGTAGGTGGCTCCCCACTGGCCATTGACGACAAAAAGGTTTTGGCCTTTTTCCATTCCAAAGAGGGAGACGGGTTTGATCTCGGTGCCTTCGTTATCTTTGAGAAAGATGATGGGAAAGATCGGGGCGCATCTAGAGAATTCGTGAACAGCAATTGAGACGGCGTGTTGGTCAGCAGCAAATGCGAAATTGGTGACAGGTTTGAGCTTTTTGTTTAGATGTTGTTCCGAGTTGATTGGAACGATGTGCTCAGGTAGATTTGGTGCCATATGATTGATATTGAGTCCTTTATCGGTATTCTTGAAGAGAGGAGCTTTGGTCAAACCGGCATCCACTAAGATGCTGTTTTATGAGGATTTATGGGTATATTTTAAACTGTGTCAGAAGAGGATCATTAGAAAATTTTGAGCTTAAGACTGCTGGGAGCTTCAAAATGTCCGATGCTAAGCATATTCTTTGAAAACCTGATTGGAATCGAGAGCCTGTGTTTACAATCCATTCTGCCCCACTTAGTTGATAGCTTAAAATGTCTCCCAACGACGACCCTATGGAGATGAATGACCTAGGGGATGATTTCGTCATCGAAGATGAGGAACTCCCTGTCCAAGAGAAGACTGAGATTCACGAGGCTCCTTGGAAAGTCATGATTGTGGATGATGAGCGCGACATCCATATGCTCACAAGAATGGTTTTTAGGAGGGTTCAGTTTGAAGGCCGACCCCTCGAATTCCTAAGTGCCTACTCTGGAGAAGAGTGCGAAAGGCTATTGGAGGAGAATCCCGACGTAGCCATGATTCTTTTGGATGTGGTGATGGAGACCGATGACGCTGGTTTTCAGACGGTGAGGCGGATTCGTGAGACTCTGGACAACAATCAAGTTCGGATCGTTCTTCGTACAGGGCAGCCAGGAATGGCGCCAGAAGAGTCGGTTATTTTAGATTACGACATCAATGATTATGTTTCTAAAACTGAGCCTTTCAACAGACTGTTAACCTCTGTGATCACGGGTTTGAGGACCTATAGGGATTTGAAAGCTCGGCGACAGCTAGATCTGGCTTCAGCATTAGAAGAGCATTTATTCACTAGGAAATTCCCGGAATTAGAGGGCTACGACCTTCATGCCCGAACCCAGAGTGCTTACGAAACAGGAGGTGATTTTTTCGAAATCCTTCCAATTTCAAATCATGAAACACTGGTTGTGCTGGGAGATGTATCCGGAAAGGGTCTTTCTGCCACACTCTATGTTTCTGCAGTTCTATCAATGATACGGGCTCAAGTGGAATGCTTTAAATCTGTGGACCGGCTTGATCAAATCAGACCTATTGAGATGCTGAAAGTTCTCAACCGCCTTTTGATTAAAACACTTCAGCGTGGAAAGTTTGTGACCATGTTCATTGGCATTCTTGATTCAGAGAGCCATAGTTTTCGCTTTTCTTCGGCAGGTCATTGCGCGGCCTTTTTATGTCAGGCTGGAGAAACTCCCAAGGCTCTCAAAGGAGAGGGCATGGTTTGTGGTTTATGTGGAGAGCCTTTTGATCAGGCTGCATCGGAAGAGTCCGTAGAGATGCCCAAAGGCTCTTGGATTGTGATCAATTCAGATGGATTAACTGAGGCAAATAATGTCCGTGGTGAGGTCTACGGTGATGAGGCCTATATGAATTCCTTCTCTGATGTGCCTGCGGGCTCCAATGCGAAAGAGGTGACGGCGGTTATTTGGGATCAAGTGATGGATCATTTGGAGCGGGGAGCCCTTTCTGATGACTGCACTTTAGTTTGCATTTCGAGAGAACCTTAGTTCACCCGCAGAGATGAACTTTCATCAATGATCCCTAAATAGGGTTGTGTGGTCATCTGAGATAAATTCCTCAGTCCTCTTTTTTCATCGATGAACACTTAGGGCCGCCTTATCAGAAGGGTCAGATGATGAATGTTGAAATGGCTTCAGAGCCAAGGTTCATCATGAACTTGGTTATTTCGGGCTGCCCATGGATCAAGAGATTCATGCCTCCTAAATTCAGTTCATCATGATGGGCCAGATTTACGACCGCCTTTAATGACAGCAGAGGTTAAGGTACGAGAAGGCCAGCCTCAGTTAGCGATTGGGATTCTCTTCTACTAGACCCGTTCAAAGAAATGAATTTTGGTCGCTGAGATCTAAGCCTCACACACAACGCTGCGTTAGGTTGAGTGAGCTTTGATGTTGTTCAGACGTCTTTTAGGCGGTTTAGGCCATTATAAGCTGCAAACTTATATGTTTCTGCTAGAGTTGGGAAATTGAAGACTTTGTCGATGAAATAATCGACGGTTCCCCCAAGTTCAATGACAGCTTGGCCCACGTGAACCAGCTCTGTAGCGCCCTCGCCAACAACGTGGACAGCTAACATTTTTCTTGTTTCTTGGTGAAACATGAGTTTCATCATGCCGTCTAGTGCTCCCATAATGGAACCCCTCGAGGTGTCTTTGAAAAATGATTTACCAACTTGGTAGGGAATGCCTTCTTCGGTGAACTCGCTTTCGGTTTTTCCAACGTAAGAGATTTCTGGAATGGTATAAATACCAATTGGAGTATTAGGAGACATTGGAGAGCACTTTTCTTTGAAGGCGTTCATGGCAGAGATGCGACCTTGTTCGAAAGAGGTCGAGGCTAATGATGGTGCTCCTACAACGTCACCTGCAGCATAGATATTGGGAACTGAGGTTTGTAGGTTCTCGTCAACCTCGATGACTTTTCTTGGCGTGATTTTGACCCCGACCTTGTCCAAATTGAGGGCTTCTGTGTTGACGACACGGAAGACACAAACAAGAACGGTTTCGGAGATGATCTTCTTGTTGGAGGCCAAAGTGACTTCCACTTTCCCTTCAGGTAGAATGGATAGGTCTCGAAATTCGTCGCCCAGAAAACAACGAGTATCGCGTTGGTCTAGTTGATTGACGAAGTTAGCTCTGATCTCTCGGTCGATGAGGGCGAGAATTTCCGAGCGCTTCTCAACCAAGTTCACCTTCACTCCCAAGATTGAAAAGATACTCGCGTACTCACAACCGATGATACCACCGCCAATAATGGTGATGGATTTAGGGAGTTCCTTCATCTTGAGAATGTCATCGGAGTTGAAGACTTTCTCTCCATCAAAAGGAATATTCGGATCAAGGTAAGGGCGACTTCCGCAGGAGATGACTGATTTTGAGAATTTCAGGATGCGAATGATTTTATTGTTTTCGTCGATGACCTCGATGGTTTTCTTATCGCGAAACTTCCCATAGCCTCCGATGAGATCGATATTGTTATTCCTGAGGTCTTTGGCGATCACTTGAACTTCATTGTTGAGTACCCAGCTCACTCGGCGGATGAGCTCGGCCATTGTGGGCTTTGCTTTCGTTGAGGAGTCGTAGTAACGAAGTCTGAAGTTGGTAAGGTGAAGGGCGGCTTCACGAAATGTTTTTGAAGGGAGGGTGCCGTAGTGGGTACAATTCCCCCCTAAAAAGTTAGGTTCGACGAGGGCAGTGCGCTTGCCAAGTTTGGCTGCGGCAATCGCGGCGCGTTGTCCGGCAGGTCCACATCCAAGAACGACCATGTCGTAGGTTTCAGTCAGAATGGGTTTGGGCATGAGCTTCTCTCTGAAATTTTCCCCATCATAGTTGGCGACTCTAAAAACAAGGCTTTTCCCTGTATTTAAGTCGTCTTATTTCTGAAGAGGTGTTTTGGTTTGAAGATGGAGTTGATGGTTAGAGGTTTTATGGTTGGGTGTTTCTAAGGTTTAAGAAGGGCAAAGGGTTCGTGGACTTTGGGTCCATGATGATGACGTGGTTGCCATTTTGAAAGTCTTTGAGGGCTTGCATGCTCTCGAGTTTGACGAAGCCTTCTAGGGTGAGGGTGTCGATGACGACTTTTTTCGCTTCAGCCTCAGCTCTAGCACGAACAAGCATGGATTCGGCATCAATTTTGGCCGCTTCTAATTCGGCATTGGCTTGGATGAGTAAAACCTCCTTCTTTTTGTTAGCTTGGATGAGTTCTGCTCGCTTTTCAGCTTCGGCTTGGGCTTCTTTTCTCTCTTGGTCGACCTTAAAGCGCTTGAGTTCTTCTTTGGCTTTTTCTGCTGATTGGGCGGCTTCTTTTTTGCGAAGGACGGCGTCAGTGATGATTTTGGGTAGGGTGATATCTCTAATGAGGAGTTTTTCGATAAGGATGCCTTTGCTTTGAAGGGGGTGCATGGCATCTAAGAGTTGAGTTTGGAGTCTATGTTGAATTTCATTGTCGTAAAACTTTTCTGCCGTTTCGACGGTTTTGCCAAGTTCTCTGAGCTGAGAACGTAGTAGGGGAGTCATGTGAACATCGACAACTTGCTGGGGAGCACCTGTTTCTTTGAGCATATGAGGTGCTTTTTCTTTGATGAGTCGATATTGAATTGAGATGTCGAATGTTGTGAGCAATTGGTCACGACTGGGTACGCTCATGCTTTCTTTCAGTGTTTTTTGGCGAGCATCAAATAAGGTGATGCTGGTGAGGGGACTTTTGAGGTGAAAGCCTTCCTCGTATGGAGCGTCGATCACTTTGCCAAGGAAGCTGCCAACTCCGACTTGGCCGGGAGGAACGATGGCGGTGCTGAGGGAGAAGATGACGATGAAGATTAAGGCTCCAATCGGAGCAATGATGTAAATGGGCTTCATGGAAGAATCTGATGAAAAATAGAAGAAGGTGAGGGTTATGTGGGTTGGTGGTAAACTTGATGGGCACTTTCACTGACGATGTTCATTTCTGGAAGAATCAGGGCATTGAGCTGGCCGCCATAGACGCACCCAGAATCTAGGCCCCAGGTGTTGTTGCTATGAGTTAGGCCTTGAATCGCCCAGTGGCCGTAAATGACCACTTTATCCCCACGGTAAGCATGGTGCCATGGGCGACCATCGTCAAGAGTCCTTAGGGTGAAACGATCAACTTCAGGGGTTGATTGTAGGCCTCCAGGTTTGAGTCCGGCGTGGACGAGAATCCAAGATTCTGTTTCGATGTATGTCGGTAATGCCTTGAGGTAAGAACGGATTGATTTTCTTTTCTTTGCAAATTGTTCGTCGAGGGCGAGAAAACTTTTTTTCTTTCCTTGGAGGTAGTAGTACTCGTGGTTGCCTAGAATGCACTGAATCCATGGGTTATCCAAGAGGTACTCCATGACCTCTAGGCTTTTAGGGCCTCGATTGATCATGTCTCCACATAGGTAGAGGTGGTCATGGGCAGGGTCGATATTTAACTTTGAGATGAGGGCTAGAAGCTCGTCATAACAGCCGTGGACATCTCCGATGAAAATATCTCGGCTCATACTATTTCTAGCATTTGGCCTAGGGTCCCTGCTCCCAATATTGCGGCTGTTTCCATGCGTAAATGCTGGCGGTTTAAGCTGGCACGAGGCCAGGCTTGGTCGCAGAAAAATGCTCTTTCTTCTTTGCTCCAACCAGCCTCGGGTCCAAAAAGTAACTCTATTGGTTCGCTGACTTTGGCTTTGATGAGGTCAGGAGCATCAATGTCGAGGACGATTGGTGGAGTTTTATTCGCCCAGTCTTCGAGAGAGCGAGGATCTCCTAATTGCATCAGATGAGGGCAGCGTGATTGCTTGCAGGCCTCGATGAGACGGTCTCCCATGCGTTTTTTTGATTCAGAGCTCCAATCCTCTCTGACACTGTGGTCTGTTTGAAGAGGGGAGAAGGAGTGAACGCCGATCTCTTGGAGTTTTTCAAGGAGGTAAGGAAAACGTTTTCCTTTTGGAATAGGGCCAAAGATTTTGACGCCAGGGCCTTTGGGGTGAAGCTTGGGTGCTTCCAGTAAGAAAAAGGAGCTTTCCTGTTTGTGACAGAGACGACATCGGGCGATGGCGGTGTAGCCTAGTCCATCCATTAAGACAGTCTCTTGATCGACTTTGCCCCTGAGGACCCGGTGAAAATGATGATGCTCTTCGGGGCTAAGGGTGATCGATTCGCCTTCTTGGAGTCCTGTGAGAGGTGGACTCCAGAGGTGAAAGGTTCTCAAGAGAAGTTTTCCGACTCCGTGAGAAAAGCTTGAGCTTCTTTTTTGAGCTCAGGTAGCATATTGGCCAGTTCTTCCTCTTTCCCTTCATCGACTTTGAACTGCATGGCTTTTGTGATTTCGAAAACTTGACCGACTCTCAAATTTCCGGAGCTGCCCTTGATGGAATGAGCGATGGATCTAGCTTTTGTGAAGTCTTTAGCTGAAATAGCTGCATCGAGCCCTTCCATGGATTCGATCAAGAAGGTCCTGAATTCGCCGATCAATTCGACAATATCTTCGTGGTCTAGTTCGAGCTCAGACTTAAGGGCATCGACATCAAAGGTGACGGGCATATCGGATCGTCAAAATGGGATAAGATGAGTGTAGTCTATGAACCTCTACCTCAATAACTCTTTCACGAATGTCTGAACTGAAAAAAAGGGATTTTCATTTCGATCTTCCAGTAGCTCAGATTGCCCAGACGCCACTGAAGGATCGTTCATCTTGTAAAATGTTGGTGATGGGCCCTTCTGAGTTAGAACACAAAGTGTTCTCTGATTTGTTGCAATATTTTGAGCCAGGAGCGCTGATGATCCTTAATGATACCAAGGTGATTCCTGCTAGGGTACCAATTGAACGAAAATCGGGGGGTGTGGGAGAGATGCTCATCCAAGGCTGTGATGAGGATGGTTGTTTGGTCGCACTAGGTCGACCTTCAAAAAGACTGAAGGTGGGCGAGAGGGTTCGCTGTCAGAGAAGTGACTCTATTGAATTGGAGATGATCGAGAAGAAGGAAGGAGGAATTTGGCGTTTGAAGTTTGTCGGAGAAAACCTATGGCCAGATAGAATGGCTGAAGTTGGAGAGTTGCCGCTTCCCCCTTATATCGAAAGAGAAGAAGGCCCTGACGTGGAAGATGAGAGAGGTTATCAAACTGTATTTGCAAAGAATCCAGGCTCGGCTGCTGCTCCGACGGCGAGTCTTCATTTTGATGAAGAGCTTCTCTTGAAACTTAGGGAAAAGGGAGTGGAGCAACTGACTCTGACCCACCATGTTGGCACGGGGACTTTTCTTCCCGTTCGCGAAGACGAGGTGAGCCAGCACAAAATGCACACAGAGTCCTATGAAATATCCGATGATGTGGCGGTGGCGATTGCAAAAGCCAAAAGCGAGGGGCGACCGGTGATTGCGGTGGGAACCACCGTGACGAGAGCTCTTGAGAGCGCAGCTTCTCAGGTTTTGGCAGGAAAAGGGGCCAGAGGAGAAACCGACATTTTTATTTTCCCTCCCTATCGATTTAAGGTGATTGATCGTTTGGTGACGAACTTTCACCTACCGGAATCGACGTTGCTGATGATGGTGAGTGCTTTGATGGGGAGGGAGCGAATTTTAGAGGCTTATGGAGAAGCAGTTCGCCTGGGATATCGCTTCTTTTCTTACGGTGATGCGATGCTCTTAGACCCGGGAAGTCACTCTTCCTCGTAAACGACCTTCACGCCTTTGATGTAGGCTTCGTATTGCTCGAGGTGTTGCTTCATAGCGTTTTCATCACTGAGCTTGGCGGCGTTTTCGATATCGGCGCCAATGATACTGAGCCCGTTAAAGCCGTATCCGCCACCGGAGCCTTTGACTTTATGCCCCATTGAACGGAGTTCGTCAAAATCTTTTTCGTCGAGACATTCCCTAAAGCGTTCGATATCTTTACGGCGCTTTTCGAGATACCCAGGGACAAGGTCTTCTAGATCGGGGTCAATGGTGATTGTGAAGCTCTCTTGGAAGCCTCTGGTTTCTGGAAGAGCTTGGTCTTCGGGATTAGGAAGGTTGCCTAAGGCTCTTTGGAGGGAATCTTTACTGACGGGTTTGACTAAGTGGGTGTCACATCCAGCTTCTAGTGATTTTGAGATCTCTTCTTGGGTGCTGAAGGAGGTGAGTGCGATGATAACCGTTCGAGGAAGGTCTTGGTCTTTTTCCAGAGCGCGGATCGTTTCAGTCGCTTGGTACCCATCCATCACAGGCATTCTCATGTCCATTAGGATGACATCGTACTTGTTACTTTTAAACTTTTGAACAGCTTCTTGGCCATTCTCAGTGCTTTCAACCTCGTGGGAAAGCATCTTCAAGAAGAGTTCTACCAAACGACGCATGTCATCGGTATCATCGACTAAGAGTATGTTCAAAAGCTGATTGCCACAGTGAATATAGGCATCTATCTTGATGCTTTAGCGGTGCTGGCAAGCCCTGAGGGGCTAGAAGTCCTCTGTTGGGAAGCAAGCCAACAGGCTTTCTTCGGTGAGGACTTGTGCGATGGATCTCCCTCGGTATTGGGCAATCCATTTGTAGATCGGGTGAGGGAAAAGTTCGACTTTAGCTCGGTCACCCGATTGAAACTCAATCTCCCAGGAGGCTTGAGCTTGATCTTTGGTTTGGTGGTTTTCAAGAAAAGCACGACTGCTCCATTGCCCCCACCGTTTAAAGAAAGGCTCCCAAAAACGAGGGTTGGCGTGACGGTTGGTTTTCCATTTTCCATCTAGAAGTGACCAGGTTCTTGTTTTTCCTCCACGCTGATAAGTTAAGGTTTTGATGGCGGTCATGTCAAAGGGCCATAAGCGTTTGGTTCTAACTTCAGCCATGTTTTTGGGCCAAGTTGGAGGGGCATCCCATTCAGCTTTGATGGCCGAGCCGTCTTCTAGTTGGAAGTAAACATACTGAGGCGAAGATTTAAGTTTAAAAAGTTGGAAATCAGCCGTGATGTTTCCTGAGCCGTATAGTTTGATTTGATAGGTTTCCTCGACATTGATGGGCTTCCACTCGCTGGGTTGAAGCTTCCTGAGGAGTTTGGGTTGAGTGAGGGCCGTAGCCCACTGGTGAGCCCAGGGTTGATTGGCCATGGTTTTTTCGGGCCTAAAAATCCACCACCAGCCATTTTGTTGAAGGCCTAAATCTAAGGAGAAGCCCCCTGAACTGATACCCATAGCGATAGGGCGAATTTTGCCTTTTAAGAAATCGCCTGCCGAACCAGCAATTTTGAGCTCACGAAGGTTGGAGGGGTTGGAATTTGGTCCTTTTTCCTTTAGATCCAGAGCAAAGCGAGTTGTGAGGAATAGGGCAAAGATGAGAAAGAGGAGAATCGCGGCCCGAGTTTTCATGGGCGACGTCGACTCCAGAACCAGCTTAAAAATAGCAATAGGGGAGCGAAGAGAAGGCTTCCCCAGCGAATGGCTTCATACCAATTGGGTGGGATGCGAAAGCGGTGGTCCGTTGGTGGTCGAGGTGGGAGGTTGATTTGGTTGCCATCTTCTAAGAGCCAGTTGAAACACTGGAAGGCAAAACGCCGATTCGCACCTTGGAAGAACATCCTATTTTCAAAGGGAGCCCGACTTCCTACTACGAGGAGTGATGGGCGGGAGCCTTCTTTGCCTCGATGTTCGACAGCTAAGGCTGTTAAAAAAGGACTGGGAAGATCGTTGGCGTCGTAGGAGTAGCGAGTTCTGGCTTTGGTAAAATCGACCTCCCACTCTCCCCAGATGGAAGGGTTGGCATCGATGCGAAGCAGAGGTGAGGTGACTAGGCGAGGGTCCATGGGAGCGCCTTCACTTAGGGGTCGGCAGCGGTCAAAGAGCAGGACCTGATCTCTGAGGGGGCGAATGGCCGAGTGATTGGAGATAGATGTGATGGGGGCGGTGAAGAGATCGTAGTGTCCGTAAGCCTCTTGAACAAGGGTGTGTGGTTGGCTTTCAACACCGTAAAGGCTCCATGGGTCGTCTTTTTCTGGTGGGTAGCCGATGGCACTTCTGAGAAGTAGGGTGGGGATATTTTTATTGAAAATATCTTGGATGAGCTGGCGGTGGGCTTGGGTTGGTGGGTCACGGGAGTCGGGAATAAAAACTAGATTGTAGCGGTCGAGCTCAATCTCATCGACACCTGGCCTTCGATACTCCAGGAGAACTCCGGTTTGCTGGAGAACTTCAGCGACGGCAGAGCCACCAATTGGACTATGGTCTAAGAGGTCGATCTCGCGGTGTCCAGCAATGACTAAGCCGCGTACCGCTCTTTCGGTTCGGGTGAGGGCATTGAGGGCACGGGTGAAGAGGGTTTCGCCATGGAAGGACCGGATATAGCGGTGGGCATCGTTGTCGATCGTCATGATGCCGAGGGTGATCCACTGATGGTAAGAGAGGATGACCTCTCCTTCGCCACGCTGAATCATGACAAAGCCTATTTTATTTTTACTGGTGATGCCTTCTTGCTGTAGCCTTTCCATGGCGCGAAGGTCGACATCGGGGTCGAGAATGGTGAGGGGAGTCGCTGTATGAGCTGAGATGCGTGAGAGGAAGTCTTGAATAAGATTTTTTCCCTCTTGGTAGGAGGGGATGCTCAAGCTCCGGGGAAGTGCTACGGTGATGGACAGATCATCGGGAATGCCCTGGAGGGAGTTTTCGAATTCTTTGGAGAAGCCTTGGCTTGTGTGAGTTGGAGCTGCCCACTGTGAAGGGCGATGGTGAAGAATCACCAACAGGGAGTATATGAGGAGAAGCGAGAGGAGGCTAACGACAAGTTGCCAGATGAAGCTCTTCCACCTTTTGGTCCAGGCTTGCCGTTCGTTTTCAAGTCGGCAGGCAGTCCACCACAGGAATAACACCCCTAAGCTGACGAGAAGAGTGAGGTCGAAGATAAGGATTCTTCCGTCGGAGCTGCGATCGAGAAAAGAGCGGATGTCGAGGGAGGTGAATGCGATGCGGTAGAAAGGATCGGGAAGAATGAGTCGACCGTAGGGAAGGAGAAGAGTTAGTAGGCAGGCGACCGATGTTGTGGCGTAGGCAAGGATGGTGGACGACTGACGGCAGCAGACCAGAGCTCCGAGGCTTAGCCAGAAACAACCACATAACCAAAGCCCAAAAGCAGCTAGAAGGATGTGAGAGATGGGGGTCTGCCCGTAAACAGCAACGACAGTTGCGTGGGGGATTAAGCAAAGAAACCATAAGCTCCACTGAAAATGGAGAGAGAGAACTTTTGACGTGGCCAAAGAGATAGAGGACTGACCTGTGCATAGCAAAGGGTCCCAGGTTTGAAGTTGCCTTTCTTCAGCGAAAGCCTTGATTGGAAGAACAGGGAGGATGAGGGCGAAAAGGAAAAGAAACATGAGGTCTCCTCCCCACATCCATTTAATGGGTGAGAGGGGCATGGGTTGGGCCCCAGACATACTTCCTAGAACTAAAAGGAAGAAAAAGCCTTGTACGAGAGCGAATAGTGCACCGCCTAGGTTCCAGAGGCCTGAACGCCGACTACGAACCCACTCGCGCCAAAAGGTGTGAAATAGGGCGCTCAAAGATTGCGCTCTTGGGTGGCGTGGAGGAAGTGGTCTTCAAGACTTTGTTGAAAGGGGGTAAAGAGGCGAACCTCATGACCTTTTTTATGGTAGGCAGCAAGGATGGACTCTGGGGTTTGCCCATCGAGGTTGATGAGTTCTCTCCTCCAGTTTTCTTCATTGGGTTGCCTGAGCTCAATTTCAAATTGATCAGAACTTTTGACGGGCAATGGGAGGGATTCAATGAGTTCTCCTTCGTGGAGAATCAAGCACCTAGAGCACAAGGCTTCGACCTCAGCCAAAATGTGGGTGGAAAGGATGATGGCACTTTTTTGAGAGGCTTTGCTGATGAGTTGTCGAAACTGTTCGACCTGGTGGGGGTCTAGGCTGGCCGTTGGTTCATCGAGCAAGAGGAGTTTAGGCTCATGGGCCAGGCAGTTGGCGAGGCCAACTCTTTGGCGAAAGCCACGGCTCAATTCTCGAACGGGTCGGTCCAAAACATCTGTGAGCTCACAAATCTCGACAATTTCATCAAAATGTTGACCGAGCTTCCTATTTCGAACCCGACATTCAAAATGAAGGTGTTCGCGCGGTGTGAGGTCTGGGTGGAGGGGTGCTTGTTCGGGAAGGTAACCGAGGGACCGAGACGCTTGTAGGCGATCTTCTTCGAGGGAAGTGCCACAGACTCGAACAGACCCTTTATCTAGATTGAGTAAGCCCGTTAGGCACTTAAAGGTGGTAGATTTTCCTGCACCATTCAATCCGAGGAGGGCAACTGTTTCACCCTCATGAACTTGAAAGCTCAGATCTTTGACTCCTCGCCCAGTGCCCGAATAGATTCGGGTTAGGTTTTGGGCTTCGATGATGACTTGGCCTTGGGGGGCCATGGTTTTAGGGATTCTTAGGGAAGATCCTAGCCCAACCCTCGATCCCTCCGGAGAGAATCACGACCCTGAGGGAGGGCTGCCTTCGAAGTTCTTTCCAGATTGACTTTTGAAAAGCTTCTTGGGATTCGTCGGCGACGAGGACTAAGGTGCCTTTGAGTCGTCGGGATTCTTTTTTGGCTTGTTGCAAACTATCGATGGGCCGAGAGCCTTCGATGCGACCAAAAGAGGCGCGAGCTCGTTCTGAGCTTAGGTCCCAAACGTGAACATTTTGGCCGGTGAGCCAGTTTTTTAAAGCATGTACGCCGACGAGTTGGGGGCGCGGCTCTCCTTGCTCCATCAGTCGTTGAGCCTGAATCCAAGGGTCGGGATGAACTTGTGCTTTCGCAGGCGCCTTGGGGAGGGTCCGTGAGCGGGGTAAGCGCGGGGTGTCTTCCCATTGTTCCGGTGGACTCACGCATGAGCTAAGGAACAGAGAGAAGCTGATCAAAGGCAGTTGAAAAGGGAAAACTTTGGTCATGGAGTCGATGTTAGGAGGGGGGGTGTCTCTTCAACCGAAAGGGCAGAAAGGAGTCGGCGGATTCAATGCCCATGGGGCTTGAGCGGAAGGTTGGGGGCATGGGTTTGTGGTCTTGCATAAAGAGGTGTTTGGCAAAGATGCGGTTTTCATGACCTGTGATATTTTTTTATGAAAGATGAACTCATCCGTCTGGTGACCTTGCAGAAATTTGACCTGCAGGTTCTGGAGATCGAGGATCACCTTACAGGGCTCAAAAAAGAAATCTCTCAAGCTGATGAGCGTTTGGATAAAGCCAAAGGCCAGACTGACCAGAAGCGTCGCTCCGTGGAGCACAGAAAGCTTGACGCCAAAGGGGTTGATGGGGAGATTGAAGAGGCAGAGCGCCAATATAAAGAGAATAATTATCAGTTGATGGGAATGAAGGATGCGAAGTCCTACGAATCCATGAAGTTGCAAATAGAGGAACTCCGTGAGCGAATCAGTGGTTTTGAATCCCGTGGACTTGAGATTCTTGGCGAAGTAGAAGAGGGTGAGAAAACCCTGGAAATCTATGACCAAAAAATTGCTGAAGAAGAGGCTCGGATCAATGGTCTCAAAGAAAATTTAGAAAAAGAATTGGAGAGTCGATCAGCGGAGCGCGAAGAGCTTCAAACCAAGCGTAAAGAG
>Ga0233432_10001378_pt1 | contig 23494 bp, 16 predicted proteins | sample SI_122_August201_6_FD_179870 | JGI IMG/M metagenome (GOLD analysis project Ga0233432, IMG submission 179870) | Seawater microbial communities from Saanich Inlet, British Columbia, Canada - SI_122_August2016_10_MG | ecosystem: Environmental > Aquatic > Marine > Inlet | place: Canada: British... | reverse complement strand
TTGCTATGGATTCTAAATCTTCGAAACCCTCGAGGTGTTCTTTGCCAATATTGGTGATGATTCCTATATCTGCTTTGAATAAATCGCATAATACGCCCATCTCACCTGGATGATTGGTGCCTAATTCAATGGCACCAATTTCTAGATCTAATGGAAGTGATAGTAACGTTAATGGTACTCCAATATGATTGTTAAAATTACCTGGAGTGGCTTGAAATCTAAATGAAGGTGAAAGTACAGCAGAAATCAATTCCTTTGTTGTTGTCTTGCCATTTGATCCCCCAATTGCGATTAATTTCGATTCTAATCTAGATGCATGATGTTTTGATAGATCAAGGAGTACTTGATTGGGATCCTCAACTGTTAAGAATGCATTGTTTCCGGTTTCGGTAGTTACCACATATTTAGCACCAAGTTCTGAAGCACGTTGAGCGAAAGCATTTCCATTGAAATTTCCGCCAGAAAGGCAAATGAATAAGCTATCCTTAACGTCCTTACGTGTATCCGTTGCTATTTTCTGCTTTACATCCAGAAAGCAATCGTATATGTGATCAATGTTACTCATAAGACTCTTATGAGGTCAAAAATACATCACTTACTTTAGAAAGGAATGGGAATTGCTTACATTTGGGTATGCGGTTTTTAGGGGTGTTTTTATTATTGTGTTTATGGCCTTACCTAGGAATGTCTCAAACGCGATATGAGATTAAGAATGGCCCTTTTTCAAAAGTCGGAGAAAATGATATTAGCGATGCATTTTTGGGAGGATTGAATTCTCCTCAGTTTGCGGAAATCGACTTGAACCAAGATAAAGTCATGGATTTATTGGTTTTTGATCGATCTGACTTTAGCATTATGCCATTTCTCAGGGTTCAAAAGAGTCGTTTGGTTTACGCACCAGAATATTTGAGAGTATTACCATCCGCAAAAAACTTTTTAATAACAGCAGATTTGAATAGCGATGGTTATGCGGATATATTCACGAGTACAGAAACGGGTGACTTAATCATTCACCTTAACGAATACACCAAAAATAATTCCCTTTCTTTTAGGTCGTTAGGTGAGGGGTACTACAGAAATCAATACGAAGAGGGATTTCCAATTTTGTATAATCCTTTGAGCTTATCAAACGCAGTGACAGATTTACCTGGTATCCTAGATATGGATGGTGATGGTGACATTGACATTGTAAATTACGATCAGTTCAATTTGACCTACATGATGTACAAGGATGTGCGCGAAGAGAAGGAATGGGTGGACGATACATTCGAATTCCAAAATATGGATTATTGTTTTGGATACTTTTGGGAGGGGTTTGATAGTGAAATAAAACTCAATAACTGCCCGATCGATCTTAGCTTTCCATTAAAGTTAAAGCCTCGTCATGTTGGAGGGGCAAGCTGCTGGTTTTACGATGAAGACCACGATGGAGATATGGAGATGTATATGGCCAATCTTGATTTTAAGCGAATCACACGCTTAGTGAATGCAAAATCTGATGCGGGCCACGGCTATGACACCATGGTCTTGGTGGATACTGCATTTTTAGATGGTAAAGTATTTGATGGGTTCATGTTTCCTGCTGGATATATGATAGACGTAGACCAAGATGGGCTTAAGGATATGGTAGTTGCTCCAAATTTAGCGGCCGAAGGGAAACAGACTAACCAAGTTTACTACTACAAAAACCACGGTGATTCTAGTTCGGCTAATTTCAAATTAGAACAATCCAATTTTATTATAGAGAAGATGCTCGACCACGGCGCGCATAGTCAACCCTTGCTAATAGATTTGGATAATGACGGTGATCTAGATTTACTGGTTGGACATAACGGAGATTTTGAGCAAACAGCTGGGATTGCAGATCGCGTCAGCCACTACGAGAATACCGGCAATTACAAGGAGCCTGTTTTTCAATGGCGCTCCAATGATTTTTTGAATTTGAGCAGCAAAGGAATCTCGAAAATATCATTGTCAAAAGGCGATGTAGATAATGACGGCATGGAGGATATCCTTTATGGTACATTAAAAGGCGAATTGTATTTCCTTAGACAAGTGGATAACAAATGGGAATCACCCCAACGTCTTTTGAGTAATTACACACGGAAAATAGGGGAAAGTAGTTGGGCGCCAGCTGTAATTGATTATAACCAAGACGGTATCAATGATTTGTTGATAGGTTTTTACAACGGAAATGTTGGGCTTTTTGAGGGTGTTTCTATAACCAGTCCAGATTTTGAATGGAAATCCTCTCATGCTTTTGGCATAAAATCGAATGCATGGTTGGAAAATTTGAGTGAGCCTGATTTTGCAAGCTATGGATATGCTAGACCTTCGGTTTCTGATATCGACAACGATGGAAATTTAGAGGTGATTGTAGGCGGTTATGAAGGTGTTTTGCGCGTGTATCATATAGAGAACCACAACTATTCCGATAGTCTGTCTGCTCAGGAAAATCTTACCTTTAAAACTCACAAAGGAGATACTTTCGATTTCTATTTGGGCGGAGGGTTATCGCCGACCTTAGGAGATATTACCGGTGACAGTATTCCTGATCTAATCATTGGAGGAGTTCGAGGTGGACTTCAATTTGGAATGAGTAACCAATCTTCAAAGAATTCCATAAACAAGGAAGTCCTAGCAAAGAACGATTTGCTCGTTTATCCTAATCCAATTACCATTGGTACGTGGTTGCATGTCAAGAACCCAAATATGCAATATCCTAGTAAGGTAGAAATCTACAATAACCAGGGGCAGTTGGTTATTAACAAGCATATTAATAAGGGGGAATCACAAATCAATATCCGTATGAGATCCGAATTGATCCCGGGTTTTTATCATTTAAGGGTAAGAAATGAAGTGCTACATAATAGCGCAAGTGCTCACTTTATTCTTACTCAGTAATAATTTGTTTGGCTTCTATTCGAAGTATTTGACTTACCTTTTGATACTCTTTTTCATCATTGGAGGCAACAACAATAGCTTTTCTATCTTGACTTTGATTCCAAAGCTCGTTGTATAAATCGAAGCCGTTCTGATCTAAATTAGACAGTGGTTCATCAAGGATAATCAGTGGGACATTGGTTAAGAAAGCTCCACAAAGTTTTATACGCTGTTTCATTCCGGATGAGAAGGTGTACATGGGCTTTTTAATTGCTCTTTTGCTGAATTTGCACTGTTCTTGAAGGGTATTCAAATCAACGTTTGAATCAAACCCCTTGGTCTTGTCCATAAAAGCAAACCATTCCTTTACTGTAAACTCCTCAGGGAGTTCCATGGCAGGAGAGCTCAGACTATATAAGCTATGTAAGTCCGATGACTTGGTTTCGATATTATCCTTATTGAAAATAGAAACTTCACCTTCGGTCGGAGATATCTGTCCAATCAACATTCTTGCTAATGTTGATTTACCAGAACCGTTATTGCCTAATAGGGCATATGAACTAGCCGCTTTTAGCTGGAATGTGTAATTGAATCCTCTAAACAACCAAGAGCCATAGTAGCTCTTTCCCACATTAGAGAATTTAATAATCATATCGTCATTTTGCGATGTAGCCTTTCATCACACCTCGATCAGACTCCTTTATGAAAGAGATGATTTCGTCTAGTTCAGCTGAAGGAGAGAAATCAGCCTCGATTAATTTTAAGGCTTTTGCTGTATTGGAGCTTTTAACAAATAAAGTGCGATAGATATCCTGGATTTCCGCAATTTTTTCGTTCGTAAATCCTCGTCGACGCATTCCAATACTATTCGTGCCTTCATAGGACAACGGTTCTCTCGCTGCCTTTGTATATGGTGGTACGTCTTTTCTTACCAATGAACCACCACTAACCATTACATGTTTACCTATGTGCACAAACTGATGAACCAATGCAGCCCCACCTAGAATAGCCCATTCGCCTATTTCAACATGACCTGCTACCTGAACGCTATTGGCTAGTATACTATGATCACCTACAACACAATCGTGAGCAAGGTGAACGTAGGCCATCAGTAATACGTTGCTACCCACTTTTGTCGCACCGGAGGCGTTGGTGCCTTTGTTAATCGTTACATATTCACGAATAGTGGTATTGTCTCCGATTTCTGTGTATGTATCCTCACCCTCATATTTTAGGTCTTGGGGTATCGCACCAATAGACGCCCCAGGAAAAATCTTACAATTCTTGCCTATTCTGCTTCCTCTGAAGATGATGGCACCTGACATGACATGTGTTCCTTCATTTATTTCTACATCCGCATGAATAGTCACAAAAGGGTCAATGACTACATTGTCGGCAATTTTTGCACTTGGATGGACGTATGCTAGGGGTTGTATCATCTTACTTTATTTGATTTTTGCAATTTGTGCCATGAGTTCAGATTCACAAACAAGTTTTTCACCTACCCATGATCGTGCTTTCATTTTGCATATACTTCTTCTTACGGGCTCTGTCAATTCAAGTTTCATCACGAGGGTGTCACCTGGAACCACTTTGTCTTTAAATTTAGTATTGTCTATTTTCATGAAGTAGGTACCATAATTCTCCGGGTCTTCAACAGTACTTAATACCAATATACCTCCCGTTTGCGCCATAGCCTCTATTTGTAAAACACCAGGCATAATAGGGTCACCAGGGAAATGACCGTCAAAAAAGGGTTGATCGTAAGTAATATTTTTGATACCAACTACATGGGTTTCACTTATTTCCATAATCTTATCTACCAACAAAAAAGGATGTGCGTGTGGTAGCATCTTGATAATATCTTTTGTGGTATATACGGGTTTTTCATTTGGATTATATACCGGGCGACCTTCCTGTTTTCTTCTGATTTCTTTCTTGATGACTTGTTTTACTTTTTTTGCAAAGGCCACATTCGAAGCATGTCCCGGGCGTGCTGCCATGATTTGCCCTTTGATGGGCATACCAATTAAGGATAAGTCACCAACCATGTCCAATAATTTGTGACGCGCAGGTTCATTGCTAAAGCGTAAATCCAAGTTATTAAGAATACCGTCTTTTTTCACCTCAACGGATTTTTTATTGAAAACTCCTGCTAAGCGATCCAATTCTTCTTGACTTACTTCTTTGTCAACAACAACAATCGCGTTGTTTAGATCTCCTCCTTTGATTAAGTCATTTTGAAGTAAATACTCTAATTCATGAAGGAAACAAAATGTTCTACATGGAGCAATTTCATCCTGGAAATCTTGTATGTTGGTTAGGGATGCATGCTGTGTTCCTAAAACAGGAGAGTTGTAATCAACCATTACTGTGAGCCTGTAGTCATCAACTGGCATGGCGATGATTTCAACTCCTGTTTCCTCATCTTGGTAGTGGATGTTATAAGGAATCTCAAAATACTCTTTTTGTTCATCGAGCTCAACCGTTCCTATTTCATTAATACCCTTAACAAATTCAATACTACTCCCATCCATGATGGGCATCTCAGGTCCGTCAATTTGGATTAATGCATTATCCACTTCACAACCCACCAATGCAGCAAGTACATGTTCAACCGTGGATATACTTACTCCTTCTTTTTCTAAGGTGGTTCCTCGGGAGGTGTCTGTCACCAAGTCACAATCAGCCTCAATGATGATGTCATTCTCAACATCTGTACGTTGAAACTTATACCCATGATTAGATTCTGCTGGGCAGAGAGTTACTTTCGTTGATTTTCCGGTATGTAAACCAACACCATTAAATGAAATTTTTCCGTTTAAGGTGGTTTGTTTATTGTTGATACTACTCATTTGAGTTTTTGAGTGCGTTTATTTCCTTTTTTAATTGATTGATTTCTTTGAAAAGATCTGAGACTTTCTGAGAACCAGCAATGCCGCGAAGATATGAATTTAGATCCATTGCAGGGGTGCCCGACATTTTACGATGACTACCTTTTATGGATTTGGTTATACCGGCCTGTCCTCCAAAAGAGTTAAATGGATCTACGGTAATATGCCCTGCCACACCTGCTTGGCCTCCAAAGACCGAGTGATGTCCAATTTTGGCACTTCCTGCTACTCCACATTGACTGGCCATCACCGTATGTTCTCCTATCTCTACATTATGTGCAATTTGGACTAAGTTATCAAGTTTAGTGCCTTTACGAATAATGGTTTCCCCCATGGTTGCGCGATCGATACAGCAGTTTGCACCGATTTCTACATCGTCTTCGATTTTTACGATTCCCACTTGAGGTATTTTTTGGTATTCTCCGTTCACAGGAGCAAATCCAAAGCCATCGCTCCCTATTATGCTGCCAGCGTGAGCGGTAAACCGATTGCCGATATGAGTTTTGGAGTAAATCACTACACCTGGGAATAGGGTAGCAGCGTCTCCAATGGTTGTATCATTTGCAATACTCACTCTCTCATGAATCTGGGCATTTTTTCCGATAATTACATTTTCATCAATATGAACAAATGGACCGATATATGAGCCTTCTCCGACGCGCGCTGTGGGATGAACCAATGCAGTAGGATGTATGCCATGTTTTTTCTCATTCGGGTTGAAATAAATTGAGAGTATGGTGCAAAAAGCGAAATAAGGATTTTCGTGTGCAATAAGTGTCGCTGTGATTTCTTGACTTGCTTTGAAATTATCAGGTACAAATAGGATGCCGCATTTTGAATCGTAAACTTGATTTTCATATTTCGGATTAGCAAAAAATGCCAAATCTTCGCTTGTTGCTTCATCGAGTTTTGCCACTGAAGATATGGTTTTATTTTGGTCACCAATGATTTCTCCACCTGTGGTTTTTGCAATCTGTTCGGCACTTAATTGAGGCATGTTTGCAAATTAAGGCTTTTGCCAAGATGTTTTGCAAGTTTCGTGGGCTTTGTCTTGATGTGTTTTCAAAAAAAAACGTCTATTTTAGCCGACCAAGAAAACGAAAGAGTAAACTTTTATGAGTTCAACAGCTACTTTATCTAACACCCAAAAAGGACACCCCAAAGGGTTGTATGTCCTGTTTGTCACAGAAATGTGGGAGCGATTCAGTTATTACGGAATGCGTGCCCTATTTGTCTTATTTATGACCAAGGCTTTATTATTTGATAAAGCATACGCTTCTGATATCTATGGAAGTTACACTGGTTTAGTTTATTTAACCCCGCTTATTGGTGGTTACATGGCTGACCGCTATTGGGGAAATCGAAAGTCTATCATAATCGGTGGAATTTTGATGGCCGTCGGGCAGTTTTTCATGTTCCTTGCTGGTACGCTTTACCAAACAGCATCTGCTCCGATGTGGATGTTTGTTGGTCTTGCTTTCCTGATTATAGGAAATGGATTTTTTAAGCCAAACATCTCAACTATGGTTGGGCAGTTGTACCCTGAAGGTGATAAGCGAGTTGACTCTGCTTTTACCATTTTTTACATGGGTATCAATTTAGGAGCGTTTATTGCTCCATTTGTTTGCGGTTATTTAGGAGATACAGGTAGTGCGGCTGATTTCCGTTGGGGATTCCTTGCAGCATGTATTGGAATGATATTGAGTTTGGTGATGTTCATCGCACTCAAAAATAAGTATATTGTTACTCCAGATGGAGAGCAGATTGGTGAGGCGCCGAATAATGCTCGTAATGCAGAGGATGTTGAGAAGAAAGAAAGCGTTCCCGTTAACCCAAGTAGAATTTACCTTTGGGTAGGGGTGTTTTTCGCACTTTTCTTGTTGTTCTACTATCCTTTGGATTTTGGAATGATTGGTTCCTTTATTTTTGGATTAACCATTGCCGCACCTGGTTTTATCATAACAGATCCATCCTTGGAGAAAGTTGAAAAACAACGTATTTGGGTTATCTACATTGCAGCATTTTTCGTGATATTCTTCTGGGCAGCTTTTGAACAAGCAGGTGCCAGTTTGACTTATTTCGCGGAAGAACAAACAGACAGGAATGTTTTTGGAACCACAGTTCCTGCTTCTTACTTCCAAGCAATTAATGCTTTAGCTATTGTGTTGTTTGCTCCAGTCTTTGTATGGATTTGGGGTTTATTGGGTAAAAAGAATATGGAGCCAGCATCTCCTTTTAAACAAGCATTAGGTTTGTTCCTTTTGGCTGTCGGTTATCTTGTGATTGCCTTTGGAGTAAAGGGATTAGAGCCAAGTACTAAGGTGAGTATGATGTGGTTGGTAAGTTTATACACGATCCATACTCTGGGTGAACTTTGTTTATCTCCAATTGGACTTTCCATGGTGAATAAGCTTTCACCTGCTCGTTTTGCTTCTTTGTTAATGGGTGTGTGGTTCTTGTCAACGGCATCTGCTAATAAATTTGCAGGTACTTTGAGTGCACTGTATCCTGAAGAAGTTAAAATCGAAAGTAAATACGAAGGTGCAGTTTCTGATGATGTAATTGCTTCAATTCGCGGAAACGTAATCGATACAATGGCTTTTAAAGCTGATCCAAAACAAGATTATCAGTTACCAGTTGCTAAAGCAGACATAACAAAAAAAGATGATAAAATGATCATCAACAGCGTTTCATATGATGTAAATAGCGAAACTGCCTATATCAAGGTCTTCCCAATGAAGTTGATTAAGACGTTGAATTCGAATTTCAAAGAAGCAGTATTGTTAGACAATAACTTACTACTCACCATTGAAGATGTCGAGAAGAAAACAGATGAAGGGGAGTTAAAAACAATACACCAAGCACAAGTTTGGAATCTTGATCCTGAGAAGCCAAGCTTTGCAGGCTTCAAAGTGGAAACATTGTATGACTTCTTCATGATCTTTGTTGTGATGGCAGGAGCTGCTAGTGTATTCTTATTCTTCTTAAGTAAAAGACTACTAGTGTTGATGAACGGAATCCGTTAATCAATAACCTATAACCTAACTCAATAAAAAAAGAGGCGATAATCATCGCCTCTTTTTTATACTATAATAAGGGTGATTTATTATTGATTAAAAACACGTTGAGCTTCAGACAAGAGTCTTTCCTTTTGAATAGGAACTACTCCGCGCTCCTCGCATACTAGCCCACCAGCAAGGTTGCTTAATTCAGCCGTTATGGATGGATGTAGTCCAAGTGCAACACAAAGGCTGGCAACGCTAATCACAGTATCTCCAGCACCAGAAACGTCTGAAATATTTCTAATATGAGCCGGTTTGCGGTGAAAGCTACCTTCATCACTGATGATAACACCACGCTCACTTAGGGTTACAAGAGTCCGTTTGTTTTTAAGGTTCTTTTCCAACTCTACTATAGCCTCTTCAATCTCATCTAAGGTATCCAATTCAGTTTCGATACCCAGCCCTTCTTTCATTTCTTTGAAATTAGGCTTAAAGAGAGTAGTGCCCTGATATTCCATAAAGTTGTTTTTCTTAGGGTCAACAACCGTTGGAATTCCTGCATCAGTTGCGGCAGCCATGTATTTCTGAATGTTCTGCTTCGATAAAACACCCTTGTTATAATCTTCAAAGATTATGATATCGCAATTTTCTAATTCACGATGATAATGTTCATCTAGAAGATAAGCATCCACGGAATCAAGATCTGTTTTATCTTCATAGTCAAATCGCACCAATTGATGGTTATTGCCTATGACACGGGTTTTGGTAGTAGTCTTGCGTTTTTCGCTCTCCAGAAGTGCTTTTGCATAGATTCCTTCGTTCTCCAGCAGGGTTTTGAGTGATTCTCCTTCTTTGTCTTTCCCAATTACCGAACAAATAATCGGAATTCCACCCATGGCTTTAATGTTAAGCGCAACATTTCCAGCTCCACCGAGTCTTGAATCAAATTTTTTTACATCAACTACAGGTACTGGCGCTTCTGGTGATACCCGGTCAACCTTACCGGTTACGTAACTGTCAACCATTACATCACCGACAATTAGGACTCTAAGTCCCACAAATTTTTGAAATGTTTCTTCGATATTAATGCTCGGCATCATTGTGGCAAATATACGATTTAATATAGCTGAGATAGGGCCTTAGAAATTCTCTTCATGGCCGCAGTGAGTTGTTCTACTGAAGCAGCATAGGATAGCCTAATACAACTAGGTGTACCAAATGCTGAGCCTGATACGGTTGCAACATGAGCATTTTCTAACAAATACATGCAGAGGTCATCTGAATTCATTATCCTTTTACCATTAGTAGTGGTTTGACCAAAGTAATGACTAACATCTGGGAAATAATAAAATGCACCCTGAGGTTCTGGACAATTCATACCATGGATATCAGCGATCATTTGTGACATAAGTTGCCTCCTTTTATTAAAGGAAATTCGCATATTTTCCACTTCTTGTTGAGCGGCTAAATTATGGAGTGCGAAAGCTCCCGCAGCCTGACCCACTGAATTTGCTCCACTGCTTATCATTCCTTGATATTTTTCACATGCTTGAATCCATTCCTTAGGTCCAGCCATATAACCAATTCTCCAACCAGTCATCGCATACCCTTTTGATAGGCCATTCACAGTTGCGATTCTTCCTTTCAAGGATGGATAGGATCCAAGGGATTTAGGTTTGTCCGTAAACAGGATTTTCTCGTAAATTTCATCGGCAATGACATACACATCTGGATGTTTCTCCAATACTTTCACCCATTCTTCTATTTCTTCTGTGCTCATAACAGATCCGCTTGGGTTACATGGACTGGAGAAAATGATTAATCGGGTATTGGCGTTGATCTTTGACTCCAGCTCTTCAGCACTTATTTTGAAATGATTTTCTGCTGATGATTCGATTGAGACCACCTTGCCACCAGCATAGTGAACCATGCTAGGGTAACTTACCCAGTATGGAGCTGGAATAATTACCTCATCTCCTGGATTAATTAAGGTCATCACAGCATTAAAAATGCTTTGTTTAGCACCATTACTAACTATAATTTCATCAAGCTCAACTTCAATATTGTTTTCTTTGAGTAATTTATTTTTGATGGCTGTTCTAAAATCAACTGTTCCTAAAACAGGAGGATAATGGGTTTCGCCATTTCCCATGGCTCTATTTGCAGAATTGCAAATCACTTCTGGTGTGTCGAAATCAGGCTCACCAATGCTTAAACTAATGACATCGTGTCCTTTTGACTTGAGTTCTCGGGCTTTTTTTGTCATTGCGATGGTTTGGCTTTCCACCACATTTTGCATTCTTTGGCTTAGTTTCATGAATACACAATATTACCACATACTTTGAAATTTTACGGGTATTTTTGTCGTGATGCGATTGCTGTTTGTAGCGAATAGAATGCCATACCCTCCATACAGAGGAGACAAGCTTAAGATCTACAATTTGGCAAAAGAATTACAGCATCATTCCTTGGATTTGATAACCATTGCGGAGAATCAGGAAGATATTGATAGCATTGAGCCACTTAGTAGGATTTTCAACCGTATTGATTACGTATTCATTCCTAGATGGAAGTCTTTTTTGAATACCTTTTTTACCTTGTTCTCAAATGAACCTTTTCAGATAGGTTACTTCAGAAGTGCGCGCTTTAAGGCGAAGCTAAGTGAGATCATAATTAACGGTAAATATGATGGCATTCACGTTCAACATATTCGAATGGCTCAGTTTATACCCAATGATTTAAAACACAAAGTGGTATTAGACTTACCCGATGCGTTTAGTATGTATTGGAAACGGCGATATCACTCTGCAAAAAATCCATTCATTAAAGCGTTTAATTTCTTCGAGTACAAAAGGCTCAACCATTTTGAAATACAGACCATCCCCACATTTCCTCAAACACTTGTTTGCAGTAAGGAAGACCAGCGATATTTAAGTAAAATAGACGGTGCCAAAGTGGATGTTTTGCCTAACGGGGTAGATACCAAAACCTTTGCCTCTTCTGAAGTAGCATTTATTAAAAATCGTATTTTGTTTACGGGTAATATGGACTATGCACCGAATATTGATGCTGTTCAATACTTTGTTCATCAGATATTTCCGATAATACAAAATGAGATTCCTGAAGTTGAATTTATTATCGCGGGCCAAAGGCCTGTTCCTAAGGTTTATGAATTAGCATCCGAACAAGTGAAAGTCACTGGATTTATTGAAAATCTTGCAAAAGAATATGCCAAAGCTCATGTGGTCGTATCGCCTTTAAGAATTGGTGCTGGTACACAAAATAAAGTTCTAGAGGCGTTGTCTATGGATATACCCGTAGTGACAACGTATGTAGGTTATGAAGGACTTGGGCTTCCAGATGGTATAGGGGCTTTACCGTCTGAAGATGCAAATGAGTTTGCCCACAACGTTGTTCGTATTCTTAGAGATGATGAATTCAGGTTAAAAATGGCTTCAGAAGGAGGAAAGGCAATCCGTGATAGTTTTTCGTGGCCTTCCATCGCTAAGCAACTTGAAAAATATCTCACTTTCAAATAGTGTATCTTCGAGAAAAATCGAAGATTACACATGTTATTTAAGAATTATTTCAAATCAATTTTTATTTCTCTTGTAGCCTCTGCTTTAGTTATTCCTTGTTTAAATGCACAAAGCGATGAAGCTAGAGATAGCATCATCGAGGGGTTTGCCAAAAAGTTAAATTTTAGAATGATTGGTCCTGCGACCACAAGCGGTAGAATCATAGATTTAGCCGTTAATCCAAAAGATCACTCCGAATACTATGTGGCTAGTGCTTATGGTGGTGTTTGGAAGACCAGCAACGCAGGTGGAACGTTTACTCCAATATTCGATAAATACGGAACTCAGAGCATTGGTTGTATGTCATTGGATCCTAAGAATCCAAACATCGTTTGGGTAGGGACCGGAGAGAATAATAATCAGCGAAGTGTAGGTTATGGTAACGGTCTTTACAAAAGTGAAGATGGAGGTAAAAGTTTTGAATTGGTTGGTTTGAAGTCCTCCTTTAGTATCGGCATGATTACCATCGATAAAGAAAACTCTAACATAGTGTGGGTTGCTGCTTACGGTAATCTTTGGGGAGATGGTGGAGAAAGAGGTATCTACAAAACCGAAGACGGTGGAAAAACATGGAAGCGTAAACTACATGTTTCAGATAAAACAGGGTTTAATGAGGTGCATATTGACCCCTTTAATTCCTCGTTGATGTATGCAACTTCCCATCAAAGAAGGAGACATCAGTGGACCTACTTGGGTGGCGGACCCGAATCTGCCATGTATATCTCCAAAGATGGAGGAGAAAACTGGGTAAAGGCATCCAATGGTTTCCCTGGGGGTGAATTAGGTCGAATTTCTGTAGAATGTTCTGAAACAACAGCTGGTCAGCTTACAGCTATTGTGGAAGGGGCATCGGGAGGTGTATTTCAATCAATGGATTATGGAGCAAGTTGGGAAAAGGTGAATGCCTATCAAACTTCCGGGAATTACTATCAAGAGGTTTTTTCTGATCCTAATAACGGCAATCGTTTGTTTTTTATGGACACCTATCTTCATTTTTCGGAAGATGGTGGCAAAACAGTAAAAAGGTTTCCTGAAGAATTCAAACACGTGGATAATCATGCCATTTGGATTGATCCATCCGATTTTAAACATTTATTGGTAGGATGTGATGGAGGTTTATACGAAACCTTTGACTATGGTGAGAATTGGGACTTTAAAGAAAATTTACCGGTAACTCAGTTTTACAGAGTTTCTGTGGATCATTCTAAGCCTTTTTATCATGTATATGGGGGTACGCAGGATAACTATTCCTTGGGAGGACCAAGCAGGAATAAAACCAATAATGGCATCAGTAACGAAGAATGGTATGTCACCGTAGGTGGTGATGGATTCAAAAGTCAGATAGATTGGGAGGATCCAAATACCGTTTATAGCCAATGGCAATATGGCGGATTGATTCGATTTAATAGAATTACAGGAGAGAGTATTGATATTAAACCTCGCGTTAGCGAAGCATTGAGATGGAATTGGGATGCGCCTTTAATAATCAGTAAATACGATTCAAAGAAATTATACTTTGCTGCAAATAAGGTATTTGTTTCAAAAAATAGGGGCGATAAATGGGAGCTGATTAGCGGTGATTTATCTCGAAACATTGATAGAAATGAGTTACCCATTATGGGAAAGATCTGGGGGTTAGAGACCGTCGCAAAAAACAAGAGCACAAGCATCTACGGTAATATTACATATTTGGTTGAAGGAAAGAAGGGTGAATTGGTAGTTGGGACAGATGATGGCTTTATCTATCGCACCACTGATGACGGTAAAAATTGGAGTTTAATCGGTGATGGAAACTATCCAGGTACACCAAATTGGAAGCATAAAGCAGAAAATAAAGTGGGTAAAATGGTTGAACATGAGGTTTTTCCGTACGTAAGTAGTCTACAAATAACGAAATCTGGTAGAATCTATGCGGTTTTAGATAATCACAAGCAAGGTGATTTCGCATCCCATTTGGTTTATTATGAGGATGGTAAGTGGAAAGAAACCGGTAAGGGTTTACCATCAAACGAACCTGCTAAATCCCTATTGGTTGATCCTGTAGATAATGACATTGTGATCTTGGGGAGTGAATTTGGTCTGTATATTTCATGGGATGCTTCTCAGAACTTTACCTCATTCACCAATAATATGCCGCCAGTGGCAATTAAGGATATTGTATATCAATCAGATGAGCAAGATTTAGTACTCGCGACCTTTGGGAGAGGTTTTGCCATATGCGACGAATACGAGAAAATAAGGGCTTTAAAAAGTAACTTCTCCAATTCGGTTTCAACTGACGAGCATAAGTTATTCATCCCTTATAGTCACCTTGGGCGTTCTGGTAACGGGTTCCACGGATCCTCTCGGTTTAGAGGAGAAAACTTAGATGAAAAAGTGAATTTGTATTTTCATTTGGGCGAGTTGGAAAAGTCTTTGAAAGCACAACGGAAAGAAAAGGAAAAGGAAGCCGAAGATTTGGACCAGATTTATCCAAGTAAAAAGAGTATTCGTGAGGAGGCTTTAGAAATTTCTGATTTGTATTATGTGTCTGTATACAACGAAATGGGTGAAGCCGTGGCTCAATGGCATGTTATGCCCCAAAAAGGCTGGAATAAGACTACTTGGAACTTAAGGTATTCCTTTCCAGCTTCAATGACCAAAGGACCTTTATCTGATAAGCTAGAGGGACCGTATGTTAATGAGGGGAAGTATTATTGGCTGGTTTCAAAGTGGGAAGCCAAAACTGGAGAATGGATTGATTTGATTTCTACGGATTCGTTGAGTTTAAAATATCTATTCAAAGAAAATTCATTGGATGAAAAACAGAAAAGTGAAAGATGGGCAAATATTCAAAAGCTTAGAAATGCCCATACAGAACTATTGAAGGTAGGATATAAAATCAATGAATTGAAGAATGAGGTGACTCAGTCGTTGAAGGGTATTATGATAACGGAATCTAATGCTTCGGAGGTAAAGGCAATCAAAGTGAACGTTTTGAAGCCACTAAATGCTGCATTGGAGATCATCAATGGGGAAAATATATTGTCTCAATTTGAATTTGAAACAGTAGAGTCTCTAAAATCACAATTGATGAATGCTTCTTGGTCTTTTAAAGAATCATTTGAAGCACCAACACAAACGCATATGATGGTTGCAGATAAAGCTTTACAAGCTACTGTAACATTAAATGAAGAGTATGTTCAGTGGAGCAAAACATGGGAGAAATACAAGGAGATACTGGAGCTAGAATAGACTAGATACTTGTGAGAAAAAGAAAGGGGCTGAATATCAGCCCCTTTCTTTTGTGTATGAATCGTTGTTGTTTATTTTTTGTCTTTACAACAATCTTTTTTTTCTGCTACTACGTATTTCCCGTTTTCGTCATACATAGCAGCACATTTAGCGCGTTCCTCAGGAGAACACCCTTTTTCGTCACACTTTTTCATGCACTCAGCAAGAGTCATGGACTTACACTCCTCCATATCATCGCAAGAACCGGTTTTATCGTGATCACAACTTGCGCTGGACACCATTTCTTTCTTATCCTTGCAACAGTCTTCTCCGCTCATTTCCGTTGAATTTCCACCAACAGCGATGTATGGAGCTATAATCAACGAAACGATAGAAGTCAACTTGATTAGAATATTCATTGAAGGTCCTGAAGTATCCTTGAATGGATCTCCAACTGTATCACCTGTTACAGATGCTTTATGAGGCTCTGAACCCTTGTAAAACGTTTCACCTTCAATTTCAACACCTTTCTCGAATGATTTCTTCGCATTATCCCAAGCTCCACCGGCGTTGTTTTGGAAAATACCCATTAATACACCAGAAACTGTGATACCAGCTAACATTCCACCAAGTACTTCAGGTCCAAATAAGAATCCAACCAATACAGGAGAAATCAAAGCAATGGCTCCAGGTAGTACCATTTCACGAATAGAAGCCGCAGTAGAGATCTCTACACACTTTTCATATTCTGGCTCAGCTTTGTATTCCATGATACCAGGGATTTCTTTAAACTGACGACGTACTTCTTTTACCATGTCCATGGCCGCACGACCGACAGCGCTGATTGCTAATGCAGAGAATATGAAAGGAATCATAGCACCTACAAATAATCCAGCCAAAACTTCTGCTTTATAAATATCTATACTATCGATTCCTGCCACACCAACAAATGCAGCAAATAATGCTAACGCAGTAAGAGCGGCAGATGCAATAGCAAATCCTTTACCTGTAGCGGCCGTAGTATTACCAACAGCATCTAAGATATCTGTTCTTCCACGCACCTCCTCAGGTAATTCACTCATTTCTGCGATACCACCCGCATTATCGGCAATAGGACCGAATGCGTCGATTGCTAATTGCATAGCTGTAGTGGCCATCATTCCTGCAGCTGCAATTGCAACACCATATAATCCTGCAAAGAAATAAGAGGTATAAATTCCACCGGCCAATACCAAAATTGGAATAACCGTTGATTCCATACCTACTGCTAGACCACCAATGATGTTGGTGGCATGTCCAGTAGCTGATTTTTGAACAATAGACATCACAGGCTTCTTACCCATGGCTGTATAATATTCAGTGATGATACTCATAATTGCACCAACCACTAAACCAACGATGATAGCGTAGAACACATCCATCGCTGTAAATTCAAATCCTCTAAGAACAATTGTACCCTCTGGTAATAACCATTTAACAGTTACAAATGATGCAACGGCGGTAAGAATGATACTAGACCAGTTTCCTAGGTTTAGAGCATTTTGTACATTCCCATTTTCATTGGAAATCCTCACGAACAAGGTTCCAATAATAGAGAAGATTAAACCCAATCCCGCAATAACCATTGGAAGTAGGATAGGAGATAATCCACCGAAATTGTCAGTAAGACTAATCTCTGAACCCAATACCATGGTCGCTAAGATAGTTGCAACGTAAGAGCCAAATAGGTCAGCACCCATACCAGCGACGTCACCAACATTATCACCCACGTTATCTGCAATGGTAGCAGGGTTACGAGGATCATCTTCAGGAATACCAGCTTCAACTTTACCAACTAAGTCAGCTCCAACGTCCGCTGCTTTGGTGTAGATACCTCCACCAACACGAGCAAATAATGCAATTGACTCAGCTCCTAGAGAAAAACCAGTTAATACCTCAATAGCACGCTTTAAACCGTGTGGATCCATAGGTTCGTTGGTTACAAACATTTGATAGAACACGATAAACAATCCTCCCAAACCTAAAACTGCTAAACCTGCAACACCAAGACCCATTACTGTACCACCGTTAAACGATACTTTTAGAGCTTGAGAAAGGCTAGTCTTCGCGGCTTGGGTGGTTCTCACGTTAGCTTTGGTAGCGATACGCATACCGAAATATCCAGCAAGTGCAGAGAAGAATGCGCCAATTAAAAAGGCAACAGAAATAATCCAATGAGAATGGATCTCTATGCCATTTACTTCCGTAATTGAACCACTGTAAGCCAATAATGCTGAGGCGATTATAGCAAAGTAGGTTAGAACTTTCCACTCGGCTTTAAGGAAAGCCATGGCACCAGTAGCAATTTTTGATGCTAGGCCTTGCATTTTTTCATCTCCCGCTTCTTGTTTTGAAACCCAAGAAGATTTTAACGCCATGACAATCAAGCCAACGACGCCAAGGGCAGGAACCAAATAAACTATGTTTGCGTTATTCATGATTTAGTTTTCAACTAATTAGGGCGCGAAAATAAAGAAACTTTATTTACAAACCACATTTGAGGTTATGGCGATGTTCACCTAGATTTAATATGGTGTTATTTTGAGATGATAACAGTGTGTTTCTCAATGTCAAAACCGTCATTAAGTTCAATCCAATATATACCATCGGGCAATTCCGATAAGTTTACCTTATGGTTGTAAGTTTTGCCTGTGTGAATAGACCTACCTAAAGTATTAAATACACGAAACTCTATATCATTTGATTTATGATCAATATTTAGGACTCCAGTGGTTGGGTTGGGATACAAGGATAGATCTGCAGAATGTATATCCAGATTATTGGTGTGATTAACATTCGTAATTTCCATAAGAGCCCGTGCCTTGTAAGAACCCGAACCTGTAGTGACCCACTTGGCGGCGGCTACCCCGTATAAATACGTTCCGGTTGACCAATTACATTCGTCCGTGAAGGTTGCATCCGTGATTATCGTGTTACACGTTGAGCTAGGACCATTGATCCATTCCATTCTATTGTTTAGTGTATCAATCCTGAATATATCATACTCATCGGCTTTATTCTGCTTATCCCAAGTTAATTGGACCTTTCCGTCTTGACTAGTTGCTTTAAGGTTTTGAACGGGCTTTACTGTGTGTAAGGTTAGGGTAGGATCTCCCAAAAGCGCAATATGAATGCCTTTTGCAGACATATTAAACGATCCATTGAAATAACCTTGATTATTGTTTTGAGTAATCATGGCTCCAAAACCAATATTCATTCCTAAGCCCATATGATGAAGATACCATTTCGGAATTCCTGCCCAACTACAGGCCAATGAACCAGCAGCCAATGATGCCCTCATTAAATTATTCTTTGAATCCCAGTCACCAAAATAACTACCCGCTAAAAAGGTAAATATGTTATTGTAAGAACCTTTATTGTTGACAAAATCAGTGGTTTTTCCAATACCGTTGCAACTAGTATACGAACCAGCTCCACACCCGTAACTCAATAAATAGTTACCATCGTTTTGGCTTGTAAAATAATCACGATCATCAAATGTACTATCCAACCCAACGAGGCCAGGAAAATTGTGATACCCACTAGAAGCTAAATTCAGTCCGTTGAAGTTGTTATCGATTAAGGCTCGATTGATATATTTAATTTCTCCAGACTTCCATTGATGAACTCTATCGAGGTATTCTTTCGTTAGTGCAATTTCGTCCTTAGCGAATGCGGGCATATCAAAGAAATCAACTCGACCCGTTTCAAGAATACTCTCACCTGGTAAACCCGAAGCATCAAATTTCCCATCTCCAGGAACATTATGATGACGAGCACTCTTACCTGTAGTACAATTGACAAGGCCATCTTCCCAAACACCGAATAAGTCGCTGTAGTACACATCAGCAGGCCAAGCGCCTGTGTGGTTTCCAGACCCTTCGGCATGGCCATCTGGTGGAAAGCGATCACCGGAACTACTAAAATTGCCCGAGTAAGGAACTGGAACATGTCCTAAAATATATAATGCGTGCTTTTCAAACGTTTCTTTATCGTACAAAGCTTTAATTTGGGATTTGATTTTTTCAGGTGAATCAGTTCTAGAGACTACGAAATCATCAACAAACCAACCACTAGAAATTAGATCATTTTTTAACGTTTTAATTTCATTTGTTAAAGACGATGAAACAAGGCTATCAATGATCAATATAACTTGACCGCCAAAAAGATTTTGCTGAAACCTATTGGCTGGGTGTATATATCCTAGTGCCTCAGTTTGGTTGCTAATATTTACGGAGATAACCATAAATTCTTTTCTGGCGGTACCTTCATCTATGGCTATATCAAAAGTATTTGTATTCGCATCCAATGGGTCGCTTGCGACATCCCAATTTCCATTTGGGTTGTTCCAATCTCTTGAGAAAATACGGTAGGTACCCGCTTTATTTGGGTTTGATGGCCATTTTAGTTTAATCCCTATTGATGTTTCTTTGGCTTCGAGTTGTATCACTTGTGTTTTCGCAACTTGTGCATATAGAAAACCTGCGGTTACACTCAGGAACAGAAGGGATAATATTTTCTTGATAACAGGGTAACGTTTCATAATAGAAATCAAATTTAACCAAGAAGGCTCGATTAATGATTTCGAAATATCGAACAATTAACCCACAACATTAAGTCTAGCCTTTAGGTTTGACATACCTTCGCGGCATATTCCGTTACATGAAGAAAATACTATTTAGTTTAAGCCTTATCCTATCAAATACCTTTGTCTTTGCTCAGAACAAATTTGATTCAATTTCATTAGATGAGCCACGTGAATTAACTCCTGCAGTTCAAATTTACTTTGACATCAACAAAAGTGAGATAAAGTCTAAAGAGTCAGCCAAAATCGATGAGTTGTTCACTCGGCTCAAGAAAATCCCCGAATTCAGATTGGTATTAACTGGTCATACGGATAGCACGGGTAATGATGAATACAACATGGAGCTTTCACGTGATCGGGTGGATGAAGTGTATAACGTACTACTTAGCCGTCAAATTCCCGAAAAATGGATGATTATGAAATATTACGGTCGTTCAAAGCCCCGTGTAGACGAGACGGATGAGGAAAAAGCAGCTCGTAATAGAAGGGTGGAAATTTCAGTAATTGAAAAGCCAAAACCGAAAGTCGTCAAACCCAACGAGTTGGATTGTTCGAAGGATACCACGCTGGACGTGGGTTTGGGAATGGAAATGACCATAAGTGTTTGCGATTATAAATTACTGAACGATTTGTCTAAATCAAACGGAGGTAATGCTGACTTTACGATTAAAGTGAACAAAATATCTGATCCGTTGGAATTAATAATGAGTGATTATCCAAAAGTTTATAAAAAGGATCAAGGAATGTTGTGGCTAGGAGCTTTGGATATTCAATTTTCAAATGATACTTGTTTGGAAAGACCCGTTACTATAACCATCGACCCTAAGGATTTTGAGAGCTACCGAAGGGCAAGGATTCGCGTTCTAGTCGAGAATTTGAAAAACAAAAAGGCTGATAGAACCAAAGACCCTTCCAAAACACTCGGTAAAAGAACGATCAAAAGAGATGCGGTAAAATTTATTCTTTCTACAGCTTGTCCAACAAGTAAAGATGAGGAGGGTGCTATTCTTTTGGCATCGCCGGAGTCAAAAACCAATGTAACGTTGATAAAAGACCAGACTAAAAAAATTGCAGAAATCTATGCAGTTCAAGAGGTTCCAACTAAAATCATTCCTGGTATCCCAACAAAAAAGGGTTTTGAATTTCGTTACAGAGAGATTGAGAACCCTTATTTCGTGATAAAATTCAAAGACGGAACATACAGTGAAATGATACCTGTAGATGATATTTGTACCCTAAAAGACAAATACAAAACAGCAAAAACGTTGGACAAAAAATACAAAATCACAACAAAGCATTTAGGACAATAATCATTCAACTATATTTGCGGCTGAAAACAAGGCCTACAATAGGCAAGTTTTAAAGAAATGAAACCACTTACTCAACGCTCTAAAAGTGTCTCCAATAAGAAAATGACGTTCATGGAACGCATTTATCTGCCAGCGATTTTCGGTGGAATGTGGATTACACTCAAGCATTTTTTTAAGAAAAAGAATACGGTCTCTTATCCAGAAGAGACACGTCCTGTGGCACCAATTTACAGGGGGCAACATGTCCTTAAACGCGACGATGAAGGTAGAGAAAGATGTACAGCCTGTGGGTTGTGTGCTGTTTCTTGTCCTGCTGAAGCTATTACCATGGATGCTGCCGAGAGAGAAAATGGGGAGGAGCATCTCTACAGAGAAGAGAAGTACGCAAAGAAGTACGAGATCAATATGTTGCGTTGCATATTTTGCGGATTGTGCGAAGAAGCCTGTCCTAAAGAAGCCATATTTTTAACCGATAGAATCGTTGATGCAGATTTTGGACGTGGTGAGTTCATCTATGGAAAAGACAAGCTTGTTGAGAAAGTTGATGAAAGTATCGATGTGAGTAAGCGTCAAGTTTGGGATTATCATTAATAGAATGGGAGCATTATCAAATCTACCAATACCATTTTTGGTATTATCGTTTTTAACCATTTTAAGTGCCTTGTATGTGGTTACTAGTAAAAATCCTGTCCATAGTGTGTTGGCCTTGATTTTTACTTTTTTCACTATTTCTGCGCATTATGTTTTGTTAAACGCACAGTTTTTGGCCATTGTTAACTTGATGGTCTATGCAGGGGCAATCATGGTGTTATTCCTATTCGTATTAATGCTGTTGAATCTGAATAAGGAATCGGAGCCGATCAAATCAAATTTGTGGGGAGTATCAGCTGCCATTGCCGCAGGATTATTACTAGTTGTCGTAACCGCCGCCTTCCAAAGTTCAGGAATTGCAGTTATGAAGAGTCATACAGAAGGTATTGGTCTTGTGAAGAACTTAGGAAGAGTATTAATGACAGAATATTTGGTTCCTTTTGAACTCTCTGGAATTTTGTTTATTTCAGCCATGGTTGGTGCTGTTTTGTTAGGAAAAAGAAGTCCACAAGAGGATGTGGAGCCGCAAGGTGATAAGCTTTAATTCATGTTGAGTATTTTTCATTCACTTGAAATCAGCCACTACATCTATTTGAGTTGTGTGTTGTTTTCAATCGGGTTATTTGGTGTATTATTCCGTCGAAATGCCATCATCTTATTAATGTGTATTGAGTTGATGCTGAATGCAGTTAATTTATTATTGGCTGCTTTTACAGAGTATATGGGAGATACACAGGCTAATGGCCAGATGTTTGTATTTTTCATTATGGTTGTAGCCGCTGCCGAAGCAGCAGTGGGTTTAGCAATCATCGTAATGGTTTATCGCAATACGCGTAAAACCGATGTCAGTTTCCTTGATCAATTGAAAGACTAATGAACCCTATAGCATTAATTTTAGCTTTTCCTTTATTGGGTTTTTTAATAAACGGCTTGCTTGGACCGAAGTTACCAAAGTCAATCGTTGGTTGGTTGGGTAGCATAGCTGTATTTGCATCGTTTATTCTAGCGGTTTCTAAATGGTCCTTAATCTTAGCGGATGCAAAGGGTATTAATTGGAATGCCTACACCTTTTTGCAAATTGAGCAACTTACCCTAAACGTATCCTTTACATTGGATAGATTGTCATTATGGATGACACTCATCATCACAGGTATAGGTTCGTTAATACACTTATATTCCATTTCCTATATGGATCACGATGAACAACCTGCTAAGTTTTTCGCTTACCTGAATCTGTTTATTTTCTCCATGCTATTGTTGGTTTTAGGCTCAAACTTCCTGATGTTATTTTTTGGTTGGGAAGGGGTAGGACTTTGTTCCTATTTGCTTATTGGCTTTTGGTATACCAACAAAGATTTTGGGCATGCTGCTAGAAAGGCATTCGTAATGAACCGTATTG
>Ga0233432_10001375_pt1 | contig 23515 bp, 22 predicted proteins | sample SI_122_August201_6_FD_179870 | JGI IMG/M metagenome (GOLD analysis project Ga0233432, IMG submission 179870) | Seawater microbial communities from Saanich Inlet, British Columbia, Canada - SI_122_August2016_10_MG | ecosystem: Environmental > Aquatic > Marine > Inlet | place: Canada: British... | reverse complement strand
AAAAAATTTAAATATATAATTGAGATATCTACTATTAAAACTATACAATTCTTGATCTTTGTTATTTATTTCTTCATATGTTAAATCTAAAGAATCATGGTTTATTGAGGATAGCTTAATTTTTAAATCAACATCATCAACATCATCAACATTTTTATTCTCAATCCATGAATTCTCCAGTCTATTTAAAAAATCAAAATGGTAATTAACATTGGTATTTTCTTGATCAAGAAAATCAGATAAATTAAATTTTTTTTCTCTTTCTAATTGGACTAATCTCCAAATATTGCACGCATACATTCCTGCAATAATCCACCAGTATTCATCATTATGATTTGTATTATTTTTTTTATTTAAATTATCAGAAACAATTCTTTTTAAACTTGGAATAATATCAATAAATGCTAATAAATCTTTTTTTGTCCTTGTGTGCTCCATGTTAAAATCTCATTTATTAGTTAAAATATATTTCCATGCGCTATAACACATAGCGTCTATTGATTCGGATGCATTCCACTTAAGTTCTTTATTTGATAATTTAGTATCTGCATATACCAAACTTATATCACCTTTTCTTCTAGGGGCTATACTGTAATTAATTTTTATATTTACGGCTTTCTCGAAAGCTTTAATGAGATCTAATACGCTATAAGCATTTCCTGTACCAATGTTAAACACATTGAAATTTTTATCGCTTTTAGAGTACTCTAGTGACTTTATATGTGCATGAACTAAGTCTTGGATATGAATAAAGTCACGAAGGCATGTTCCATCTGGCGTGTCATAGTCATCACCATAAATATTTAAAACCTTAAGCTCCCCTGAAGCAACTTTTAAAATGTAGGGCATTAAATTTTCAGGAATCCCTATCGGGTTTTCGCCAATTAATCCTGATTTATGAGCACCTATTGGATTAAAATATCTTAAGCAGACAATGGACCAGCTTGGGGATGAAGCGCATAAATCAGAAAGAATACACTCAATATGAAGTTTTGAATTTCCATATGGATTTGTTGGTTTTAGAGGGTGATTTTCATCTATAGGTAGGTACTCAGGCTCACCATATACAGTTGCGCTACTGCTGAAGACAAGTTTCTTTATATCACAAAATTCCATCGCTTCAAGTAAACTTAAAGTCCCATAAATATTACAAGAATAATACTCCAAAGGATTATGGATGGAATTATTAACAGATTTTAAACCCGCAAAGTGAATAACAGAGTCAATTTCAAAAGAACTAAAAATATCAATTAATTTATGCTTATCTCTTAAATCGACTTGAAAAAAATTTAATTTTGTACCAGTAATCAATTCTATATTATCTATAACTGACTTATTGCTATTAATTAAGCTATCAATAATTATTGGTTCATAGCCTTCTTCGATTAGAGATACTACTGCATGACTCCCTATGAAACCAGCACCACCAGTAACAATAACTTTTTTCTTATTAAGCATTTATGTTGCATCCAAAACAATTTCATCATAACTGCCAATCTTCTTAATAAGCCCATTTTCTAACTGAATTACTTTATTGCAGTCTTTTAGAGTTGTTAATCTGTGAGCAATCATAAAAACAGTAATATTTCTATTTATGCTGTTCAAAGAAAGCATTAGAGATTTTTCTGTTTTTGAATCTAGTGCGCTAGTTGCCTCATCAAAAAATAATACACTTGCATCTTTATAAAATGCTCTTGCAATACCCACTCTTTGCCTTTGCCCACCTGAGACCTGTATACCTTTTTCGCCCATCTTTGTTTTATAGCCATTTGGAAGTTTGCTAATAAACTCTTCGATTTGTGCATTCTTTGCCGCTTTTACAACCCTATTCATGTCTATATCATTAACATTAACTCCAAAAGCAATATTTTCTGCTATAGAGGTATCTGACATAAAAATATCTTGTGGAACGTGGGCTATGATTTGTTGCCAGCGATATGGATCATCGGCAATATTAAATTTAGAGTCAATTATAATTTTTCCGCTAGTTGGTTTAAGTAACCCCATGACCGTATCTAATAAAGTAGTCTTTCCGCTACCTGTGGTTCCACATATACCCACCCTATCACCCTTGTAAATATCTATATTTACATTCTCAAGGACTGGCTTGTCAACTTTATTATATGAAAATGATATATTATCTAAAGATATCTTATCTTTAAATTCAATCGGCGCTTTTTCATGTGTATGAGTTGAAGATATCTCTTGGTCAAGGAGCTCCAGAACATCTAAAACAGATTTTTTTTCAGAATTAAGAGCTGACCATGCGCCATAAATAACCTGAAGAATAGGCAACATCCTCTGAGCCCCTAAAGCTAGAGCTCCCATTGTTGGTATTATTTCTACGAAATTATCAGTACTTTTTGAAAAGAAGTATGCTAAAAATGCAATCAAAGACATGCCCAAAGCTTCCATTAAAAACCTTGGGCTTTGTTGTATAAACCCATTATTTGCTTGGGTCATTCTTAGAGGATAATCTGATGACCTGTATATATCTAAATATGTTTTCTGAAGACCATTAATTAAAACATCTCTAATGCCACCAAGACCCTCTTGAAGTGCTTTAATTACATTAGAAGATTCCCTGGCAGTCAAAACACCATTATTGACTAGCCTTTTTTTAGCAATGGTTCCAATTATGAGATATATCAAACCTATTCCTGTAATTGCTGACATAGCTATTGATGAATTTATAATTAAAAGTGTGCTAATAATTGCTATAAATAATGTTAGGGAGCTTAAAATCTGAATAATAGGCTGAATAAAGTGCACTATAGTTATAGTTGTTTTGTTTATTACAGCATTTATAACTTCACTACTATTTTTTGAAATATGGGTTGAATATGGTTGGTATAATGTTCTTTCATATACTTTATAACTAATATCATGGCCTGTCGTAAATGATAGTTTTGTGCTGGCCCAAACCAAAAAAATTCTCATAATTCCAGCTAAAATTGATGCTGTGATGAATAATACAGTTAGTGGTAAGAAAAGCTGCGAAGGGTTTGTGTACCCAAAATACTCAATAAATGGTGCTGATAAGCTATGATTGAAAACTACGTCCGGAGTTGCCAATATTCCCAAAAAAGGGATCACGGCTGCAATACTAAATACTTCTGTTAAAGAAGAGATAGCCATAATAACCACAAGTATAGAAAGCTGAATTCTCCTTCTAGTATTTATATGTAGCCATACTCGAAAAATAATCTTTAATAAACTTACGTTTGTCATTGGGAATTATTTAACACTACTTTGTAAAAAGTATTTATATGTTTTATCTAGGCCCTCATTGAGAGTTGTGGAAGCAGACCACCCAAGATTATCTAACCTACTCACATCCATTAGCTTTCTTAAAGTTCCATCGGGTTTTGAAGAGTCAAAAACAATTCTTCCACTAAAACCAACAACATTCGCAATTAAAATAGCTAAATCTTTTATTGATACATCCTCACCAGAACCTGCATTAATATGCGACAACATATCATCTGTATTATTTTTATAAATTTCTTTTTTTAGTGCCATAACATGAATGCAAGCCTCAGCAAGATCATCAACATATAAAAATTCTCTTTTAGGTTTTCCAGACCCCCAAATAGAGACTTCATCTAAATTATTTATTTTTGCATCATGAAATCTTCCTATAAGCGCAGGAACAACGTGGCTATTTTCAGGATGATAATTATCACCAGGACCATACAAATTAGTAGGCATAATTGACCTATAATCTGTACCATATTGTCTATTGTAACTTTCGCATAGCTTGATCCCAGCTATTTTTGCAATTGCATAAGGTTCATTTGTAGGTTCAAGTTTTCCAGTCAATAACTCTGATTCTTTTATTGGTTGACTTGAATATTTTGGATAAATACAGGAGGAGCCTAAAAAAAGAATATTATTAATACCAAGTATATGTGCACTATTAATAATATTAGCCTCTATCATTATATTTTTATAAATGAATTCAGCAGGAAAGGTATTGTTTGCATGTATACCCCCAACTTTAGCTGCAGCAACAATAATATGATCAGGTTTGTTGTTCTTTAAAAATTCAAATGTTTTTTCTTGATTAGTAAGATCTAAATTAGCGCTGTGTGAAATAATAATATTAGTGGCAAGATTATTTTTTTTAATGTATCTATTTATTGCAGAGCCTACCATTCCAGAGTGACCAGCAATATAAACATTTCCAAAACTCATGATAGATTATGAAGAAGAGCTTTTGTTCAAATTAGTAAAGCCATTCTCAAGTAAATGTTTTTCTTTCTTTGCTTCATTGGTATCATTTTGCATCATTTCCGCAATCATCATTTCTAAAGATATTTTAGGCTCCCACCCTAGATCAATTCTTGCCTTTGAAGGGTCGCCAAGCAAGGACTCAACTTCAGTTGGCCTAAAATACCTGGGGTCAACCTTAATAATAGTTTGGTCTTCTTTTAGAAATTCAGAAGCGCTACCAGTTAGACTTTTTACTTTACCTATTTCATTAACGCCTTCTCCTGTCCACGCTATTTCAATTCCAATTTCATAACAAGCCTTATTAACAAAGTCTCTAACAGAAATTTGCTTTCCACTTGAAATTACATAATCCTTTGGTTGATCTTGTTGCAGCATTAGCCATTGCATTTCAACATAGTCTTTTGCATGCCCCCAGTCTCTAAGAGAGTCCAAATTTCCTAAGTGAAGACAATCTTCTAAACCACAGTATATTCTTGAAAGTACCCTAGTTATTTTTCTTGTGACAAATGTTTCTCCTCGTCTTTCTGATTCATGATTAAATAATATGCCATTACAAGCAAAAATATCATATGCCTCTCTGTAGTTAACACAAATCCAGTATGCGTAAAGTTTCGCAACAGCATATGGAGAGCGAGGGTAAAATGGTGTATTTTCAGTTTGGGGTGTTTCTTGAATCAATCCATATAGTTCAGATGTAGAAGCTTGATAAAATTTACAGGTTTTTTGGAGCCCTAAAAAGCGGATAGCTTCTAAAATTCTTAAAGCACCAATTCCATCTACATCAGCGGTATATTCCGGAGACTCAAAAGATACTGCTACATGTGACTGAGCTCCAAGGTTATACACCTCATCAGGCCTTATATTGGATATAATTCTAACTAAATTCGAAGTATCCGTTAAGTCACCATAATGAAGTATTAGCTTTCTGTCAGCATCATGAGGATCTTGATATAAATGATCTATTCGTGAAGTATTAAACGATGAGGATCTTCTTATTATTCCATGAACTTCGTATCCTTTACCCAAAAGAAATTCTGTAAGATATGAACCATCTTGACCAGTGATGCCAGTAATTAAAGCTTTTTTCACGATGTACCCTTTAAATAGTTTTTAATAGTAAACTCTCTTAGCAATGAAATGAGAAGAGCAAAAATAAACCCAAATACTGTCCCCATAATACATAAGACCCCTCTATTAGGTGAGCTTTTAAACTCTGGAATAAAAGGCTTATCTATTGCTGAAATAAGGTATTCCTCTCTTATATTTGCAACCATTTGCTTTTGTAGCTGTCCCTCAATAAGAGCATTAATAGACTGTTGCATGCCCTTCAATGGGGTTTTGGTGTACTCAGATTTTAAGTATTCAAGAGCTAAATATGATTCACTTTTATCTTTTTCTCTATTAATAGTATTTACCTCTTTAATAACTTGTTCTAACAAGGTTTTGGCAAAGATAGGTGAAATATGTTCAATGGATAAAGTAAAATAATTTCCTTCCCTTCTTATTGACAAAGATTTCATATATGCACGATGTGCTTCTAAAGAGGAAGGTTTTGCAACAAAAGGGCCAGATGGTGTTCTTAACCATTCAGATTTTAATGTGCTGTAGATTTCTGGATCTATATAAAGCTTGTTAGTAGACCAATTGAAACTTTTAGCTGCCATTAAATTAATTAATATAATTTCGTCTTTAATTAATCTCTCAACTATCTCCCTTGACCTAATTGTCTCAATCGCGAGAGTTAATTTATCTTCACTGCTGGATTGTGGGATATTTATACCAGCAATCGAGGCAAGACCACTATATCTTGACAAGTCAGAGCCTGAGGATGATGAATCACTTATACTCATAAGAGCTTCTGATTTGTACGTGTTAGGAATGTGAATTGCATAGTAGACTGAAGCAATTGCAGCAACTGCTGTTATCAATATAATTGAAAATTTAAATTTCCATGCAATTATAAATAAGTCTTTAAAATAGACTTCATTTTCCGTTGATTCTGTACTTGATATGTTCATTTTATAATTATATATGATAGTTATTTATAAACTAGGTACTTTAAAAAAATGGTACCCGGAGCCGGACTTGAACCGGCACGAAGTTGCCTTCGAGGGATTTTAAGTCCCTTGTGTCTACCAATTCCACCACCCGGGCATGTAGAATATGCTCATTATATATAGTTTATATATTATTACTACAAATCATCAATCAGAATTAAAAACATCCCTTGTATATACTTTTTCACTAACATCAAAAAGCTCTTTTGTTATTCTATTAGCTAAAATAATATCTGATTTTTGCTTAAATAAATCGATAGAGTTCTCTATTGGATTGCCATCATACTCATTTTCTTCAAGAGATGGCTCATATATAAAAATTTCAACATCACTCTTTTCTTGTATTATTCTTATCACATCAAGTATGGAAGATGATCGAAAATTATCTGAATCAGATTTCATTACTATTCTGTAAATACCAATATTTTTTGGTTTCATATCTAAAATTGATTTAGCAATAAAACTTTTTCTTAATGAATTAGACGTAACAATTGCGGTTACAAGACTATTCTCAACAGACTCAAAATTAGACATAAGTTGCTTAGTATCTTTGGGCAAACAATAACCACCATATCCGAAAGATGGATTGTTATAATAGTTACCGATCCTGGGATCTTCAGAGATACCGAGTATTATATCTTTGGCATCAAGTTTATTGTGAATACAAAAATTATCCACCTCATTGAAATATGCAACCCTCATAGCTAAGTATGAATTAGAAAATAATTTTATAGCCTCTGATTCATCTGAGCCCATAAAAAAAGTTTTTATATTATTTGTAAGACATAAAGATTGTAAAATTTTTGCAAATTCTTTAGCAGAATCTGTTTTTGAGCCTAATATAATTCTTGAGGGGTTTTGAGAATCATGAAAAGCAGAACCTTCTCTTAAAAATTCAGGACAAAAAATAATATCTTTGATTTTAAAATTAGATTTAATCTTTTTTGTATAGCCAATTGGTATAGTAGATCTAATAATACAGACGGCGGAAGGGTTTATAGATTCTATATCTTTTAATACTTGCTCTATAGAAGAGGTATTGAAAAAGTTATTATTTTCATCATAGTCTGTTGGGGTTGCTATGATTATAAATTTCGCATCTAAATATGCTTCATTTTTTGACAAAGTTGCTTTAAGTTTTAAATTATCATTACTTAAAGAATTTTGAAGTTCTTTATCTTCAATTGGTGAAAGTTTCTTATTAATTAAATCAATTCTAGATTTATCTATATCAAGTGCAGTAACGGGAATTTTTTTTGATAATAATACAGCATTGGAAAGGCCAACATATCCAGTACCTACAACAGCTATTTTCATAAAAACTCCTGGAGGCTGAGGCCGGAATCGAACCGGCGTAGACGGCTTTGCAGGCCGCTACATAACCACTCTGTCACCCAGCCATTTAAATTTTTCATATTATATGAGTTAATAAAAAAATTGAAAGTACGCCTCTATAAATCCAAAGAAGACTCATAACTTTCAATCTGTGAAATAGTGAATTTTTTCATATCCTCATTCGCAACGAACGCATTGGACCAATCAATAATAAAATGTAGGGTAGTATCGATATCAAGAAGCGGTTTCCAACTTAATTTATTTTTTGATTTAGATATGTCTAATCTTAAATAATTTGATTCTTTGGGATGATTACCCTTATCAATGTTCCAATTAATGCTTTTATCCCAAAGGGTATCAAGCTTTTTAACTAAATCTAATACCGAGATTGAGCAATCCTCATTAGGGCCAAAATTCCATGCCTCTGAAAAATTAATACCATCAATATAAAGTTTTTCAGCTAATGTCATATAGCCTGCAAGAGGCTCTAGGACATGCTGCCAAGGCCTTGTAGCATTTGGATTTCTTATGTCCAGATCAATTTTTTGTTCAACTGATCGTATAATATCTGGAATAATTCTATCATCTGACCAGTCACCACCACCAATAACATTTCCCGCTCTTGCTGATGCTAATGCAACACCATGATCATCATAATTATTAGTTGCAAAAAACGATTTTCTATACGCATTTGTTACTAATTCAGAACAGGCCTTACTGCTACTGTATGGATCACTGCCCCCCATTCGATCTTTTTCAGAGTAAGCTTTATTATCATCATTGTTCTCATAACATTTATCAGTAGTAATATTTATAACTGCTTTAATACCTTTTAAATTTTTTACACACTCCAACAGATTTGCTGTTCCAATAATATTAGTTTTATATGTTTCTAGTGGATTTTCATATGAATATCTTACCAAGGGTTGTGCTGCCATATGAAAAATAATTTCTGGTTGAAACTCCTGTAAAGATTTTAATAATTTATCATAGTCATTAATATCTCCAAATTCTGATTCCATAGTATTAGAAAGATTAAATAAGCTGTATGTATTAGGGTTAGTTGATGGTGGCAGAGAGTAACCTTTCAAAGTTGCTCCAAGTTTTATAAGCCAAAGCGAAAGCCAGCTTCCCTTAAAACCTGAGTGACCGGTAATAAAAACTTTTTTTCCTTTCCAGAAATTATTATTCATAAGTATTTTCTATTACCACTTTTTCCATGGTGCTTTACCTGATTCTAAAAGCTCCTCTAGAAAAACTTTATCTCTTAAAGTGTCCATTGGCTGCCAGAAACCATCATGAGAATATGCCATAAGCTCATTATCAGATGCTAATGATTCTAGTGGTTCTTTTTCCCATATACATTGAGAAGAATCGATTCTATCCAAGACTTTAGGTGACAAAACAAAAAAGCCACCATTTATTCTAACGCCATCACCTTTTGGTTTTTCTATAAAATCTTTAACACTTGAGAGCTCATCAATATCTAGCATTCCAAATCGTCCTGGAGCATGAACTGCTGCTAAAGTAGCGATTTTTCCATGAGATTTATGAAATTCTAATAATTTTGATATGTTAATATCACTTAATCCATCTCCGTAAGTCATGCAAAAAGACTCTTCATCTTTTAAATACTTTGATACTGCTTTTAACCTGCCTCCAGTCATAGAGTCCTCTCCAGTATCAACAAGTGTTACATTCCATGGCTCCGCCCTTTCATCATGAACAGTCATCTTATTAGATGCCATATCAAAAGTTACATCTGATTGGTGTAAGAAATAGTTTGCAAAATACTCTTTTATTAAGTAACCCTTATAACCACAGCATATTATAAAGTCATTAACTCCATGGTAAGAATATAATTTCATAATGTGCCATAAAATAGGTTTTGTGCCTATTTCAATCATTGGCTTAGGTTTTAAACTAGTTTCTTCTGAAATTCTTGTTCCATATCCACCGGCTAGAATAACAGCTTTCATGAATTCGTTAAGTTATAAATTGTACCCACATGCATTATCCTAACCTACTTTATCTTTAATAAACATGTCGATTGTCTCATGAAGTCGTTTAAACATATCCTCATTTAGCCCATGATGAAGTGGTAATAATACCCCTCTTTCCATAACTGCATCTGCATTTGGATACCCTTTGTTTGAAACTACCTTTTCTATATCTTTGCACATTGGTTGTTTTGTAATATTTCCTGTAAAAACAACTCTCGTTTGTATGTTAAGTTCTTCAAGATATATCTGAAACTCTTTTCTTTTAAAAGGAGCGTCTTTTTTTATTAAAATTGGAAATGCCAACCAAGCAGTATTGATGCCATATGTTTCTTCAGGATTGCTAAAGTACTCTGGATATTTATCAAAAAAAATACATTGTCTTTTAAAGTTTTCTTGTCTTGTTTTAATATTTTCATTTAATTTTTTAAGCTGTGCCATTCCAAATGCTGCTCCAACCTCATTGCCTTCTAAATTATAACCAACTGTTTCAAAAACAAATTTTGCATCATAGTCTATTCCATCAAGATCAATATTAAATCTATTCTCAATTGCCTCACTTTTTTCATCAAACAAAGATGAGCTTCTTCCCCAGGATCTTAATAATTTTGCTTTCTTCATAACATCATTATCATTAATAGCTAGCGCTCCCCCATTTCCAGCACAATTTATAATGTGCGACCCATAAAAACTAGTTATTGACATATCTGAGTAATATCCAGAGCTATTGCCATTGATTGTTGCTCCAAGAGTGTCGGCTGAGTCTTCTATAACAATTAAGTTATTTTTATCTGCTATTTCTCTTATCCTGGGCCAATCACATAAATTTCCCATTAAATTTGGAGCCAATATAGCTACAGTCTTTGGAGTAATCATCTCTTCTATTTGATCGCAATCAATACAATAAGTTAGCGGCTCAACATCAACAAATACTGGAATTAGATTATTTTTTACAATACATCCAACTGAGGTTGAAAAAGTTAAAGCAGGAGTAATTACCTCAGAACCTTTTGGAAAATCAAATGCCTCAACCCCTATAAATAGTGCAGAAGAACCAGAGTTTACATAAAGGCAATGTTTCTTTTCAAACAAATTAGCAATTTCACGCTCAAACTTTCTTGAATAATTTCCCATTTGTGTGGATTCATTCAAACATTTTACAACAGCATCTACCTCTTCTTTACCATAAACAGTTTTTGCATATGAGATTTGTTCTACATTATTAGTTTTTTGATTTGTCATAGGGATAGTCTTTAAATAGTTAATTGAATATAAGGATTTTTTTAATTATGTTATTTTAACATTCATTATAAGTTTTTTGTAAACATACTACTCATCTTTTATTGAAAAAATTATGAGCAGTTTTTTTACCAAGATTAAAAAAAAATTAATCCTTTTCTTTTATTTAAAGCCAGGATAGTGAGTTATCAATAATTGGTTTTTCTGGCCAATTCACTCCTTTACCAATGGTGATATATCCCAATAAATCCTCATCATCTAGCTTATCAAATGAGGGAGGATAAGTTAAATTTGCGCCAAGAGATGGTGTACCTTCTATACTTTGAGAATTATTTTTCTTGATCCAAACATCTGGTTCGATTTCAGACCAATATTTCTTATTTCTATGCCTATTTGCTGCAAAAAGCAGTGATCTCTCTTTAACTCCAAGCCATTTACAAAAAAGATCAATTCCCTTTGGTTGTTGGTTTTCATAGTAATGAACAATCTGTAGACCTTTCTCGCGAGTTAAACGACCAAATCGTATTTCACGACATACCTGATCTGTAACTTTAGAATAACCATGCTTATAAAATTTTAATACATCATGCAAATTAGAATATACATAACAATCAGCATGATCAAAAGTATCAAATGTTCGAGTAAGCTCTGTACCTTTAAATCCAAATTGATTTACCATTTTTATATGTTGTGCGTAGGGGTCCCAGCGAACATAATTACCAAGATAAATTCCTCGAACACCAACACTTTGTATATCCGAAAAAGCAGGATACTTGAAATTAGTCATGTCATCATTGGTTAAATCATCAAATTCACCAACAAAATTATCGGCATCCACTCCAAATAAATCATGATCTTTTCTGTAACGACGAGACATTTCTACATTATGTAAGTGGGAGAACATACCTACTTGCTCCAAACCTTGATGTGCTCCCCAGATTATTAAAGGTATTTTCATCATTACAGCAGTTTGAACTGGGAAAACTGATTCTCCGGCCAAGCAGTGCCAATATGGATTGCCATGCGAATAAAGACTTTTTCGCGTAATTTTTTTTACCACCCTTGGATCTACATTTTTTTGTTGAAAATCAACATTGAAAGCTACTTTTAATCTTGCCAAATTTGCTATACCAACTGGCGTATTGAAGTATTTGTTATACGATACTACTAAAGGTTTTAACTTAAGCTTGTTAACAACCAAGTCAAGAAGAAAAAAACTATCCCTTGCTCCTGATACTGGAACAATACAATCATACTTTGCCTCAGATGTTCGATACTCTGAAACTAATACTTCTAACTCTTGCCACCTTAGATTCCAATCAATGGTATTCTTCTCTTCATGAATTAAACAACCGGAACAAATACCATCAGAATTAAAAGTAATACCAAGGGGATGATCAGCAGTGTACAGACATCTTTTACATTCTTTTACCATTCTCTTGCTCCTTTAGTAATATCACCAAAAGATGTCGTTCGGGCAACATCTATCTCAGTTTGAGTTACAAGGCTCTTGTGAGGAATTTCTTTGTAACTCAAAGAATTACCAATTGCTACAGCAGAAATATTAACATTTGCAAAAAGCTCTTTTATTTGAGGATGAGAAGTTACTCCACCAAAACAAATCAATTGTAACTTCTGGTTTTTAAAAGGAATCAATAAATCTTTTGAAAAAGAATTTATAGTTCCTTCATTTTCAACATCAATAATCATTAATTCACTGAAACATGAACTATATCCAGTTAGTTCTTGTATTTCTATGGGTCCAGCAGAGTCTTTATTTATATGATCATAAGTACAAATATCGTTATCAATTTTAATTAAGGGTTGAACTTTTATAACAGCTTGACGACCAATAGCATTTGCTATTTTATATACTTCGTCTAACTTTGTTCTAAATAAACTATCAACTGCGATTCTATCAGCACCAGAACTTATTATTTGCAATGCATCAGATGAATTGCGAATGCCGCCCATATAACACAGAGGAGTTGAAAGTCTTTTAGCTGTAATTTTAAGAAGCAATTCAAAATTTGGTCCTAATTCCAACCTACTCCTATCAATATCAATAACTAAAATTTCATCAAGCCTCCATCTATCATAGTTTTCTGCAATAACTTCCGGTCTTCCAAGAGGTAGGTATTTTTTATATCCAATAGACTGCACTGCCCAACCATCTTTGACTGTAATTACGCCTATAAGTCTTTTTAGCATTTAGTCAGCTCCCACCAAAATTTTTATTAATTTTTCTCCTGTATCTTGGCTTTTTTCAGGATGAAATTGAACTCCGTAAAACTTATTTTTATTTACAATTACCGGAAAGTCTAATTGATATTTTGAAGTTGCAAGTATTTCATCTTTATTACAATCAACGTAATAAGAGTGGTTAAAATAATAACCACTCTCTGCAGATATAAAATGGTCATTACTGGCTTTAGCAATATTCCAGCCTACATGACATTCTTTATCTGAGAAGCGTTTAACTTTTCCTTTGATAAGCCCAAGCCCTTCGCAATCACCTTCCTCAGAATGATCAAAAAAAATCTGCATTCCTAAACAGATTCCAATCACATTTACATCTTGCGCATTAAAACGATTTCTTAAAAATTTATCCATTTTCAAATGTTTTAAGTTGCGCATTGCAAAATCAAAACTACCAACACCTGGAAGAAATATAGCCTTAACTCCACTGAGCGATTCCTTGGTATTGCCTACACAAACTTGATAGCCTATTTTTTTCAAAACGCCAGTTAAGGAGGCTATATTTCCCACCCCATAATCTAAAATACCTACCTTTTCTTTCATTTCTTGACTCCAATACCAACCTGAAATTTCTTATTTATAATTGGTCTTTCTTTATTTGATGGCTTCACATCAAAAAGATCCATATTGGTAACAGAGATAACTTTTTTCCAAAACTGATCGGGGGTAATGTCGATATATTCACAAAAACTATCAATATAAGAATCTGAGCAAGCTCCATCAAACTTACTGCATAGCTCAATTCCCTCTTCCCTAGTTATTGTGCCAAGCCTAATCATTTCATTTGCATAATCACTTGCTCTTCCAAATCCAAACTTATAATACTTAATCATCTGATTTAATGTTACCCAGGGCTCATCCAATGCACTAACTCCATATAAATCTCCGGTATCTTCGACACTATCATGACGCATACTAAACCCAGCAAGAGCAGAAGCTGAACCATTGTTTAACAAAGACCAGTCACCCAAAAACCATCCTAGGTAAATAATTTGTATATTATGTTTTATGAATTCTTCTTTGGTGGGGTACCGGAAAGGTATAAGATCTTTTTCTTTGAAGCCCTCATGCAAAATCCAGTCAAGGCCGCCACCATCAAGTGTATTCATATTCCTAAGATTATTTCCATCGAATCCTGTTTCTCCAAGTGTCCCTAAATCTCCAAGTTGCAATCCAGGATTTTCACCCCATAAAATGCATGGGATTTTATAATCTATGGCAAGTTGAGGTACTGCAGCAAAAAGGGCTAACTCTGTTGCTTTACACCAATTAGCATATTCATTAAAAGCAACTCTCATAAGTTTTTTCCAAGTAACTGGTGCAGGACATACTGTAATTACATCAAAACCGGCTTCTATTAATGCTGAAAGATTTTCAGCACCAACATAACTTTGCTGATGAGGAGGATATGATAAGCAAACCAATAAAGGCCTTAATTTTAAATAATCACGAACCCAAAGTGCCTGACGGAAGCTATCCTTACCCCCACTCACGCCAATTATACAATCATATTGAGCAGATTTATTACGATATCTTTCAGCCAATTCCATGAGTATCTCAGTTCTATCCTCCCATTGAATTTCTTTATGTTTACTAAAATATTCACATGCAGGGCAAACGCCATCTAAAGAAAATTTAGTATTTGGTCTTGTATTCGGTTGTAGACACTGAGAGCAATATTTCATAATTTATTAATCAACTCTATTAATGGTTTGATACCGATATGTGGTAATGAACTTACTGGCCCCCAAGGCGGAATAACATTATATGTAGGTTTATTTGCAGCCAAACTTAAAACTAAGCCATAACTATTGCACCCAAAAATAAATGTTGATTCAGCAATATCTCTTGCAATTTCATGATTTTTAGAGGTTTCTATTAAATATTCACTATCTGGAATAAATGATGCGTATTTGTTAGCTGGTTCTGAAGGATGTTGGCGTAGCAAAATTTTATACGATTTGGGAATTTGAAATTTTTCTATCATCTGAAGAAAATATTCAAGAGCTTGGAATTCCCCTTCCTTATCTCGCCCCCATTTGCTTCTTATTGGCTCACAAATATAAAGCAATTGTTTATTACTATTCTTTTTTAAGGATAAAATTTTATTAACCTGATCTTCTAAGTAAAAGTTTTTGCATTGAAAAACTTTTTTAGAAGGAAAGCTTAAACAAGCTATCTTATAGGCCTCAGAATCAGTAACTAAAAACCTGTTAGGCCACGCTTTTTTATCCTTTCTAATAAAACGGTCTTCATAATTTACCCAATGATCAATAAGAGCAGAACAAAATAAACCTTTCTCATTACAGCTATGAATTGCATCAAACTCTAATGAACTACTCCACCCAGTTCCAGTAAACATAAAATCAACTGTGTTAACTATCTCTTTTAATTTATAGTTACAAGGAATATCTGGAAAGGCTTTTTCCCATAAGTCTTTAGCTGGACCATCCATTAAGGCCATAACAGGCCTCATCCCCTCTTTCATAAATGCTGCAATTAAGACATTTGCTGCACCAGCATCATGACAAACAAGCCCCATATTTTTTTCAAAGTTATACATCATTAAAAATAGCAAAATACATTACATCTACTTCGTGTCCTTGAATAATTTGATGTCTTCGTCGACACCCATCCTGTGTCATATTAGCGGCGCTCATTAGGGCTAACATAGGTTTATTTATTGATACTGTTCCAGCAGTTATTTTTCTAACCTCCTCCCTTTTTTTTAACCACTCAGCCATTGAACACCAAGAGTCTTTTCCATAGCCCTTGCCTGCAGCCTTTGTATCACCTATTAAAATACCAACATCTGCAACCCTATTTATTTCTGAGAAATAGACTGTCATTGTTCCAATAAGTTTGTTTGAATCGCTATCTTCTATGGCAAAAAAGGAATTAGTAGTATCTCTAAAACTTTTCAAATAATCTAAGCAGCTCATTTTACTATGCGTTAAAAATCTTTGATTACTATATTGCATAATAATAGAATCATTTAGCCATGAAATATAGTTAGCATTAATATCACCCTCGGTGAAGGGACGAATTATTGTTTTTTTTCCTTCAATTCTTGTGTTTTTATCAAACATAAATAATAATTTTACTTAAGTGCATCTAAATTTGACCAAACTTTTTTAAATGCCTTAGCTATCATGGAAATATCATTTAGATCCAGATCATAAACACACATCCCAATTCCAAAGAAAGAATTATCTTGCAGCTCTTCCGCTACTGGGCAAATACCTTTGCTGTAATCAATATCTCGTTTACAAAATTCAGAATTCCAAGGAAAGCCCTGATTTCCAAAAGCTATTTTTTGCTGATACATAGGAAGTAAATGAATATTCTGATACCTGCGAATGATAGGAATACCCTCCGCCTCTAATGCATCGCAAATTCGATCGCGAGTTACGCCTATTTCTTCATAATTAAGAATCAAAGGATATATATAATAAACATGATCCCTGTCCTCAGGAATGACAGGAGTTTGCAAGCTAGGTAAAGTTGAAAGCTCAACTGAAAGAGCATTAGCTAAAGTCTGCCTATTCTTAACTAGGTTAGGTAATTTTTTTAACTGCTCTATGCCAATTGCGCATTCAATTTCTCCTAGGCGAAAATTATGGCCCACCATATTTGTTAAATAATTACTTCCTTTCCCATCCACGACAACTTCAGCATGATTTCGAATTAGCTGCATACGCTCAGCAAGTTCATCATCATTAGTTACAAGAACCCCACCCTCACCAGTATGTATGTGCTTATGATAATTTAGACTGTAACCTCCTATGTCTACCATGGTACCAGCATACTTTCCTTTATATTTTGCACATGGCGCCTGCGCTGTATCAGATATGATCTTTAAATTATATTTTTTAGCCAATTTGATTAAGTCATCCATAGCAGATGGCATGCCAAATATATCAACTGACACAATAGCTTTTGTATACTCTGTGATATTTCGTTCAACTGATAACAAGTCTAGATTGAATGTATCTCTATCGATATCAGCAAAAATAGGAATACCATTCCAGTGAAGAATAGCAGTTGCACTAGCACTCATGGTCCATGGTGTCGTAATTACTTCATCTCCTGGATTTATTCCAATCGCACCAATAGCCGCAACTAAACCAGAAGTCCATGAGTTAACAGTAATGGCATGTTTAACGCCAAAAAATTTTGAACAATCGGCTTCAAACTCTTTAACTTTTGGCCCGCCTAAAAAATCAGGGTGCCATGCTCCAATATATTTTGATAAAACACCACTTTCTATGACTGCTTTAGCAGCATCAACCTCCTCATTACCCATAGTATTATATGTAATGAAATTATCTATGATCGATTTAGGGCCGCCAAATAATGCAAGCGTATTATTTTTAGGATTTGTCATAATATTTTTTTCCTTAGATTATATTTTTTTTTCCTTGTATTTTTCTAGAATTTCTGTGTGTAGCTTTAAAACATGCAGTGCATCCTCACCACTGGATATTAATTCTTTATCATGGGCTAGACAGTCGTATATATTAGTAAGTGCATTTTGGAAAACTTTCATATACTCACCCTCACTTATTAATGGACTACCTAGACTATTATAACCTTTAAATGTTGGATCACTTATAACATTCTCAATTGACCATTGACGACCACCATTAAGCATTTTCACTCTTGAATTTGAAAATAGAAATTCTAATTCTATTAGTGAGAAATCATTTGCATTGCCGATAGACAAATCAATTGCAATATCATTACCAGTGGATAGAATCAATGGATGAGATGCATCATTTAAATTATAGTCAAACTTAGCCTCTCCTACATACTCTATAAAAAGATCACCGAATAAAAAAATTAAAATATCAAGAAGGTGAGAGCCATTATTGAGTAGGCCTTTATTATACCAGCCACTTACAGCACGAAGCTGGCCAAACTCACCTGAAGATATAGACTCTTTAAATGAAACCACTTTTGGGTCAAATCGGCGACTATAATTAACCATTAGATGAACATTATGCTGCCTATATAGCTCAAGAATATTATTTGCTTGAATGATATCTGTATGAAGTGGTTTTTCACAAAATACCAATCTTGGATTCAAAGATAATACTTTTTTAAGATGATCTCCATGCATTTCCGTTGGAGAGCAGATACTTATAATATCAACTTCAAATTTTTTTGATATTGCTTCCTCAATAGATGAAAAGCTGAAGTCTAGTGACCAGTCATTTTGAAATTTATATCGCTTTTCTTCATTAGGTTCTATACAGGCTATAACATCAATGAATTCAAATGATCTATATGCTTTAACATGAGTAAGGGGTTTTCTTGTTGTATTAATATTCGCATTGTCCAAGTCACCTGCAATATTTCCGCAGCCTAGGATCATGGCTTTAAGATTCATTTGCTATTTTTTTTCTAATATTTTTAGTCACAATGTATATAATAATCAGCTAGGAGATAATATTTAATAAAAGATATTTATAAAGTTCGCCATCTATAGTACTTTAATACTCCTATAATCAAAGATTTAAGAATTTTAACATTGCATGAAAAGATACTACCTAACCTAGGTTTATCTAATCTCTCTTTTACATTAAAAGGAAGCTCACTGATAGTAAATTTTTTAGCCGCTCCATAAATACATAATTCAGTCCCAATAGAATTATAAGAATCAAAACAGCCCAGAGATTCAAAAACTTTCATTTTATATGCTTTCATTCCACATAGAGGGTCTTGAATATTCCAAATTTTTTTAGAAAGGAATGAAAAGAAAGCCTCTGCAGCCCTAGCCCTTTTATCTCTTACGCCAATAACAATATCTATACCATTATCAATTTCACTAATAAATTTATCGATAACATCTGGTGAATGCTGTCCATCTGCGTCAAATGTTAAAATATATTTATAATTCAGAGCGCATGCTTTGTTAAATCCAGAATTAAGTGCTGCATCATATCCAAGATTTTTTTTATGAGATACTACTATTGCGCCCATTTTGGATGCAATATCAGCAGTTCGATCAACCGACCCATCATCAACTACTATTACATCACCTTTTTTAATAACCTCTTGGATTATATTACCTATAGTTTTGTCTTCATTTAAGGCAGGTATTATTATTGCTAAATCAGTTGGCTCCATTTGAAGCTTTCTCCTTTCTTCATGTCCCTTATCAAAGATTTGCCAATCAAATTATCCTTGTGTCTTGGTGTTATCCCATCTACAGGGCAAGGTCTAAGCACATCTATGTCTTTATCTCTTATTACATAGCCAGCTTTAAGATCATTAGAACTGCATAAAGATCTTCTTTGAACTATAACAGTCTCTAACTCATTATCTTCAACCTTTTTAATTCCTGTACCTAGTGACAATTCCAATTCCCTACTTCTATCAACCATTTCTTTCCAAGATGAGCCATTCATTGAAAACTTATGATCTGGTCCTTCTCTTGAGTTATCATCTGTCAGATGTTTTTCGATAACCCTTGCGCCTAGGGCTACTGCACCTAAAACGGTAGAATGACCAGGTGTATGATCACTTAAACCCAGTATTAAGTTTGGATACATTTGACGAAATGATTTTAAAACGTTTAATTGTATATATTTAAAATTTTCTAATGAAGCGGTATAGTTAGTATTGCATTGCATTAAACAAACCTGTGAATTTAACTCTAATGCTGTATTAACTGCCAAAACTACCTCATCAAAATTAGATGCTCCTGCTGCCATTAGAACTGGTTTATTTTTTTTTGAAATATATTTTATAATTTCTAGCCAAGTTATGTCACCAGATCCAATTTTATGAGCTGGAACATAAGGGTCTATATGATCAACTAATTGTGCGGAATATGGGCTAGTAAAAAAATCAATACCTGCTTTTTCACAAGTTTCTTTGAGGATCTCTGTCCAACCAAGATCTACACTTGCATCTTTGTAAACTTCAAAAACAGATTTTCTCCATGAATCCTGATGTGACATTCCGGTGGTTAAAGATTTAAAGCCATTATCGCTTACAATTGATTCGGCAGAAAAATGCTGAAATTTTGCCGCATTTGCTCCTTTTTCAGCTGCTAAATATATTAAATCTTTTGCCCTCTCAAGATCTCCATCATGATTAGCTGCTACGTCTGCTATAAAATAAACTGGATAACCCTCACCAATATATGCATCATTTATTTTAATTCTTCTATCTGGTTGCTTCATTGTAATCTCCTATAACCTGATTAATTTCATCTTTCAATTTAGGTAATTTTAATTTTGTTATTTTTTCATATTTATCAACATTTAACCTCATATCCTTTGGTCTATATGTTTTCATGAAATTAACATCATTTATAGATTTAATATCAACATTATCAAGGCTCAAATTTAATTTACTTGCAAATTGTATTACAAATTCTGATTTAGAGAAGCCTTCTTTTGAAGCAAGATTATAAATACCAAGCATTTTTGAAGAAATAAGGAACTTTAAATTACTTAGAAGAGATTGGATTGAAAGCGGGCTAAACTGCACATCATTAAATAAAGTTATCTTTTTTCCTTGAGTAAGTGATTCATATATCCAGTCAGTAAAGCTTGATCTATTTGTGCAGCGACTTTTTCCGAAGAAATTTGTTCTCAATATTGTGCTTGGCACCCTTACGGCAACTTGTTCTGCAGTATATTTTGAAAAAGCATAGTAATTACTTAACATTGGATAAGGCTCAAGATGCGGCCCATTACCATCATAAACTTGATCAGTTGAAATATGTATTAAGTGGCTTTCTTTATTAACAGTCATCCATTCAACTATATTATTCACTGTTGACACATTTACCAAGAAAGCTAAATTAGGGTTTGATTCACAAAAGTCAACATCTGTTAGCGCTACTAAATTTATTATAATATTTGGCTTTATTAAACTAAGTATTGAATCTAACTGAGATCTCGACAACACATCACATATATATTCATTAGAGGAGTCTCTTCCAATTGTATATATCTCCCAAGGAGTATTCCTAAGAAATGGAACTAAGCTTGAGCCTAGAAGACCTGATGCTCCCAAAATTGCAATTTTCACTATTTCTTAGCCTTGAAATCCTTAATAAGCTGAACTAAAAGCTCAGCTCTAATCCAATCATCATTATTATCGATATCAACTACTCTCCAGTTAGGTACCTTTAAACCCATACCATTAGAATGAAGCAAATTACTATTAATCCAAGTTTCAGCTGAGCCCCAATAAAACTGACCAGTATCATGATACAAAGTTTCTAAATCTTGTGTTCTGGCTGTTTCATTCTTATTTGAAATAAACTCTAGCTTTTTATTATCTTTCATTCTCATTGCTCTTTGAATAGGGTGAGCATACTCAGCAACAGGATAAACAAATTTATTATTATTTATTGCTAATATGTTGAAAGCATCCTGAATATCTTCTGCTTGAATAAATGGTGTGCAAGGATAAATACAACATACGTCTTTAATATCCCATCCCATCTCTAGTAACTGTTTAATTGAATGTGCGATAACTGGGAGAGTTGGTGTAATATCATCAGATAAATTCTTGGGTCTCTTAAAAGGCGTTTCAGCTCCATATTTATTTGCAATTTTAGTAATTTCATCGCAATCAGTAGACACAATGACATGATCAAATAATTTAGTTTGTTTGGCTATGTCTATCGCCCAAGCAATCATTGGTTTGCCGCAAAAATTTTTTATATTTTTTTTTAAAATTCTTTTACTACCAATTCTAGCTGGAATGACTGCTATTTTCATAATTAATACCTGTAAATGTCTAAAAAAATAAAATAATTGAACGTATCTTTAAGCACTGAATTTTGCGTCAACGTATCTCTTAATTTTGCTCGTAAGGGACTCAACAGTTTCCCAGTCACTGTTATTACCAGAACTATATCTAAATCCAAATGGAACTTTTGATGCATTGTGATGTTTCATATAGTCATTTTCACTATATTCAAATGATACAGATGGAAGAATTGCATAATATTTTCCCATATCTATAGTTTTTAAAGAATCGGTATCAGTTATCATTTCCTCATGAAGTTTTTCACCAGGTCTAATGCCTACTATTTCAGTTTGAGCTTTGGGGGCAATTGCTTTAACAACATCTAAAATTTTATATGATGGTATTTTTGGTACAAAAATTTCTCCTCCAAGATGATTGTTTAATGCATATAAAACCATATCAACGCCATCTTGAAGTGATATATTGAAACGTGTCATATTCACGTCAGTTACTGGTAATGTAGCTTCATTTTTTTTACTCAGGAAAAAAGGTATTACAGACCCACGAGAGCCCATAACATTTCCATACCTAACAACACTAAACCTAATTTTTTTTGAGCCTTTTATATTGTTAGCTGCGACAAATAATTTATCTGAAACAAGCTTTGTAGCCCCATATAAATTAATTGGGGCGCAAGCTTTATCTGTCGAAAGAGCGACAATATCAGACACACCGCAATAAAGGGCTGCAGCAACTACATTGTTGGCCCCATCGATATTTGTTTTAATACATTCTGTTGGATTATATTCAGCTGTATCTACCTGTTTTATTGCCGCAGCATGAATTATTACATCAACACCCTCACAGGCCATCTTTAATCTATCTAGGTCTCTAACATCACCAATAAAAAATCTAAGCATAGGATAACTAAGTTCTGGATACTTTAGTTTGAGCTCAGACTGTTTTAGTTCATCTCTAGAAAATATAATAATTTTTTTAGCATCTGGATAATTTTTTAAAATTGATTCTATAAATTTTTTTCCAAAAGAGCCAGTACCCCCTGTGATAAGAATATTTTTTTGATTTAACATTTATTTACGACTCCAAGGTTTTTTGATTATACATTTATTTATTATTACGTTATTTGGCAATCCCACCCATTTTATTTAAAGTTGCCTGAGATCCAACTGTCCCGCAAACATTATGATTAAGAGCTTTTGTCTCAATACTTACATTGCCAACATTGTTAAACGAGTTGGCTTCTAAAAGCCATGATCCAAACCCACCATCTTGAAGATGGTCTTCAATAGTAACTATATTAGATTTTGATTTAATATGCTCAATTTGATTTTGCTTTGTTGACATTGACCATAATGGCATGCTAAATAACTCATAGTTTTTGTACTTTTCTTCGTTTAACCATTCGTGGGCAAGGGTCATGGTTGCACCGGTAGTTAATATCGCGGATGATTTATCATCACCATCTTTGTATTTAAGCCATTTCCCTGGTTCAATATTTGGTATATTTTTATGATAAGTGGGTTCTCCTGCCTTACCTAATCTTAAATATGATGGTGATGGGTTATTTACCAAGTAACGCAAGCAAGACCTAACTTCATTCGGGTCTCCAGGTGCAGCAATCATGGTATTTGGAAAAGATCTAAATAAGGC
>Ga0233432_10001373_pt1 | contig 23520 bp, 11 predicted proteins | sample SI_122_August201_6_FD_179870 | JGI IMG/M metagenome (GOLD analysis project Ga0233432, IMG submission 179870) | Seawater microbial communities from Saanich Inlet, British Columbia, Canada - SI_122_August2016_10_MG | ecosystem: Environmental > Aquatic > Marine > Inlet | place: Canada: British... | reverse complement strand
AAAAATTGGCCACCAAAATGATTGTTTCCATGGTCGAGGCTGATCAATGGGATGAATTCATCAAGTATTCTTCTGGATTCTGGAAATATTCATCGGATGTCACCACGTCCAAACTTGCCAACTCGATCCTTGATTTTGCAGAAGCTGCCCTAGATGCAGAGAAGGTCTCTATCGCATCTACAATTATTCGACAAGGCTTTTACAGTAAGATTGAAGGTGAGGCAAAAAGCCGAATCAAAGCTCTTATGGGAAAGGTTGATGCCGCCTTAGGCGTCACCAAGATTCTTGTTGACCGTACAGACCCGACTTACCCTATTTTCAGTGCACAATCTGAATTTTTAAAGGGAAATGAAGATGCTGCTTGGAGTAGTTTCATGGAAGCTCCAGAATTGGCATCCACTGTCGTTCGTAAACTAAACCCAGACTTTAGCTTTTGGGCCATCCAAAAATCACTCACTCAAGGCGAAGCAGCCATCGCTAAAAAGATCGGACAAGAACTTTACATATGGTCTGTTAGAGAAAAAGGTAGTCTTGATACAACCCAGGAAGGTCAGCTTCGTTTAGCTATGGGTGATATTGCTTTTAAGGATGGCAATTTTGTCATGGCTAAATCCCAATATCAGAAGATTATTTTAGCGAGGGCTTATCGAGGAACCCAAGAGCAATTCGTTGCTCAACTTGGAACGGTGAAAGTTGATATGGCTACAAAAGATTATGGAGCCGCTCTACAAACTTTAGAAAAAATGGTAACTGATCCTATTCCTGATCGTAGGATGAAGGCTCACCATGTTAGAGCCAAAGTCTATTATGCTCAGGGCAACTATGCCGAAGCAAGACAAGAAGTCGATACCATTCTCAGCTCAGAAAGTGCGTATAATATTGGAGCTGAAGCTATGATTCTCAAGGGAGACATCTCCGTTAAAGAGAGAAACTTCGAAGCTGGTGAAGAAATCGAAGTTGGTTTCCGTGACAGCAAGACAACCATCATTCCAGGAGAGCCCATCACCATCAAGTTGGTCGATCAGAGCCTCAGTATCTCTGGTGATAGCTCAACCATTGAGGTTGAAGTTAAGGCAAAGTCTGGTGATGCCGAACGCCTCCTTCTTCGAGCTGAAGGTGACGATAAAACAACTTTCCGTGCACGGATCATGAGTGAGTTAGGTAAACCTAAAAAGAATGATAAGGTTCTTCAAATCTTGGGCGAAGACGAAATCACTTACGGGTACTCAAAACGATTTCGCTCAAAGATGAAAGACCTCCCCCCAGACAATAACATCGTCATGAGTGTGAAGTCCAACTCCTCCATTGCTATGGCTGCAGGTGACTTTCCTGCCCGAGAAGGAGAACGTCAATTAAACTTGGCGCTAATGGACCTTGATGCTAGCCAGAAAGCTTTGGGCACTCGCAGAGTCCGACCTGGTAATCCCCTCTACATCAGGGTGACTGACCCTGATCAGAGTAAGACACCTAAGAAAGACACTGTTAAAGTTGATCTAGAGACAAGTAGTGGTGACAAAATTTCTAACATTGTCCTAACGGAAACGTCTGAGTACAGTGGAGAATTTCAAGCCTCAATTCCTACTGCGAGTGCCATCACAACAGCCTATGCGTCTGATAGTGAAAAAGGAACCAACCCTAATGACGCAGTGAGTCCAAGAACAGATAGTCAGTGGAAAGGCGATGCGATGTTTAAGCCTGCTAAGGGAAGCTCTCGTTTCTTCACCGTAGATTTCAACGATAAAGTTCCCCTATCCAAGCTAACCCTTCATTCACCAGAAGAAGGTAAATTAAAGGAATTTCTGGTTCAAACGTCTAAAGATGGCACTCGTTGGATCAGTCGTGCTGGTTATCCAAAAAGCACAGCAGACTGGGACGGCTCTCCTGAGATGGCCTTAGCTCACGCTGGACACGAATATGCAAAACCTAAGGATGGAGAATTGCCACCATCTTGGAAGAGTCTGTTTGAATTAGGAAGTGTTTATAACCCTCATGTCAAAAGAAAATCTACCAAAAACCTTGTGCCTTGGCCGCCCAGAGAAACGGTTGCTCACCCTGGACATGGTGCAACATTGAGGTTTCGAGCCTTGTTTTTTCAATCATCTATTGGTGAAAGAACTTTTCAGTTAACAGGGTTCCCAGATGACGGAAACAATGTCTTTTTGATCGATGGGAAACCATCAAGTGAACTGAGTGACTTAATGACCATCACCCGGGAACTCCAACCGGGCATTCATCAAATTCAAGTTTGGAGAAGGCTTTCTCAAAAAAATCTAAAGAAGTTAAAACCTGTTTTGCTTTCCGATAGCGAAGACTCTAGTGATCTCAAGCCTTGTAGTGAAGACACTTTTAGCACGGCCTTTTTTCCTCCACTGATCAGAAAAACAATACCAGACAAGGTTAAAATCGCTTCTCAGGGAGGTGACTTCCTGATTGATTTTGGTCAAAATATTGAAGCTAGGGCTGTTCGATTTCTAATTCACAGTCACGAAGGAAACTTCCCTGTGATTAATTCCTTTGAAATGACTGACCTGAATGGCAAAAAAAGACTACCCACTGACAGCGATTATCGAGAACTACGCACGAACCGAACCTTAGAAGTTTTGCCTGGAGATAAAGTCAGTGTGGTTTACAAAGACGACAATTTTATTGGAAAAGACGTTAAGAAAAAAGTAGATGTCAAAGGTGACGTCTTGAGCGTAGCCTTTAATGATGGTTCAATCATGGCATCCTTTTTAAAGTATGAAAATGTTGGTGACAAACGTCGCCTCATGCTTGAAGATATACGTCGTTTTAAAATGGGCAGTGACATCGCCTTCATCATCGATGACGTTGATATGGATGTCAGTACAGAAAGGGACCAAATTAAATTTAAAGTTAGCACATCGAATGGTTTTAGTCGTGAATTGGTCGCTTTAGAAACCGATGCTCATTCTGGACAATTTCTAGGCCGTTTTTACCCCCAACTCAACAAATCGACTCGTCCAGCTGAAATTGAGATCACCCATGGTGCGACCATCTCCGCTACCTATTTAGACACGGAGAATGTCACTCCAGGGATTCCAACAGAACGCTCCGTCACGATTGAACATGCTAAATATTTCGAACCAACGTGGGCGGCTCGAACCCTAAGCACAGAAGCCCTACCCTATCTCGCTCCCCCCTCAGCTCCAACAGGGCAAAAGGCAAATAATCGCTCAATAAATTCTGAGAAAACAGAGAAATTCTTTTCCCGCCGAAAGATTGTCGCCAAGACGAGTCAAGGGAATGAAGGAGCTACGTTGATCACCCTCATCAACTCTAATGTTGGGTTTTCTGTTCTTGCCCCTCACCTAGCATTAGCAGAAAGCAGCATGAGTGAAGCTTATGTTCAAACAGAATCAGCCAGACAGATTTCTAAAAAACAAAAAGCACAGAAAAGTAATCCCCCAGCCACTCCAAACATATCAGGCATGCCTTTCGACCTCAATGTTCCTGGCACCTTGAAAATTAAGGGTTCTTTGAAAGGAGGAGCCGGTGTGTCTACACCACCAGGATATTCAATTGGAAGCTCTCAAACCCGTCGGAAAAAGAAATCATCATCTGCTTCTAAAGACAGTGGATTAGGTGGTTCTCTTGATAAAGGACGTTTTGCTTTTTTCGTACCTGTTTCCTTGGGAAGTGTTCCTGAGCTTAGCTACTCAAATAGAGCAGCAGAAAACCTTTTACCTGATGATATACCTGAGTTCCTTGCGGTTCGTCCTGGAGATAAAGTTCACGTAGCCTTTCCTTATTTCGAGGAAGAAGATTTTTACAATGAGGAAAGAGCTGAGCGTATACCAAAGTGGCATACCTTCACCTACTCTCTTGATGGTCATGTGTTTATGGACATGCTCGACAGCACATTTAGTTATGGAAAAAGCACTGCTTTTGTTGGTGAAAAAGTATATCTACGAGTTGTCTCACAGAATCATGATACAAGTCATCGCCGTGATGAAGTTAAAGTCACGATTCGCTCAGAAAGTGGCAACAGTAGCCCATTCACCTTAAAAGAAACCGATCAGCACACTGGTATCTTTAGAGGGATTTTTCGACTAACGTACCTCACTGATCCCATTCAAAAAGATGAAAAGGGGAATGTTAAGAAAATTCCTCCCGTTGAGCTGAATGGCTTTCCTGTTCTATACAACGACACGCTGACCGTTTCATGGGCTGGCGGAGGAGAAGAACCCCCTCCTCCAGTCTCATTAACCATTAACAGTGGATCTGATGGACTGGTCAAGCCTTTTAGCAAACGATTCGCCGATGGAGGTATGGCCGTAAAAACCAGCTTCACCATGGCTGAGTGCTTTTTCGAGTTGGCTAAGAAACACAAAGAACAAGCTAAAGACCCAGACGCATCAAAAGAAAGAAAAAAAGAAGGTGAAAGTTTGGCACGTAGAAAAATGCGTCATGCAGAAAAGTTATTGATGGAAGCCCTCTCGACTCACAGAGATGAGGAGCAACAGGCTCATGCCGAATACCTCTTGGGTAATTTAGCACAGGAATACGCCGCTCTGTCAAAAAATGACATGAGTAAAAAGAACAGTTACAGTGATGCCCTAGCCCGTTACAAAAAAGTGGTAACCGATTTTCCTGATGCCACTTTTGCATCGAAAGCTCAATACAAAGTTGCCTGGGTTTATGATAAAATGGCAAAAATGGACGGCATGAACACCATGGAAACAGCTGTGGATGAATATGTGAAATTGGCATACAAATTCCCTGAAGATGAATTGATCCCCAAGGTGATGGCTCGAATCGCGCAATATTTTGTTGGCCGAGGTAAAGATTTCAAAAAAGAAGCCCAAGAGTTTGAAAAGAAGAATGGTGAAAAAAGTGGTGACGGCATCATGAGAAAAGCCCACCTTGAATACCTCAAAGCAGCACAAGTGTACGAAAAATTAGCTGAGCGCTTTCCCGCTGATCCTTTGGCGCAAATCTCTGGGCTCGCTGCCGCCATGAATTACATGAGAGCTAATTTCTTTGACAAAGCTGTTGATAACTTTAAACCCGTGATCAGCAACGAAGAACTAGATGGTGACAATGTGCGATCACAAGCTTTGTTTTGGTCGGGATTCTGTTTTGAAAAGGGAGCCAAGTCTGATATGAAACTCATCGGGAGTCAGCAGCGCGCTGTTCAGTTTTATAATCGCACAAGATTTGAATTCCCATCTAGTCGTTGGGCAAAACAAGCACGTGGTCGATTAGTTGACCCAGCCTTAGCTGAGGCTGTGGAGAAAGAAGATCGACGGAAGGAAAGGCTACTCGAAGCCCTAGAGAACCGATGACTTCTATTCACAAAATGAAGTTTCGAGAGAAGCATCTCCTGAAACAGTTCGGTGATGGCCAAGACCCCATCGAGCTGATCAAGAGCACAACTAAAATTGACACCGGCGGCTGGATAAGAAATTCAAATCTCTGGTTGGCCATTTTTAAGGACGAAGTCGTTGTCATGGCGATTGGTCGGCGTAAATACATCGACCGTGCACCGTTGACTGACATCACGCAAACTCACTATTGCCACACCACTGGAGAATTGGTTTTAGCACCTATCCAAACCATGATTCACCGAAGACTGAAGATGTCTCCTGGTGATTCTCTGAGGGCTTTTGACGCTCTCGGTATCAACCCATCAACCCTAAGCAATCACACCTAAAGGAGAAACCCCATGCTGGAGCATTTGTTGAAAGGCGGTCCATTGATGATCCCGCTATTTCTATGTAGCCTCATCAGTTTGGCTGTGGTTTACGATCGTTGGGTGTCTTTTCGATCCAACAAAAAAGTCGACACACGTAGCCTTAGAGCCAAGGTCTTGTCCAGTTTGCAGGCGGGTGACGTTCAGGCTGCGATTCATGAATGCGAAACGGCTAAAGGCCCAATTGCGGCCGTGATGTTAGCAGGGCTCCGTTCTTATGGCCAACTCCAAGCCAAAGGAGAGAGTACAGAAACGATTCGAATGGTTGTTGGCGAAGTGATGGAAGATTATAGTGCTCAAGCTTTGGGTCAGGTCAACAAACGACTCGATATTCTCACGACCATCGGTACAGCAGCACCTTTACTTGGAATGACCGGAACGGTCACCGGAATGATTGCTTCATTTGCTGGACTCGCCAATGCTAGTGGGTCTTCAGGTGGTGGAGCGATTGTCGCAAACGGTATCGCTGAAGCCCTCGTGACGACAGCCGTTGGACTTGTTGTAGCTCTTGCCGCTGTCATCCCTCAAAGTTTTTTCAATCGTTGGAGTGATGACATTGAACTAGAAATCGAGGAGGTCACGATTGCCTTTGCTGAATTCATTTTAACCCACAACTGATCAGCAGGCCAAGGCAACACTATGGCACGTAAGGGCAAGTCCCGGGTCAAGAAACATAGGGATGGCGACATCCCCGTCGGATCCTTTTCCGATATTGCGTTTCTCTTGATCGTTTACTTCCTCGTCGCGACCACTTTGGTCAAACTGAAGGGTGTTGAGGTCGATATGCCATCTGGCCAGGAATCCAGTGGAGCTTCTGACAACGACAAAACACCAACTGTCATGATCAAGGGAAGTGATATCTATTTTAAAGATAAGCCAATCACCTTTGAAGAACTTCAAGAGCGATTGGATATTCTAGATCTACACTCTGCAGAAGGAGAAGACAAGGTCGTCATGTTGGAATCCACCGATGAAACTTCTTATCAGGATTACTACAAAGTGATGGCGGCCATCAGCAAAAAAGGCGGCATCATCGCCCTTGTCGAGGTGGAAGAGTAGTCCATGGCTCGCAAGAAGAAACAACGAAGAAAGGTTGATGTCCCAGTTGCTAGTATGGGAGATATTGCCTTCCTACTCATCATATTCTTCTTGCTTCTTAGTGAATTTAATAAAGACAAGCCCGTTGAGCTGACCTTACCGACTAGCCCGAGTGTTGATAAAAACAAAGAAAAACCCATCGCCAGAGTCGATATCGATGAAAGCGGTGTCATCTATGTGGATGGAGAACCAGTTTCGGACTCACAAGCGGTTACAGACTTATTGATGGTGAAACTTAAAGACACTCTATCAGATAAACAACGACACGTTCAACTCAAGTGCCACTCGGCTTTGGGTAAAAATCAATTTGAACCCGTTCTCCAGGCCATTGCCGAGGCTGGGGGCATCATCGATGCCGTAGGAGAAAAAAATGAGTAACCTGAATAAACGAGGGACCCATGGCCACATCTAAATCAACCCAATCCGGTGCAGGAGATGATAAAATCGAAAGCATCTGTTCTCACTGTGGAAACTCTCGAATGGTTCCGAGCAAATACATTGGCAAAAAGGTCAAATGTAAGGCGTGTGACCAAGCATATCGTATAGAAGAGCCTTCTACTGAATCAGCAGAAGAAGGCGATTCTCCATTGGACTCAGCTGTTGAAAAAGCGACAGAAGTCAGCGAGAGTTCAGCTAAAGTCGAACCTCGCAAAAAAGCTGCGACAGGCAACAGTGCTAGCAATTTGGTCCGAAAATACGAAGACGAAGTCAACCCTGAAGACTTGATGAATGACTTCAAAGGTCGAGGGGTCGTCACCATTGCCATCATAACTCTCATTCTTCACGTCGTCATTTTAGGTGGATCGAGTGTTGGATTTATTCAAGATGAATTCCTAAGTGAACATCAAGAACTTGAAGAGGAGGATCGTAAAAATCTAGCACTCGACGATGCAACTTTCGCCATCAAAGGCATTGCCGAAAAATACAACCTCATGCCCGATCAAATCACGAGCATGTTTTCTTCAGGTGGATCCAGAGGGGATAAAGTTTCAGCTAAAGGTTCTGATAAGCCAGGTTCTAAAAAGTCATCTTCTGAGGATGGAGACTCTTCGGCTAAACCTCCAGAGTCCCAAAACCCTGAGACTGGTGAAACTGAAGCCAAAGATGACAAGTCAGACTTTCAGAAAAAACTTGAAAAGGTCGAAGATGGCCCTGAAGAATTCACCTTTGAGGATGAGTTCTAGTAACTGAAGATCTCTCGATGACAAAAAAGTCACAGATCAGGTTACCCGAAGAATCGGTCGACCAGATCCCTACCCAGGCCTCGACCCTAAAGGCCGTGGTGGTGAGTGTGGCTACGTTCATGCTCTTGCCTCTGGGGGCCTTGGTCTTCTTTTTTGGTCCCATCTTTATCGAACTTCACTTTCCAACGGAAGAAGAGGTTGCGACGGAAGAGACGTCTTCTCAAAAAGGCTCTTCTCTCGATCAACTAGATGTCGACGACTTAACAGAAGAGAAAAAGCCCGAAGAAACTGTTCTTGATCCGACTCAGGCTCAAAGTGGTGAAGGCAAACCTGATGATGAAGAAGAAGAGGCGACGGCGGTCGAGTCTCGCCGGCATCTGGAAAGAGTTGGTTATTTCACATACATAACCTTACTCCCATACGTTTTTGGAGGACTGGGAGTTCTCTGTGGAATTTGTGGCCTCTTGAGCTTAGTCCGAATTGGGATCACTCGTCTATTACTGAGAATCACACTCAGCCTTATCTACCCAGTCATGATCGGACACGCCATCCTGATGTGGTTGATGGTTTTTGAACTTTTAGCTCAGAAACTTCCCATAGCAGGTTTAGCTCAAGATCGTGTAACCTCACTCAAATTGTGGTGGGAGATCTCATGGCCTGGTTTTGCTATTATGCTTTACGCCTACTGGCTCAATGCAATGTTGTGCAGTCGTTCTGTCTACGCTGCATTTACTAGAAAACAGGGCCTACCCATGGAAGGGGATCGAGTCCTTGAGGGCTTTAGAACCCATGGCCACGACCCTAGGTCCAGAAAAAGCCTTTATGGAAGTGCTTTTACTCACTGGTTCATTCTGGTCCTCATTCCATTTCTGATGACACTTCGTGGGTGCGTTGAACCTTACCGTCCCCCTAAAGGAGCAGGTGATAACGCAGTTCCAGTTCAAGTTGTTAAAGTCAAAAAGAAAAAGAAGAAGAAGCAACTCAAACTTCGTAAAGATTCAGCCATCATCATCGACATTCCTCCACTCGATGATATCGACAAAGTGGTCGAAGAGATGACCGATGTTGTTTACGATACCACAGCTATGAAAAACGCTAAAGCTGGTTCTCCTGGCAAAGGTGGCGGAAAAGGACCACCTGGGTGGCCCGAAGGCCAAGAAGGTGCCGAAATTCGTTTTATTCGTCTCAGTCACGCCGGTTACAACTGGGAAGATGGCATGGGCAAGACAAATGCAGACAAAAACTTTATGCGAGAGTTTCAGCGTATTACCAAATTCAAGAAAGTTAGGAAATACGGAGAATCTCACCCGATCTCTCATCTTGACCTCTACCCCGATGACGGCTTTCCTCCATTTGTTTTTATCACAGGTGATGGGCCAATACGAGGTGTCGGTGGCAGTGACATTAAAATTCTCAGGGAATATTGTGAAAAAGGCGGAATGCTCATTGGAGATGCAGGCAGCCCTTCTTTTGACCGTAGTTTTAGAGACCTCATGCGAAGGGTTTTTCCAGGCAAATCTTTGCTGAACGTTTCTGACGACGACCGGATTTACCAGTTACCTTTCAACTTCCCAAACGGAGCCCCTTCTTTTTGGAGTCATGGTGGAACGAGAGGCATGGGGATCAAGCATAACAACCGCTGGATGGTTTTCTATCATCCAGGAGACATGAACGATGCTTGGAAATCATCTGGGTATAGTAAGGTTTCTCCAGACATGCGTCGAAACGCCTACAATCTAGGCATTAATATCGTGTTCTACGCCTTCAATGAGTGGAACGACGCCATAGCCAAGAAGAGGAAATGAGGAACGGATGATGGAAAATGCTCCCGAACTCTCAACGCAAATCTTCAGCATTGTAGGTTTTGTTGCGGCTGGCTTATCACTCTTGCCTCCCCTACTTTGGTTAGTCCACTGGAAATCAAAAACCAAGGGGTGGATGATCCATCTGGCTTTGGTGATTGGCGTTCTTGCATTTGGAGCTGCGAAATTCAATTCTCTTACTTACGTGAATCGAATTGAACAAGACCGTAGCGAAGAGATGGCAGCTCAAGCCCAAAAAGAAGAAGACCGCAAAAAGAAGATGGAAGCCGAAAGGGCCGAAGATGTCGCTAACGTTCGGTTTGTTGAAGATGGAGGTGAGGATTACCTCGATGTTGGTGGAATGGATGAAACTGATTTGCGGCTTCATGGACTCAAAGGGCCAAAACTCGAAAGAAAATCACGAAGTTCACAAACGGTCGACAACAGCCTGACCGGAGCTGTCCAAAATGAAAGTAGCGAAGAAAAAGAGAAGGAACTAGATTCCGAAGCTGTCGAGGGTGATGTCGTGGAGCCTATCGTGATGACCGAGGAAAACATGAAGCTAGCCAACAGGCTTGATAGCCTTTTGCTTTCATTTTTAAGATGGCTTATCTTTATGACAGCCGTTTACGTTGCCATTGATTATTTATTGAGGCTCAACCGCTACGCAGACTCCTACTTCCCACTCCCCATACCTGGGCCTATTGTCGAAGCGTTTGCCCCTAGCCCAGGGCTACGTCAGTGGCCACAGAAACGTCGCCGAACTGTTCTGAATGAACTTGAGCTGACCTCTCGTAAAAATCAGCCATTTCTCTATTTTGGGAATGACTCAGAGGTGATGAACAACCTACCATCTGAGCACTTTCGTCTTCCTTTCAAAACATGGCCCATTGAACTTTTACCCATTCATCACAAAGGCCAACCCATTCATGAAGACTTTATCTTCGAAGCTTTGTGGTATGGACGCAGTTCATTTTATTCCAACAATCCAGCAGAGGCCGTTGATGTACTTCTTCGACTAGCCTCTTTGATGACTGAAAGAAAAGAATCACGAGCTAAAGCTGGTCAAACAGTCAACATTATTTGGGACTTTAGGTCTCCTCTTTCAAAAGACATCCAAAAACTTTTTTCCCTGTTAGGGCCTAACACTGGATTTTCCTTGGTGGTGGCCAATTCCAAGAATTCCTAATTCATGTTAGGTTTTTGGCTATCCTTGGCTAAAGGAAGAAGCTCCTTTCCATCTTGTTCTACGAAACAAGTCATTTTAAATCAGCACACGATTTATAAGAGATTATTAACGATTCTCTTCGTCAGCTTTTTAATCAATCAACCCGTCTTCTCCATTGATCAAAAAGGTATCTTCTCATTTGGGCCGACAGGAATCATTGGCCACATTGAAAAGAGTCAGACTGCTCAATCTATTCGTGTCTTAACTGTTTTTAAAGGTTCCCCTGCTCAAGGTCTTTTACATCGAGGTGACCTGATCATCGGCTTGAACGCAAAGACATTCTCTCATCAAGAAGATCTTGCTTTAGCATTTGGTCAATATATCGAGACCTGCGAAAACCGTGGCCGCTCAATAGATCTATTCGTGCAAAAAGTCCGTGAACCACTTCTTAAAGACGACTTTCAAGCTGATGAATTACTCAATGCAAACCGCCATATGAGGAGTCCTAATCATCATGATTCCTGGCATGATAAGCTATGGGATGCTCCCCAACTAACAAAGGCTGAGCGTCAAACCTTAACACTCGAAAGCGTGGGCGAATCTATCTTACTAACTCTTCCAACCTTAGGGCAGATGAGTTCTGGGACTTCAAGAACAGATCGAAAAAACCTAGCGATCATTGATAACGCTCTCAATTCACTTCATAAAAGCCTTAAGAAAGAACCTAATAAGATGGGTCGACGTTACTTACTCGCCCATTCACTGTTAGCTTCAGGAAATTCTGAAAGTATCTCACTCGTCAGAAACTTTATCAGATCGAATCAAGCTTTTTCTCCACAAAGGGTCGTCAACGAAAATCATCCCAACGGCACAAGGATCTACTCATATCAATGCCTTCTGGCCGCCCAATACTATTTACAAACAAACGATGCTTACATCAGAGATTCATTGTCTGAATTAGCATCCTCCCTAGCCAGAGGTCAGTCCTTAGGTGGGTCTTGGGGTGATCGAATCTTGACCGATTCAATGAGCCGAGCTTTTCTTCCTGGAGTCAATCATGCCATCGGGGGCGTCAGTTCTCTAGGGCTTGTCATGACCATGCGGTCTGGCATCCAAGACCCTTTTATTGAGAAAGCTATCGAGCGTTCTAAAGTTTACTATGAGTCTATTTTTCAAAGAGAGGGAGGGACTCCATCCTCTTTCATCTCAAGCATGAAAGGTTATCCCTCTGATGGTAGAGATGGTTTGGTCTCGCTCAATTTAGCTTTCATGGGCGACTTCGAAAAAGCTCACTATTTTGCTAAACGTTCACTGCTTGAGGCATCTCAATTCTCAAAAGAAGCTCATTCTTCTTCTGCCCAGCTTTGGTCGTCTCTAGCTTTAATTCAAGCAGGACCACTAGCTCTTAAGGTTTATTTTGAACAACAAAGCCCCTGGCTCACCTTAGCTAGAAGGCACGATGGAGGGTTTGTTTCACAGAGGCCCAAAGGAGGGATTTTTTTAGATGATGAGTCAACAGCCATTCATCTTCTTCCATATTTAGCTTCTAGAAAAAACAACCTTCTCGCAGGAAAAGATGCTCCCGAAAGTTTTTTCGCCAATGATCAACTTGAATATCAAGACCTATTAAAAAGTGATGAACATCAGTGGTTAAAAAAGCTTTCTACGGATCAACTCTTAGCAAAAAAACATCATTTTTCTCCTGAATTCCGTCGGCAGGTTGCTAAAGAATTAGGCTCTAGGTTTCTTACAGGCCAATATCCAAAGCTCCCATTAGAGCTCACTAAAATGCTATTGTCTGCTTCAGCGAAAGCTAGGTCATTTGGCCTATTGGCCTTGTCTGCTTGTGGAGAAGAGGTGACTCTTTTTAACTTAAAGGCTATTCAATCTCTTTGGAAAGACCCTGTTCCTTATGTTAGATTGGACGCAGTAGAAGCTATGGCCCCCATTCAACTTCAAAGGAATCCAAAACTCGTTCATGATTTAGTCACTGAGCTATTTCTCGAAGAGTATGAAAAACAAGCCTTCGATGCGAACACGGTGCCTGATAAAATTTTATCGCTCTTATTTCTTGAGAAAACTGATTCAACTAATCGGCAAAGTTTCAGTGAGGCTCCTTTTTCATATGGATTAGATCGAGACTTATCTCTAAAAGTTCTCGATCGAGCGCTTCGATGGGAGAATGGTAACCTCAAGGTTTTGACCGACGCTAAAGAATGGTCAAAGGACCAGATCATTGAAATGCTAGGTTCTATCGTTCATGCGGCCGAGAACCATCAAATCAATCATGTCAGCTCAGCGATTCAGTCGAGAAACCTTGCTCGGTTGATTCTAGATCATCACGGATTTAAAAAAGAACTCATTGAATCGGTCGGACATAGATTGGTTTCTTTAAGAAAGGCAACTAGCTCTCTTTATGACAAGGCCTACAAAGACTCACCCTTAATAGGGGGACTCATCGAAGAAAAATGGCTACTTAAATACCCTTCTTTTTCTAAGAAGCTGATCCCAGACATAAGGCGTCTTTATGTTCACAATCCTTTGGGTAAATTTGTTTCCGGTGGTTTGCCTCTTCGCGACCTGACCTTCATTCTAGAAAAGGCCCCAGCTCTAAAGCCAGAAAGTACTTATAAAATAATTCAGCAACAGTTCTTAGATAAACTGGAAAAAATTGTTTCTGACAAATCAAAAATCAGTTATTGTAAATCACAACTTCAGCCAAGCGTGAATCATTCTTTTATTCAGAAGGCTTCTATGGAGGCACTGATAAATTTGGAAGGAGTTAAATCTATCCCAACTATTTTGCCCTTTCTTGGCCACTCTAACGAGAGGCTTCGAAACCAAGCTCTATCCATGATTCAGAAACTAGGCCCTAGGGCAACTCCCGATCTTTGTCGATTATTTTCTATCAGCGATGATGTGACAATAAAATCAGGCATCATGGAATCGTTAACCCTTTTAGCTGACCCCGAAGCTTTTTCTACGATCTTAGCTGTTTCGGTCTCAGAGGATTCAAACGTAAGGAGAGAAGCCACAAAAGCACTTTTCTCAAGTACCGGGTTAAAGTACCTTGAGCGAATGATGGTTTTATTTAAAACTTGTCTGGATGAAAACGTTCTAAAGGGATATGAAGATGCTTTGCTGAGTCTCAGTCGTCAGTCTTCAGCTCAACAGGAGATTGTTTCTAATGCGGTCCTTAGTGTTTTCCATGAATGTACTCCAGAAGCTTTTCAAAGCGCTTGTTACTTATTAGCACAAATCGGGGGCTGGGCCAACTTAAATACTCTTGCTCGAGCCTGTCTTGAGAAAAATGAGGTCGAGTTTCAGGTCGCCGTTAAAGCCCTATCCTTATCCCCTGATCCCAAAGCTAGTCAGCACCTGTTAAATGTATTGAATCATTTTACCGGTATGCAAAGGTCTTTCGACATCGCGAAAATGGCTGTTAGTCGAATGGTGATGACTTCCGAAGAAGGTGGTTTTCTTTCTAATGAGGAAAGATTTGCATACGCCGAAGAGATCCTCCTTGTCGTCAGTGAACCTAATATTCTGACCCAGTTGGGTTACATCCCTGGACTCGAATCCGTAGAGCTTCTTTTTACTTTCTTAAAACAAGGAACCTTGTCCGTTTCAAACGCTTCACTCGAAGCTTTGATTAGAATTTCTAAACATTTAGACCATATCGATGAATTAAAAGAGCGAGATCTCATGATTGAGTTATTTGGGAAAACTTATTCACATTTACTCAATCATAGGCTCCAAGTTGAAGATATTTTAACTGGCGAAATGCTTTTTCCTAATACTCAGAAGCAGTTGACTGCTTTAGACCAAACGTTGCAGCGATATATCCCTACGGACAATCTCAAAACACGAATTCCCTCTCAAATCAATCATCCAAAATGACCTTAAACTCCCTACCCTCGAAACGACGTAACACCATGATACATCTATTCAACCTAGCTTTGTTTTTGGGTATCTTCTTATTGGGAACCGGGTCAATAGACCTGCATGCTGGAGGTGGTAAAAAGACAAGTTCAGGGCCAAAATACCCAGACATTACAAAAGGTGAACCTTGGGAAAAGCCGGAAGACAAAAGTCCTCATGGGCAATTAGGTTTTTTCAATCTAGGCCCGACTGGAATGATGGGCTTTATGATTGGTGGTGATTCTGGTGAACAGATTTTGGTTGAACTTGTTTTCCCAAATTCTCCAGCTAGCGGAAAACTCATCAAAGGTGACGTCATCCTTGGTGTTGGAGGTCAACGTTTCGAAATTGGAGGGAAAATGACCGAAATTTTTGGTGCGGCCATCAATGAAGCTGAAAAAGAGAGCAATGGAGGCAAACTCACTTTGTCGATCTGGCGAGACAAAAATTACATCAAAAGAATGGGGGCACTATCACTCGATATGAGTAAAGTTGATGTCGATGACATCTTCACTCAAGTCGAAGAAGACAAAGAAGGTGCTGTTTTCAGTTGGATGGACAAGGCCGGGCAAGATGAAAGTTTTAAAAGAATGCAAGAAGAGAAAATGGATAACGCTGCCAAGATGGACCCAGTCCTCATGGACGTGACAATCGACCTTGAAGTGATGGGCAGCTTTAGCAAAACAAGCCCCCACAACTGCCCCAAAGTAGATAAAATCCTTGAGCGTGGAATGAAGGTTGTTAGGAAAAGGGCCAAAAAAGGAGTTAGTGGTAGAGGGCATGGTCTAGGAAGGTACTTTATGGTTGGCCACGCACTCATGGCTTACGATGACCCAGAAGATATGAAACTCGTTAAAGAGTTTGTTCACAACACAAAGATGTTTAAACCAGACCGTAAAATCAGCACTTGGGGCTTTCACTATGGATCATGGTACTCGGGTTACCAAGGAACCTTTCTTGGAGAATACTATCTAAAAACTAAAGATGAATACGTCATTCCTGCTTTTACAGAGATCGCTACAAAAACCGCTATGGGGCAAACCTATGGTGGGTCTTGGGGGCACAGTTTTTCATCAAGAAGCTTCAATTATGGCAAGATCAACATGCGATCATCTGGATACGGTGCGATGAATCAAGCTGGAGGTCCATGTTTCCTAGCTTTAGCTTTCGCTAAGTATCATGGAATAACCAATTCCCATATCGAAGCGGCCATCTCTCGATCATCTCGCTTTTACGGTTCCATTTCTGAAATAGGAGCCACACCCTATGGCATGCATCCCACAGCAAATTATGCCGATAGCAATGGTAAAAATGGGCCTCCCGCCTTTGCTTTCAAACTTTTGGGCGAAGAAACTCACGCTGATTATTTTGCTCAATGTCAAAGTGTTGCCGCATGGTGGGGCCACGGAGGACACAATGGAGGTGAATGGGGAGCTATATGGCGAACTCTTGGGCCAAACCTCATTGGTCCAAAAGCTTCTGAGCTTCATCACAAAGACCGTCGCAACTGGTACACGATGGCTCGCCGCCATGACGGAGGCTTTGTTCTTCACTGGCCAACAGGAGGCCCATTTTTCAGAGATGATGCTACCTCTCTTTATATGTTGAGATATATGGGGACACGAAGAACAACGATACTCACCGGAAGAGACCCCATGCCGTCGATCCAAGCCACTGAAGAAGACCTACAAGACATCATCGATGGCAATGCTTCTGAAAAAGAACTCGTGAAGTTATCTACCGATGAGTTGTTTGAGCGTTGTCGGACTTTCTACCCAAATCGACGTGATATCTTTTCCCGTGAATTAGGTCGTCGCTATCAAGAAGCTGGCGAGCAAAGCATTTTACCCAGAGCACTAAAAATGCTCAAGGACCCTTTGCCCAGAAAGCGAGCCGCTGCAGTTCTAACCCTTGGGCATTGTGGCGAAGAGGTTGTCGTAAAACATCTGTCTGATTTATTTGAGACCTTTGAAGATTCTCGCCAATTCGTACGTATCAATGCTATCAGAGCTCTTGAACCCTACTTTCTATCACTCGAAGGTCAGCTCGCTGAGCAATTGATGAGATTGGTCACCCGTGATGAATATTGGAAACAGCTCAACGATAATAATGCTGTTCCTACTTATGTTTTCCGTTCTCTTTTTAAAGAAAAGAACAGAAAGAAACCTGACATGAAAGTTTCTCAATTTGGAAACGATCCTTACTCTTACGGTGTCGACCAGGATTTAACACGAGAAGCTCTTGAAAGAGGATTTCAGTGGGACCCAGGTCGTTCTCAAGTCTTAGGTAAAGTTGCTAAGTCTTGGGATAAAAGGCAAGTCATCGATATGGCTGGGCCGATTGTTTTTGGTGCAGAAATGCTCCAAATGAATGACATGATGTTTGCGGGTGGTTCATTGTCTCGTGGACGACAAATTCTAAATAAACATGGCTTCACGAAGGAACTGGTCGATGCTGTTGGTCATGACTTGATTGTTCTCAATGAACTTCCGAGGACTTATTATCCACGTGCAGAAGGTCATTACCGAGCGAGTGGAGACCCCATTCGAGATGCAAAGCTTGTTCTGAAAAGTCCTGAACTGTTTACGAATCTTTTACCCGTTATGCGTCGTAGATTAACAAAAGACCCATTAGAAACTTATAAATACCCGATAAGCCGTGAAAAAACAGCAACTGTCTATAACCGTGATTTAATCTCTATGATTGCCAAAGCTTCATCAGAAGAATTAATCAGTATTTACCCTTCCGTTCAAAAGATGTTCCGTCAAGAGCTCGATGAGAAAGGAAGTGACAAAGACAAAATGTCTTATGCTCGTTCTTGGCTCAACCCAAAACGAAAAACATACTTTCGTCAAATGGCCTCAATGAGTTACATCATTGAGCAAGAAGGAGCACAAGGCTTGAGTGACCTAGTACCCTACTTCAAACACGATCATCTCCGTTGGAGAAACCACTCTTTGCAATTAGCTAAGAAACTTGGCAACTCAGCGACGAATAAGCTCATTGAATTATATACTTCCCAAAGTGATGACCGTTTGGCAGCAGGGGTGATGGCCAGCATGTCATTCATTGGCGACCCAGCATCAGCTTCAACTGCCCTGAAAGCCATGAAAGAAGGTGGGCCTCTCACTCGAGGAGAAGCGGTACAGGCCCTTACCTCGGCTTCAGGGAGCAAACACCTTTCTGAAATCCTCATTCAAATGAGGGCAACGACAAATGAAGAAGAATTAGATGGTTTCGAAAAAGCCCTTTTATCATTAAAAGGAAAAATTAGTGATGAGGATTTTTCAAAATCTCTCATGGCAGAAATACGAAAGTCGAAACAACTTGCAAGAAGAAGCATTTATTACCTACTCGCGCAGATTGGTGGAGAAAAAAATCTCGATCTTCTATTACGAGTGAGTCGCTCAAAAAGCGAAGAAGATTTTCTTAATGTTGTCAACGCGGTATCTTTCTCACGTGACCCCTTGGCAACTCAGTGGATGGCAGATGTTATTACAGCTAACAAAGGTACCCCACGTGCCATCGTGGCCACAAAATCTGCCGTTAAACGTATGGTCTTAGGTAAAGACGATGAAGCCATTGGCTCCTGTGACAACAAAGATATAGTTAAATTTGCTCGTCAGGTGCTCAAAGTCAACCGTAATGGTTCCATCTTAAGAACTTTGGGGTGGGTTCACAGCGGCCCTTCTGCCGACTTGATGTTCAAATATATGAAGCTTGGCCCAGCTAATGTTACTGAAGCTGCTTCAGATGGAATCATCACCTTGGGCAGAACGATGAGCTCAGAAGCCCCTCTAGATGATCGACGCAGAGCCTCAGAAGTCTTAGGGCAAGTCATCGAGTACATGACGGTGACCTTTTTAAGAGTTCCTGAAGAAGAAAGAAGCTTCAAGGAATATCCAAAAGCGAAAATGAAAGTTGATCTAGCTGGTAAAGCGATGCTTCGTATATACGATCCAGATGAGGAAGTCCTTGAAGACATCGATGACGACGATATCGACATCTAGGGTCTAAGAGTTTTCTGGATAGAGTCGAGTTATGACAAGACCTAGAAGCTTATTCTAGAGTCCAATTTTCTCTCTTTTGTCCCTACTTGAGCGACTAAACCAAGGTATGGGGCGGGTCGATTTAATTTGAGAACGACCAATAATTCATTCTTGCCTTCTTTAAGGTTTAGATCAGCCTGATACTTTATATTCAAAGGTGGGCAGGAATCTAGATCTTCTAGAATGGCTTTACCATTGAGCCAAACTTTGAATGGAACATTAGTTCCAAAGAATAAATGGGATTGCAGAGGTTCGGTTGCTCCAATGGTTGTTCGCATGGAGTAAAATCCGATTTTATTAGACGTCGCTGCCTTCGGTAACACGCCAAAACCTGCTCTAGGGGGAGCTTTTCGCCAACCCTTCCCTTCACTCGCTTTTGAATAATTCAATTTATTAAAGTTCTGGATTTCATCGAGCGATCTGGTTTGCCATGTATCTCCATATTTGGCAAGGTTTATACCAATCGATATATTTTTCATTCCAGGTAAACTCATTCGGTCTTTATCTGTGATATTACAATAAGGAGACTTACCATGACCGTAACTCAAACTCATAACCTCTAACTGACAAGTGCTCATGTTTGAATAAAGAAAGACTTTATTTCCTTTGAGAATCGTTTTATAAATACTACACGTGTCTTTGCCGTTTTGGTCAATCAAAGCGAAACCTGTTGGTAGCCCTTGGCTATCTAGGCTACCAGCAACGTTGTTATAGCTCACTTCTATCACAGCATCTGCCCCACTCATCTTTGTGGATGTTGGAACGAGCAGAACCGATTTTAGAGAAACACCTTTTTTTGATGTTGCGTCATGATGAACAAGTCGACGGGCAATCCGAGCAAGGCGGCTTCCAAGACGTCCCTGATCTTTTCCGCTGACATGAATACCATCATCAAGGTCAAGATCAATCGTAGACGTCACATCTAGACTTTTTATGACATTTGGTAAGCAACGTTGCTGCTCTTGGATGGAGTTCCATTCATGAACCATTTCTGTTGAAGTATGCCGACCAATTTGAACAACACACCAAGGCAAATTGGGCAAGTTCATATCGCCACGGGACCGATCAACAAGACTCACCATTTTTGAGGTATAATCGAGATGGATCTTAGGGTGAGCGTCGCTCTCTCCTTGGTACCAAAGAACACCCGCAACGGGTTGCCCGAGTTTATCAAAGCGTCTCATCATCGCTCCATAAAGGGATTTTCCGCCTTCGTCTTTCAGATCCGGAGACCACTGGTCCATACTTGTTCCCCCATGGGCACAGCAGATGAGGCCTTGTGGAACTTTTGATTTTCTTTGCATCTCTAGGGCAAAAGGCAACCCTGGCCCTACTCCGTTCCAGCAATCAGCTCTCTTTTTATTCAAAACCTTTTTGGAAGGGCGGTTGGGGCCATTTCCATAATCGCTGTGGACCTCATCAACCGCCTCTTCTAAAAAATGTAATTTTTCTTCAGCCATACCCCATTCATCCCTCATGTAAAAAGCACGTACTTGAGGATGAGGCTTGGGCTTATCACAAAGGTTTCCAACCCCCTGCATATTGGACTGACCAGCAAGAATCCAAACATCTCCAACATATAAGTCCTCAACCGTGGTCTTAGCCAATACTTTACGCCCATCGGTGATCCTCAACTCGGCTTGATAAGGGCCTCCGGTTTTGATCTCAGTCAACTCAGCTTGAAAGCTTTTTTTCGTCGCCTCTCCACAGGATTTCCAGGTCATTCTTCCAGTAGGCTTGCCAGCTTTCAAAACACGGAATTCGACCGTTCCATTGACAGAGCAACGGCCATTGACTGTTGCCGAACCCTTCCCTTTCAAATTACGCTGAAGAACTTGCCCACTCATTAAGCCACTATTGATTTTCATACTTACCTACACCTGACTGACTAAATATTTAAAACTGATTAGACTATTTCTAGAAATGAATCAATGACGAGGTTCTAACTTTTCTCTACTGGAGAAAGCTTGAAGTCTTTAACCGAAATGCCCTTAAGCCTTTCTTCTTGTCGGGAAAACCTTAGGGTGTTTTTTCCCTTAGAAAGATTGAGTTCAACAGGTTCAGTCATATCCCACTGCCCTACTGTAAATGGCAAAGCCATATCGACTAACTCTTCTGAATTGTTGATGGAGATGAAAAGATGTTGTTTCCAACTTGGGGTCACAACTCTGGCCGTGAGAGAGTACTTTCCAGCTTTTTCAATATCTACCTCATACTCGAATGTTTCTTTTCCTTTTCCTGTTCGTTCATAATGAAGCTGCATTCCACCCAGATGGCTTTTCATAAATTTGATTTTCGCTGTATTATTGGTTGGCTTTGTCGTCGCGACCGCAGGAATAGTCATACTTCCATCTTTGTGGAGAATGATTTCACGGTCAGCCTCACGAACTTTAACATCAACAACTTTCTCCTTCACTTTCGATTCATTTGCCTCACCGATGTCTTCTCCAACCGCAGCCAAGACTTTCGCCTCAATAGCCTCAATGATTCTTTTTTGTTCATAGAGTGACACCCCAAACCATAGGCCTGGCTCATTTTTCGAATGTAAGCCATAAACAGGTTCTTCTCCAACAAGATGGCCAACCCATTGTGCCCTTTTTACTTTCAAAAAACCTTCCATATTTTCTCTAGCTTGAGAATTAGCGAGGAAGTCTAAATCTTTTTTATAACGAGTTTTGGTTGAGCCAATCCCCCACCCACCACCAAGACAAACAACCCAACCCTCTGGTGTCCAGTGTGCTAAGGCAGCATGTCCAGGTTGAGGTCTAGCGGTCGTAGGAATGCCGAAAGCTCTAAGTATGAAGCGACCAAAGAATGCTCTACGACCACATATTCCGCCATTTTTAAGAATATTTTGGAAAAATTGAAGTTCTGGTTGATCAAATTTATTGTCTTGGGATCCATAGCGGATATCCGTCCGAACTGCTGCCACATAACGCCATCGATAATCTTTCATCGTGATATGGTCTGGGCGATAATTCCTCAACATCTCTCTACCCCAAGCAAGCGTTTCATCTGGTTCATATCCATTGACGACCATTCTTAAAGCCCACGTGCTTTGCTGATCAAAAGAAGGGTCCAATTCACCAGCCAAAAAAGCTTTCTCATAATGCGCATATCGCATCACTGGGTCAATAGACTCAGGACCATCTTCCATCGCCACAGGGTTGCGTTGAGAAAAGGGCTGGGCGTGCTCAAGAGCCACAGCCACCGCTAACCTTTGCAAAACTCCAGCCTTGGCCATTTGGCTTTGAGATAGGATTGATGAGTAAATCTCCATAGCTCGTCCAAAATTCCCCCCGTTAGGGCCATCTGCGACGAGGATTTGCCTCATTAAAAGTTTTTGGTCCAGCAAAGAATCTATCAGCGCCTCCTCTTTTTCTCCTTTTTGAGTAAAATTAGCCAATCCTCTTGGAGTAGCCAACGATAAGGTCATGAATTTCAAAAAATGATGATCATTATCCTCATTTTCAAGAAAAATATCAAGATTTAGGGAACTCACTGTCGTTAGAGTTACAGATTTAGCATGTTCAAGTTTAGATTGGGAACTAGCTAGGTTTTTATTAAGAATGGGTTCATCAGCCAATGCTTCACTCAACATGGCCTCTCGTTCTTTGAGGGCATTTATTCCAGCCTGCTTACCCTTTTCCCATTTATCCAGTTCTGCTTTAGCCGTTTCTCGTTCAGCATCAGTTTTTGCTGCAGCAAACTTATCTATTGAGTCCAAGATACCTTTTTCTGCTTTGGCGATCCAGTGGTTTTTCGCATGACCAACTAACCCACGTGCTTTAGCTACCCTGCCGGCTTCTTTCTTTGCTACGACAAGATTCTTTTCTGCTTGAGTCTGACTTAATCTAGCTTTAAAATACGATTCTCGTAAGCTTGGAGCGATATTTGGCAAAACCTTTTCCAAACTCATTTTTAACTCATGCAACTCTTCTTCATAACGTGTCTGAAGGTTTTTCCCCTTTTCTGTGAGTAAAATCGGCTCCTTAGTAATCTTTTTGTTTTTGGCCTCAACATTCACTAAAAAGGTCAGGAAGAAAAACAATAACATGAAATGTTTGATCAGCATGATTGTTGACAGCTCCAATAGAATTTTGTCTTGAAAGCCACAATGGGTTGGGGAACCGATGGCACTAAAAAGGTATTCATGATTGCTTTAGAATCAAGAAGAGTTACCTTTTTCTGCTCATTGAGCCAATAAAAGACTCATGATTCGAATTTTGACAGGTATGGCTCTACCCCAGAGTCGACTTGAGTCGTCACACAGAGAGCTATCGCTAAGATCTTTGGCGACCTAGGATCCATTCCTCTTATTTGCCTTTGTCTCCATGCCCCTCAGAGAATTGGCCTGGCATTGGGCCCGGTTTTTCATACCTTCACACTGGGAAATATCCCAGTACAGCGTTCCTCCTGAACAGGGACGACTCCCCTTTTATTCCAAAGGTGGCCTGTGTGGAACATTATCTTGGAGAATAGTTGATGGAACTCCTGACCATGAAAGAATTCAAACGGAGATCTGTCGCCGTTCTTTACTGACGAAAAATAACTCTTCTGATATCGAGTCTCCAGTCATGTTATT
>Ga0233432_10001372_pt1 | contig 23524 bp, 11 predicted proteins | sample SI_122_August201_6_FD_179870 | JGI IMG/M metagenome (GOLD analysis project Ga0233432, IMG submission 179870) | Seawater microbial communities from Saanich Inlet, British Columbia, Canada - SI_122_August2016_10_MG | ecosystem: Environmental > Aquatic > Marine > Inlet | place: Canada: British... | reverse complement strand
AAGAAATGATACAATTATTACTTTAAGCCAGATTCAAAGTGTTGACTTTCCGGATGGAAATAACAAAGTTTTTGTTAATAGTTTTATAGACAGTAAGGTTAAAGAAAGATTTAATAACAGAGAAGAAAGTAATACTAAACAAGTTCACCCAGAATATTTATACAATAACGATTTAAGACTATATATTGACTTTTCAGCAGTTAATTTTTTAAATCAAGACATTTCTAAATTAATTAATGTTAACGAATACTTTATGAATTCACTTTCGAACAGCTCTAGTTTATATGAAAGCGAATATTTTAGTTTTAGAGACTTAAGAGAAAAATATTTCAAAAGATTAATTGCAAAAGAAGAAATAAACTTTGATGTTTTATATCAATCATATAAGTATTTTGATAACATCCTCGAAGATTTGCTTAAAGATGCTGTTCCTTCGAAAATGAATTATTTAGGCTTTAACTTTGTTTATGAGACACATATGTTAGAAAGAAACAAGTATCAGCATAAAAATGCTGATTCCAGGTTACCGGTTGCATGTAAAGAAGAATTTAAATATCAGAATTACGAAAACAATATTACTAAGTATAGAGTCGATGATAATTTGAATTTCAAACGTGGAAGTACTATTATTACAAAGGTTTAAAAATGATTAAAATAACTTCAATTGGAAATCAAAATTCTCTATTTAATGAAAGTAGCGGAAATGTAAATGTAGAGTTTCAGAACGAAGAACAAGTTACAAGAAATTTATCTTACTTTGAAAATAGATCTACTAATAAAATTTTCAAGTTTAATTTTAAAAGTAGTGATATAGAAACAAATTTTAGAATTGTATCAGAAGAAAAAAGGGAGGAAGAAGTGTTAAACCTTTTAAACATAAAACCTTTTTTTGATAGTACTAAAAGAAAACTTGTAAAAGTAAAAAAAGAAAACACAGCAGTAGTTTTGCCTAGATCACGTCTTGAAAAAATTGGCAGTTTTATTGACAGTAATTTACTTACTACAAGAAAGTATGCAGGATTTGAATCTTTAGATAGTGTTGTTGATTATCCGCACTCTTTTAATTATGATAATTTCTTTTTAAATAAAAATAGAATAGACGTTTTTTCTAATATATCAAAGATACAGTTAACACAAGATTATATAGACAGTTTAAAAGGTATTAAAAGCAACGGACTAGGAAATTCAAAAGATGCATTTGGTGAAAATGTAACAATTAAAAACTACTTTACAAAAGATGAAAATAGTGTTTATCACTATGAAGACAATATAATATCTTCTTTTTTAGTCAATAACAATGAAAAACATGTAGTAGAAAAAATAATAAAAAGTGTCAACCCAATTCAGAATACATCTACAAGTGCAGTAGTGCTATCAAAGAAAAACATTGTTTCAAGTGAAGTTAGATATTTCGCTTATAAAGAAAGGAACATTAAACCTTTTCTAGATAAAAACATGAATAAAAATAATGATTCTATAACAAACAAACAAAATCGAAATATTTTTTCTGATGTGTCTGTTAATAACAGTATATTAAGCAGAAAAAATAATTATAATTACTTTGACGAAAAAAAGATTTATTCATCTTGCGGAATAGACTGTGATTATACTTATTCTAACGGTAAAGACTCTTTTATATACAGCGGAAGAATTGATTAATGAAGTATAGAACAAAATTTAGTTCAACAGGTTTTAGCATTTCTGGGGAAGATAGTAGTGGGTCAGATATACTTGAAACACATCACAAGATAAAATCAGGAATATTAACCCAGTCTTTTGACAAGATTTCAAAAGAAAACTTTTTAAGTCATTCTTTTTTTAATGATGAAGTTATTCATAGCAATATACAATTTAATAACAAAATTGATGTTTTTGATGATAACAAGACGATAATATTTACATCGAAAAATATCATTCCTACTTTTGGAACAGAAAGCAAATATATTAGTCCTAATAGCTTATCTGAAATTGTATATTTCAATAAGAATAAAATCCTGAGTACACCAAATGTACCTCCTTTTTATGAAATCAATTCTAGCAGTAATGTGTTAGTTGGCGTGCTATCAGACAATGCAATTAGTAATTTAACCCAGACACCAAATGTATATAACAGAGTATTAAAAGAAAATTATAAAGAAACAAGCTTTGTTTCTTTTAGAGAAGAAGGTGATCTATATAAAACTTCAACTGTTAAAGGTGGCGAAATCTATAATACTATTGCTATAGATTATAACCTTAAAAAAAATAGTTTGAATTCTGATATTTGGCTTTCTTTTAGTAAGAATGGTAATAGCCAAGAAATCAGTTTTCCAGATGGACAAAGTTATAATACGTTTAATGGAAATACTGTATATTTTTATAATGAAAATTATACAAGTGATGACTTTGGTCCTTATGACTATTTAGGTAATATTTCTGACGACTACAAGACAAGTATTAGTAGTTTTATTAATGCACCAATTTGTTTTAACGGATTTACACTGCCATATTCAAATGACATTATTTCTGAAAAGGCTTTAGCTAGAAATTATAATGCTTCTATTATCCCGATAGAAGACTTCGGTTTTCCTTACTCATCAAAGTACAAAGCGCAAGACAGACATATAATAAAAGCATCTGATTACATTACAAAACCTTTCGTAATAGAGAAAGTTAGAATTGAGTGTGTCGTTTCAAATTGGTCTTTTACAAAGACAGAGCAGATTTCACAAGTTTACGATTATCAAATTCCGTGTATAAACTTTGTCAACTTTTTTCTTTTAAATCAAAGAGGAAATTTAGATACTAACTTGCTTGAAAGTAGTTATCATGTCAAGAATGACTTAAGTGGATCTACACAAGTAAATACTGACTATGATTCTGCAGCTGTGTATACATTAAACAAAACTGTTGTAAGAGGCAATAACGAGCCTTATTCTATTGACGAAATAGATGATATGACTTCTCCTGGGAATCAATATGTCGATAGCGGGTTCAATCCTATAATTGATACCTTGAATGACTCAAATATTCAGCAAAGAGAAATCGTAACAACATTAACTTTGGCTAATTATGGTGGACATAATGACGATTCAAATAATTTTTTCGATAAAGAAAAAGTTGAAGAAAATGTTGATCTATTCAAGGAAACATCATCTATAGACTTGTATGATGCTTCTAATAATGATGAATGCATCTATACTAATGAAAAGATTGTGCTCGAAGGTAAAGTTAAAAATTATAACAAAAATACTAAACTTTCTGGCTTTTCAAAATTTAATATTTACCCAAAAAAGTCTAATTCCACAAGAACTAATTTAAACACAATTACAGAGAAATCTTTGCCAGGAGAAAAAAATTCCAAAACAGGTTCGATACAGACTTTTAACGACGGTCTTGGGGAAACGATAGATGTCTTGCAAAAAGAATCAGTTGATACAAAATATATTCTTAATCCAGAAGACAATTTAATTTTAGGCGCAAGTTTATCGCACTCTTTCTTTAATAATGTTGACCTATTGGAACTTTATCCAAGTTCTTCTTCACAAAATAGGTTTGGAAATGACTTGTTTAAAATTTCATGTTCAGAAAATCATCCTTTTAAATTGTATTTAGAGGGTTACTACTTAGAAAATGACAACAAAAAAGTTATAAACAATAAAAAAAGCAAAACTTATAGAAATTTAAAAAGAATAGGGTTACACCAACAAGAAGTAGTTGACAAATCAGGCAGTATCTCTTCTTTTAATACAAAAAATTATTATTATAGGCCTTCTGCTAGCTTTGTAGGACAATATTTGCTTTATGGAGGCATAGAAGGTTCAAACAAGGTGAAAATTAAAAATGGTAATTATTTTGCATTACCAAACTTTCAAAGAATAAGACTCTTAGAACCTAGTTTAACTAGTTATGAAGATGCTTTTCAAGGAGGTCTAAGACTTTCAAGCGAAAACTATATCTATGATGACGGAGCAAGTATAAAATTTATTAACCATTATTACAATAAATATAAATTTGGAATGCCTTCTGATAGATTGAATTATCATAGAACACACCAGGTAGACACTAATTACAAAAATATTAGTAAAAGGTTTATGGCAGGCTTCTACAAAGAAAAAGCTCCAGGAAAAGTTATCGCAAGTATTTTATTTGATTTTTCTAACATAGAAGAGTTTAAAGGCGAAAATTTCTTGTTAGAAAAGATATTTGGTGAAGAAGATACTTTTACTTGGAGTGGTGGTAGTTCTAAAGTTAACATTATAAAGTTTAGTATTACAAGTCACGACAATCTTAAAATTAATTTTATATATCAAATAGCAGATAACAAGCTCGCTTACAGCAATGGCCTTAAAACAGGACTAAAATATGAGGTTAATGAGATAAATTATTATGTAAACTTTAACCCAGACTTTATTGATAAATTTGTCAATTTAAATTATAATACGACCCTAAATACAGACTTTGATAGCAATATTAGGAGATCGATTTTTATTTTTATTGATCAAATAGTTAGCGGCATTAATGCAAATGCTGTCGCAGGATTATCAGTAGATGCTTCATATAATGATAAGGAAAGCCTGAATAGTTTGTATAAAATTGATTTACAAGTTTCACCTAAAGGCTTTTTAGGGAAGAGTGATTTAGCATTTAATATATCAGGACCGAATATTATTTATCAAAACTTTAGTGTAGTTGAAGGTGATATCATAAATAGTTATAATATTCATAAAAATGCTTATTATGAAAACATACTTTTTTCAGATATGTAAAAGAGGATTTAATGGCAGGATTTTTAGAAAAAGACAAAAGGTTAATTGATTACAAACTTACAGAGTTTGGTAGAGAAAAGCTGTCGATTAATGGACTAGACTTTAAATACTATACGTTTTCTGATTCAAGTATTTTTTATAATGAAAATAAAGAGACAAGTAAAAACTTTAAAGTTTCTTCTAAAGAAGCATTTAACTTGCTTGAAGTTGACACAGCTTCATTAAACATAATAAATCCAGAGTATACGTTGTCTTCTGTTATAACATTTGACCAGCTTGATAATAACATATTGTTTTCAAATAAAGAGTCAAACAGCACACTTTCTGATTACTTGATTAGTTTAAAATTACTAGATAATAAAAATCTTACTTCGAGAAAAAGCAATGTAGTTAAATTTGATTATGAACTCAATCCTAACAAGAATGATTTTGACTTTCTTAAAAGAGTGGACAATTACCCGACTATATCTAGACATAGTATTTCTTTAAGAGAAATTAAAACAATCAAAGATGAAAAAAGGTTCTCTGGATATGTGAGGAATAAGTTTTTACCTCCTGAGGATATCGATGGTGATGCTATTGTAATTGATACATTAGAAAGCAGTAATCCGCTAGAATATGTATTTAAAAGTATGAAGTCTGAAGATAGTTTGCCTGTTTTTCTAAACAAAGAAGACTATATTGTTGACTTAATAAATCATATAGAAAAAAATAACGATTTATTTAAGCTAGATTATGTTTTAAACGAAGAAGAAATGATAGATGAAGATGTATATCTTTTTGAAATGCATGAAGTTGATGATACTAACGGTAAACTAAAAAAACTAGCTTTTATTAATCTAGGAAGTTTCTATGATAAAAGTGCTTATACATTTAAGACTGTTTATTTAATTGGAAAGATTTATTTAACATCAAATTTAAAAGAAGAAATTAATACAGATAACAAAAGAAAGAAGTTTATACTTAATAATGATTACAGTTTCATCAATATGTTTACTTTGGTTGTCGAATAATGAGTGTTAACAGTATAATAAGAAAATTTAATACAGATGAAGACATTTTCTATGAAAAAGAAGGAACTATCTTATATTTCAAGCTAACACTTGATAAAGAAGAAATCAAAAGAAAAAACGTTACATTTTGTAAAATATGTGTCAACAAAAAGTCGTCTTTGTCAGGTATAAGTCAGAGTGTTTTTGGTAGAATTCAAAATAAGTATCTAAACAAAAACAAGCCTGATTTTTTGGCGCAGTATGCATTTGAATACAATCCAATAGAAACAAACTTTTCAGACAGCGAGGTATATAAAGAGTATTTATTTGGTATTCCTTTAAACGTAGTAAGCGCGGTTTTAGAGGGTGACCCGCATATTTTTACCATATACTTTTTAAATAAAAATAAAAACATAATCGAGTTTTACTCTTATGTGCAAGAAGAAAATATCAATATTGAACATTACAAAAGTGACAGTATTAGTTTCGAAAATTTAGATTCTCAAGCTGATTTCTTAGAAAGTAATATTGAATTTATATTGAGAGATTATAATGATAGTCTGGATTTAGGTCCAATAGTTCAAGTAAGTGATTTATTTGAGGAATTACCAGGAAACGAAAATTATAGAGACAATATTACGCTTAAAATTTCCTTTAAAGATAGTGCATATGAATATAATAATATTTTTCAAAGTGATTTTTCTATAAAACTGATAGAAGATTACAGAGCTGGAATTATCTTTGACTTATACGAAGATTTATTGTTATTAGATGAAGTAAGTAAAACTATTACATTAGAATATTCATATCTAGAAAATATTGTTATTGTTGAAAAAATAGTTCCAAAGAGCATTATACTAAGTCTTTATACTTCGCATTACAAAAAACACAAAGCTTTTTTTGTAAGAGACGCGTTTTTTGAAAATATTAACATTGTAATCGAAGAAGCAGGAATATTTGATACTATTATACTTGATCCTTGTGATACAAAGTATTTAGCAGACTTTGATGTTGATTTAAGTAAGTTTAAAATAAAAAAAGGAAACAGCTCTATAGAAAAACTCTTTACTTTAATTAACCTTGATCAAGACAGCGCAATATTTTCTACGAATAGTTTATTTTCATATTCTTCAATTTTCGGTCAAGAAAAAAAGATTTATTTTATAAACAAAGGCAACAGTACAGAAGATTCTTATACTTTCTACTACGAAAACACTGAAATTGCGAATGATGATTCAACAAGTAATCTTGACTCTTTAGAAGATGAACTAAATTTAAATGATAGTATTTTAGGAAGTCAGATCTTTAGTGATATTCTGCAAAACCCTAGATTTAATGGGCGCAAAATAATTGCAGGTTTAAACACAGCTTTGATCTATGATAATAAAAACCCACTAGAACACTTAGGTTTTAATACTGAAAACAATGACTATTTAGAACGTGAAGTCATAGAAGACACAATTATAAAATTAAATGTAAACTATTTTAACGTTAACAATGAAAAAGTTAGTGCTGTTATGTTCGATAGAATGTCTAACTTAATAAGTAAAGACTTGAAGTCTTTAAGTGTTGACTTAAGTTCTAGTATTGGATTTTTAAGTAACACAGCAAGAATGGAAGTAAAGTCTATTACGCTACCAAAAAATACAGTATCAAAAATATTTTCGCAAGAGTCAAACATAATAGAAGAAAAAGAAAGTATTGCAAGTTTTTTAAATAACATAGCCCCAGATAAGTTTCATGTAATTACAGATTTAATTGACAAAAACTTGTTTAAAAAACAATCGAAAATAGAGAAGAAAAAAACATACGAATTAATATTTGGTATTTTTAATAATATTGAAAGCACTAAAAGAATTGTTGAAAACGAAAATAGCATAGTTGATAATACGTCTATTAGAAATATCAACAAGACAAGTGAAAGAAATGTAAGCTTAAATAACACTATCTCAGAGCTAAAGAACATTTCCAGTTTTTCTAAACATCAAAATATAGTTGAATTTAAAAGCATAGTTAGTGTTAAAGATAAAAGCATAATATTGTCATCGAATCAAAAAAACAATATCATTGCGAATGTTTATCTAGATAAAGTTTTAAAAAATAATTTAGATATTAAAGATCTAGCATTTAACGTAAAACGACTTATAACTTATGAGTTCTATGAAAGCGATTGGAAAACAAATGCTTATAATACATCAAGTAAAAGATACTTCAATGAAAAAGAAATGCAACTAATAACAAACAACTTGCCTTTTACAATCCTAGGAAGCAAACTGATTGTTGGAAGCAAAGAAAGTAATTTGCAAGTATCTGATGATGTTTACACAAGTTTGTATTCGTGTTGGGGAGGAAATAATGAACTATACATCAATAATGTTATTGAAAGACTTTGTATCACAATAAAGCAAAAGTCATCTGGTGAGACTATTGATGTATTATTTTTTAATAACAGAGTAAAACAAGATTTACTCTCAAGTAAAAACTATATTTCTAATATTAACTTATTAGGTAATATTTTACATAAACCTAGTATTATTTTACAATACAGATAAAAGGAAAAAGTATGGTAAGCATTGGAGGTTCAAATCTAGACACTGCGCGCCCAGGTGTTAGTGTGTCTATGGAAAATATAGTTGATGAAGTTAAAAATGTAGAAAATTTATTACATGACTCTCAAGAAATCCAACGCGTCGGCGCTCAAAGAGTAGCAAGAGAGTTTGCTAGAGTAACAGAAGAGCTTGCTGGAGAACATGAAAGAAGAAGATTAAGTTCTTTGAGTAATCCAAACAACGACTTTTTCTATTATAGGAATGATCAAACAATTAATTCGTTAAGTATACTGAAAAACGATGACGGAAACAACAGAGAGATAAAATATCCTGACGTACTTTCACATGAGATAATAAAAAGTCAATACCAGCCACTTTTTAGAACAAATGAATTCAGTATTCTTCCAGATGATATTCACAGACTAAAGAAAGATTACATTAATGACATACATAACCCAAATGCAAATAGATTTTTTCTAAGTACAGACTTTCAAAGAAGTCATAGAGAGACTTACTATAACAACTTAAAAAACAACAATTTAATTATAAAAGAAACTTATGATGATGTTTTTAATATTTTAAGTAAAAAAGACTTTTATTCTAAAAAACATAGCTTTGGTAACAAAGTAGCTGGCTTCTATCTAAATAGTATTGGTTCATCTGTTTTAGGTAAACTGGCAAATATAGCTTTAGACAACGAAAATATTAATTTTGCAAATAATCATGGTAATAATAAATTTTATAATAAAGATATAGAAGAAATACGAATAAATAGCAATACTTTAGACTTTGATTATTTTGATGATGAAGAAAAGAAAAAATTATTTAGTATTATGTTTTCATCATTTACAGATGATAACAAGTTATATAAAGATTGCAATGAAAACAACTTCATTGTAAACTCAGATAAGATTTTCAATCAAAACTTGTTAAATACATCTATCTCTTTGAACGGTATTTATAAAGATAGTCTATACAACCATCAAAATTCTAATGATGGCGAAAAATTTAAAGAGAGTTTAAAATTAATTGATAGTGAATCTTTTGATGTCCTTCCTATTCTTAAAAATGAAAGTATATTAAATAAAATTGATAACAATGAATTCTTTAATCCTTATCTATATGACAATGTTAACAAAATTAATCATACAACATTTAACATAGCTGGACTTAATCCTGATAGTTATATGAAAAAAGATCAACAAGGTCGAATATCATCTATTAACAGCAAAGTTGGTGATGTCTTTAATAACAGTCTGTTTTTAAGTAATAAACTTAGTAAATATATTAGGTTCATTGACACTTCTGTCTCTTATATAGATAGTACATATAATGAAAAACAAAATAATATCCCGTTGATAATTAGAGATGAAGAAAGTAGATATTCTAATTATTTCTTTAATCACTCAATCGTTCCAGAAATTAGATTTTTTGAAAAAGATGTTATAGCACCGCAGTTAGCTTATATGTCTGATATTAGGTATTTTGATAATAAAAATTTGGATTATCATATAGGGACAATCCTTGGCGATTCTGATGCGACAAGAGCATCTAAGATATTAAATAGTCCAAAATTTGTTTATAATTTCAAAAGAACAAATGAAGACTTTGATTCAAAGTATCCTTTGAAAAAAATAGATATAATTGTAACAGAAAATGCGCTTAATTACAGATTCTTTGAGAGTACGGGTCTTTATACTAGATATCCTCTGCCAACATTCAATATTCTTTTTAATCAATGGGCTTTTAGAAAGTATAGCAGCACTTTGAGCGACGACATTCTTAATTTTGAAGTCTTTAATAATGAGCAAGCAGAAAGTGATAGAATAAATAACAGTCAAGAAAATAGATGGAGTTTGAATTTAAAAAATACTTTAAACTATTACACAAAAGAAATAGTATATGAAAGTAATCGAAGTGATATACATAAAGAAATTAAAAACTTAATTTTTCCTGATTCGAATGACGATAGCCCTTTTATTAGTAAAAATATGAATGATTATAGTTTTGATAACGCAACAGGTTTTGTATTGTTCAAGAACTCGATGAACAATGTTTCAGTTGATGAACTACACAAAAAATTTGTATTGTTTGAAGATGAATATACTGTTGATAGTGAGTTTTCTCCTAACCGAATTGTTTTGTCTTCATCAAAGAACAATGTTGTTAATGAAGGTTATGTAGAAACTTCAATTGACGATATCAAGAAAGTTAGCTTTGAAGACTACGGTTATTCTTGGCAAAAAATAAGTCTAGACTTAAGTAATAATATGTTTGAGCTTAAAAAGAAATGTCTTGAAAATAACAATAAAACAGACTTTTTGAAATATATGTTAAAATACAAAGAAAAGGTAAAGAGTGTAAAACAGAACAATCCTGATTTTTCTTTAGCATACTCAGACGTAAACAATGTCGCGGTTGACAAAAAAGAATCAAGTGACTTCTTAGCAAGTTTAGATGAAGACTTGTTTATACAAAAATTTAACTTTTCTGAACCATATGGGAATGTAAAAAATTCAATTACAGCAATTAACAATCAAAGTATAGACGAGATTAGTTTAGAAATAAATGCTAATAGTGTGAAAGAATATGCATCGTTAATGTATAAAAATAGCATATTTAAAACTGAAAAGGTATATTATGATTTCATAAAAGACCAGACATCATCTATAATAGAATCTATTACAGATGATGCAAAAAATTCAAACTTAGGGCCAAATGCTTATGATAAACTTTTGTCTGATGTTATCATTAATAAAGATGATGACTTTATTTTTGAAATTCTTGCATCATCTGCTATATCAGAGTATAAAGGTTTATTGAATGAAAGCATTGATTTCTTAAGCATAAATAATTCTACTGGCGGTGACTATGAAAATTATTTAAACAGCATTTATTCAGTTGAAAACATAAAAAGGCAAAAAAGTTATAATTTGAGAACTTATAAATATCCTGACGGGAATATTTCTCAAAAATTCAATAGACCAAAAGGACAATGGTCGCCAGATCAGCCAGAGAAAAACACAGCAAAAATCAGTTATGATAATGCAGATTTTGATTTTGATATAGATGATCATGTCTTAGACTGCGGTATTTTGCCAGGTAATACTTTTAATTTCTGTTTTCCTTTTGTAACAACAAAGTATAACTATAAATCAAACAAAGAAAAAGATTTTCATTGCAGTATTTATAAAGATCAAGCAGACACTTATCTTTTAGCAGACAAGAAGAAATTTGATCAAGTTGGAAACACAGATGCTAATAGTAATCTTGCAGACTTATATGAGTTTTACTTTTCTTCTTTTTATAATAATGACGTTTATCTAGATGTTAGTAAAGCAAAAAGTGTTATGTGGAGAAACATAAAAAATGTAGGGCCAATTTGCGAAATAAAAAGTCTAATAAAAGATAATTTTATTAAGAAGGTTGGGACTGAATATTACTATGTTAACTTCGAAAATGAAATTAACAACCTAACATTTTCGAAGTCTGATGCATCGAGCGGTAATATTGATCCATTTCAAGATTTATCTGATCCTGAAAATCCTATCGATCGTGATCACTCGTATGGCTATAGATCAGTACAGTATGATATACTTGACTATACATTTAGTAGCAGAGCATCAAAGCTTAAAAGTGTTATTAATAGAATTATAATGGATTGCTTTTTTCAATTTAGCAAAGATTTTAATTTAAAAATAGCATCTCTGAGCAGTATTGAAAGAATCTATAGATTTGTCAAAGATAATAGCGAGATGTCAAAAAATATTCTAGGCTTATTAAAGCCTTTATGCTTAATGTATACTACTTATTTTGATTCAATAGTAGATTTATCTATCAGAAATTTTCTTTATAAATCACTAAACGATCAAACAGAATATCAGGCTTTTTACGGTAAAAGCAGATTAATGTGGGATGAAGATGTAGTAAATTTAGTATTAAAGCCAAGAGAAATTGGGAGTAATAAAGATGACAATAAAAAATACAAGTTAGACAGTGAAGTTGCAACTGAAGACAATGGTGAGGCTTCAGAAATGCTTTATTTAAAGTTTCATAGTGAAATTGGTCTAATTAGTAAAGCTCTTAGTAATTCATCTATTTTGAACATAATGTCAATAGATAATATTTTTAGTTATTTTACTGAATTTGAAAATTTTAAAAGTGAAGCTAGTGTAGATTCTAGTGTTATTGCAGAAAAATTAGAAAGTTTAGAAGAAAATTTAAACATTGAAAATTCAAATGATTTATTGAGTAATAAAAGCAGAATAAACCTTATAGCGAAAAATTTAAATGATTACTACTATTACCAAACGCTTGAGTATAACAAGTATTACAATTTACAAAGAAACATAAATACAAACTTAAAAGCAAAATTTGATAATGTTATCAATAATTCTGAGACAAAGATGTTTAGTACACATCTCAAAAGAGATGAAACATTAGCAAGTCTAGCAAGGCAAAGTACAGATTTTATCAATGGAAACTATCAACAATATGATGTGGTTAGGTTTGGAATTGATTTAGAAATGTCTGAGGTTTTGAGAAATAGAAGAATTTTAAAATTTAAGATAAATATATTTAATCACAAGTACCCAAACATTACAGTACCGTCAATTTATAAATTTTATACGCCAATATTTACAGAAGTCACGCCAGCGCATTTTAATTTAATGACGAACGTAAGAAGACTAGATAACAGCAATTATACTAAAAGGGTTGAGGATAATCTAGGTTTTTATGACTACAATGAAGATTCATTAAAAGATAGATACAGAATTCTAAGTAAAAACGAAGGTATCGCTTATGTATCACTTGATTTAATCAATAATGTTAATAACGAAAGAATGTTTAATTCTGAAGAAAGTCTGCTTGATATTACTCCCGAAAAGAAATCCCTTATAGGGAAATCAATTGTTGAAAGTGCTATTATTTCAAATATGATTAAGCATATAGGTTATATCAATCAAAAAGAATTTAACGAGAACAACATTAGAAGCATAAATGTTGATAATTTAAATAGACTAAGCAATGTAGCATCTGGATTTTTTAATAGTTTAAATAAGGAATCATTTGAACAAATATTTCTAGAATCATATGATAATTCAATTGAAGTGATAAACGAAGAAGAAGAAATAGACTATAATACTTTATTTGAGAAAAAAGTTTATTCATTAGACTTTTTAAACAAAACTTCTGATTATATTGACTTATCAAAAATAGAAAACATTTTTAGTGATAAAAAGCTTTATGACGTTTTTTCTATATTAATTTCAAGAAAAGATATAAAAGACTTGTTAGAAAAACAATATGCCGAAAACAATCGTATACTTAGAATAATAACGAATGAAAACTTTTTTGATAGTTTTTCCTATGTAATACAAGCAGAAATAGTGTAAATAATGTTAAGTATAATTGACCATGTTTTTTCTTTGAATACTAAATTTGGTGTTAACAAGGACTTTTATGTCAATGAAAGTTTTGTATATAACTACTATGAAAATAACGAAACTGTTATTGAAGATAATATTATTAGGTTTGGTAATGAATCTAGATATAAAAAAAGGTTTATTAGACTCAATTTGATTAATCATAACGGAAGTGACTCTGTTGACTATAACCAGGACAATTTTGTTCAAGAGATTTATGATTTATCACAATCTCCTGCCATAAACCTTGACAATTTAAAGTATTTTAACAAATTGGACGTGTTAAACAATAAAAGAAAATACGTCATTAACAAAACAAGTAATGGTGTTGTTGAAAATATAAAAAACTTTTATTTAAAAGATGACTTTAGTTCTAATTATAATTTTTCTATTTCAGAGAGAATGTCTTATTTAAAATCAGAAAAGTATGATGTTTCAACAGAAAATTTGATGAGTCACGACTTTTTTTCTTTTAAAGACTTCAAAGAAATAGATTCTGTGTATGGTGAGCTAATTACACAAAACTTACCTAATCAGGGTTTTAATCAAAACAGAGATGAAGAATTTAATGTATCTTTATTTAAAGACTTTACCAAGTTTAAATCAATAATTAATGAAGTAATAACAGTTGAAAGAGACTTTTCAAATAAAAATGCCATTAGATGTGGATTATTGATTGAAAAATTTATTTTAAGAGATGAAGAATACGACTTTTTATGCGCAAAGTTTATTTCTAAAAGTAAAGATAGTAATGAATTATTTTTAAATTCTGTTTATGAGGATGAAGCAGTTAAGTATGGTAAGACTTATAGGTATGTTATTTCAAATGTTTACCTTTATTCACAATTAGACGCAAACAACAAATTCGTTGTTAATCAATATCTTGTATGCGATCATCCTTTTATTACTAATGACATTGTATGTAAAGAAAAAGAGCCTCCGCCGCCACCTGTTAATTTAAGATTTAAGGTAATCGAGGAGAAATTAGAAATAAGATGGGATGAGCCATACGACTATCAGTATGATGCAAAAGGATATCAGATTTTAAAAAGAAGTGACATTAACAGTTCTTACACTATAATAGGACAATTAGAAGGTCATAGCGAAAAAGATTTGTATGAACCGCAGGAATCAACTTTAGAAAGTGTAATTACAAGAACGCCAGAGGTTATTCCTTATAAGTTTATTGATAATAACTACAAAAAAGGAGAAATTGCAATTTATACAATTAGAACAATTGATGCACATGGTTACTTTTCAGATTATTCAGATCAAATTGCAATATTATACGATCCATTTGAAGAAAAGATAATTTATGACTTAATTTGTTATTCAGGCTGCAAAAGAGATTATCCTAATGAAAAGATACTTTTAAAAAGTAAGTTTTTCAAATACAACGACAATATGGTAGACAATCTTCCAGTTGCAAAAAAAATAAAGAATATTACTTTATATGTAACACCTGACTATTGCAAAACAAAGAGAGGTGAAGAAAAAGTTAAGGTATTAAAGGATGATAGTAGTTCTAGCTATAAATTTACAATGCTTAGGATGAACGACTTAAGTAAATATGAAAAAAGCATAAAGTTTTCTAACTTTGACAATAATGAATCTTAAAAGATTTTGATCAATAGATTTTATTTTATTATATTTATAAATAAAATAATACAAAACTGAGGAGTTTTCGCATGGGTTTTTTAAATCATTCAACTAATAACGTTATTATAGACGCTGTGTTGACAGAAAAAGGAAGAGAGTTGCTTGCTAGAAATGACAACTCTTTTAACATTACTAAATTTAAGCTTGGTGATGATGAAGTTGATTATTCTATATTAAAAAAATATGGTTTAATAATCGGCAAAGAAAAAATAGAAAAAAATACACCTATTTTTGAAGCTGTTACAGATGAGAATCTTGCTTTGAAATATCCGCTAAGAACTTTTGTAGCTAATAATACTAATAGCATATATGCATTTCCTTACTTGAAGATTAGAGACTATCAAACAACACCAGTTACTTTAACTTCAAATTCTGAGGCGAGCACTAACAAGTCACAAACAATTTCTTTTATGACATATGTTAATCAAGACCAGACATTTAATTTAACTGAGTCTGGACTAATAGATAGAGACTTTACAGTTAAAGTTTTTGACAAATTGCTTAAGCTAACAGGCGTTACACCATTTGAAGTTACAGATGATATAGCATACTACACAGTTTCTGCATCAGATGGTTTAGGTGAAGCTGAATTTGATAATCAACAATTTGCAAGTCTTGTTATAACTGCCATCGGCAGGACAACACTTGACTCATATAAATATTATGCTTTTAATAGCTCTTCAGACCTAATTAAAACTCAAGTAGAAATAATCGGCAATAATACAAGATCTTCAATAATCATACCTGTTACTATAACAAGTAATACAGCAGTAAACTAAGGAAAGTAAAAAATGACTTTATATCATATTAATGACACTGATAAGGTTAGTAAAAAATCAAATATAAGACAGCTTGTTGACATTTTGCAAGTTGACATTGCTAGTAAATATGATGATTCCGGGACAATAACACCAACTTATACTAGAAAAAAATATGAAGTTTTCGTAACAGGCGGTCAAGACACATCTGGTTCAGTAACTTCTGGCTTATATCAAACTATTTTTGACCAAAATCACACGTATCAAACTTCAAATGAAATGCTTGACATTACAATTGGTTCTTATGCAGATGAGCAAAGTAATGGTGACTTTATAGTTAATGGAATAACAGTTACGCCTGATGCGAGTGGAAAGCTAGACTTTGCTAATGATACTTTAATGATGAGAGAAAAAGTTAACATGTATCAGCAGTATGCTCAAGCTCTGCTAGGAAAAAACACAGACTCATTTACTGCGCCTTTCAATAGTAATACAGCTAGTGATAGGATAGACTACGCGCTATTTATTAACTTTAAAAGGCTCTTTATTAGAGATGGTATGGAAAAAGAGCAGTTTTCAATTAAAATTCATAAAGTTTGTCCATTTGTTTCGCCGACAAATAATATAGATCTAGAGATTTCTGATTCTTCAGCCGACTTTAATTTATATTCAGATGCTAATGCCACGAATAATTTAAGTGTATCAACAATTTCAGGAAACATTGGAAACATTGTTAATGGCGCTGGTGATGTTGTTGGTTTGATCTTTTATCATAAAGGTATTGTAGTTTTAGATGCAGAAAGAGTTTTCACGGCTGGAGATACAATTAAAGGAAACATATCTTCAGTTAACGATGTATCTGGCTCAATAGCTTTTGAAGGAGCATTTGCACCAAACTTCTGGGTTAGCGGATCAGTTGACAACATAATTGATCATATTGCTGATACACGTTTTGGCAGAGATAATAGGTCTGCAGTTGGTTTTATTAATCAAACAAGCATTAATTCTTCTTTATACTTCTGCAGGGTTGGGCCAAATGATGCTAACTTTTCTACTAATCCTAGTTATATTGATGAAAGTGGAAGTATAAGATGCATACAAGATAAAGGTGATGATCCTTTTGCTTATGTCACAACAATCGGCTTGTATGATGCTGCAGGAGAGCTATTAGCTGTTGCTAAAACTTCTAGACCTATTGAAAAAAATCCGGAAGTTGACTTGTCTATTAGTGTAAGAATTGATTACTAAAAACAGTAAGGCTTTAATATGACTTTAAATTTAATAGAAGAAAAACAAATAGTTAGAAATATTGTTGAACTTCAACCTCATAGAACTTATATACATGCATCTGCAGAGTGTAGTGATTTAAAGTCATTAGGTATTAGCGCACCTGGCACATATGGAGAAGTTAGCGCTAGTAATAGAGGTGTTACAAATAAAAATTATTTGTTAGACTTTGATAAGTTTTCTGATTATCAAATCAATAGTAGTTCTTCAAGCAGGAAAACATCATTAGAAGCTTTAAACGATCAAAATGATGAAAGATCTTCTATAGCATTTGAAGAAGAAATTAACAATATAGGTATTTTTAAAGATAAGACTTCACAATTTAAATTTGGAATTGAAAAAGTAGAGCAAAAGTATCTCATAGATGATGTAGGTTTTTATAAAAAAAAGTCAATAAAGAATCTTTATAAATTTTATAGAGAAAATATGAGACATAGAGTTTTCAATCCTAGATGGGGATTTTCAAACTATAACTGCTTAAGCTTTTTTAATATAAATAATTCAAAAACCCCAGACAAATCTCATCAAAATTGTTTGGCTTATCCTAACCCTTATAACGAAAACAAAAACACATATAGATTTTGGGACGACGACAAGCTAACAATTTCCTTCTATATAAATCAAAACAATAAAAATATAGAAGGTTACCATTTTAATCCTGGCTGTGTTTTGTTCATTCCGGGTATTATTGGTATCTATATAGTAAAAGGTTCAAGCGTAGATGAATCTGGTTTAACGAATGCGTATAGACTGCTCGTTGTTTATGGTGATGATTTAGACAAGAAAGATGAGATTGTAAGTTTTGTTAACGAAAACATTAATAGCTCAGGAGAAATTGCTTTAAATGATTTTAACATTAAAGACGTGTCTTTCTATTTAAGTGCAGACAATATTTTAAAGTATAATAATTGGCAAAACGTTACAATTGTTGCGAATAAAAGAAGTATGTCGCTTGAATTTGGCACTAAAAACGTTATTAATACAAAAATTTACATTGATGGGACTAGAACTATTTCTAGTAATAACAATTCTAGCCATCATTATCCAACTGTTGTGGGTGGAGCGTCGACGTTTTTTAGTTCAATACAAGAGTCTGATAGTTTTGTATTAGTAGGTAATAGATATGAATCGGTTATTGAACAAAAGCAGGATGTTTTTTACAAATTGTTTTCAAACAACAGTGAAAACAATAATGATTATATTGGTCCTTATGTTAATAAACACATATCTTTTGGTAAAATTTTAAAAGATAATTATTTTGTAAATGAAGTTACAGAAAATGCCTATAGTATAAAAAACAATTTAAAATTAAATAGCGGAAGTTATATTGATTCTGACTCTGGATTCGGCTTAACAGCTGAAATTCATGATATAAGAATTTATAATAGTATTATAAATAACATTAAAGAGAAAATATGTAAAAATAGTTTAAAGAACTTTAATGATGAAAGTCTTGAGTTTGCTGTGCCTGTTCTGTGTTATGAAGAAAAAATCAAAAAAAAGGGGATTGTTAATCTAAAAGGAATTAGTGAAAACAATGATGATACAACAGATTTAAGTAACATTGACTTAAGCAATATTGTTCTAAGCAGTCCTATTAATCATTATTTTTCTAATAAATGTTTAGGTCATGAAGTAAACGTTGAATGCTTTACATCAGAATTTAAAAACAGAGTTTTTCCAAATTGTATTTTCAATGATGACATTGACTCTGATCAAAGGACTTATGATCTATTTAATTGTATTCTTTATAATTTGAATAGTGATTTAAATGAAGATTTAAATGAAGACATAAGTAAAGGTAAAAGTGTTAACAAGCTATTATATGAGTTTATTGCTAAGCAAGAAAGTTCTATAGAAGGAAATGATAGTTATTACCAGAAAAGTTTGCTTTACAGGAACAATTTTATAATGTCTTGTGATAACGGTTTACAGAATCAATCATATGAAAATTATTATAATTCAAAAAACATTGATTTACATACTGACGCTTTTGGTTTTTTTGATATTACGCATGTAAGTTTAAATAAAACTTTCAACAAAGAAGATGTTTTTGTTTCTAACAATATTATTAATTACTGTGGTGAAAAAGTATTAATTGATTATACGAATGATCTAGGTTTTATTAAAGAAATAGAAAACAGAAGCGACTTCTATATAAGGGATGAATATAGCAAAAAATTTAAAGTATCTTATGATATCCTCAAGAATGTTTCTTTAAACAATTACTTTAGGACAGTCTTTCATATTACTAAGAATGAATCTGTTGAATTTAAGGTATATCAAAACTTATTTGATAATGACAGTAACTTTAAGCTCTTGGATATAGGTAGAAATAGTTTTTTAAAAGACTTGTCAAATCCTGCATGTAGAAAAATAAACGATGATTATGCTCCTAGTGTAGCTAATCACTTAGCACCTTTTGAGACAAAGGAAGTAGATCTAGAAGAACCACGAAATTATGTTTCTTATTTTAAGCATGAAATGCCAATTTACAATTTATTTGATAGTAATAGTGAGAATTTTTCAAAATCCTTTTGTGTATCTACACAAATGTTTGGAAGAAGAATAGAAAAAGAGTCGTTAGAGTTGTATGACTCAGATTTAGCAGGAACATTTGGTTGTAAGAAGGTTAGATTACGTGATGATGGTAAAGGAACTGTCTATAGAGCAGATGCTTATACAAAACATGCAGACTGGAATTATGTTGGGCATTGTTTCTATAACGAAGGGATCGTAAATATATTACACCCATCGCTAGAGAACTTTGGCGACTTTAGTATTAAAGTTGACTTTGATGCTTCAACTAAGCTCAATGTTTTAGAATTAAATCTACCAGCTTATGCAGGCAAGACAAGTAAGTCTAGAAATAATTCTTATATTGAAAATTTAAGACTGAATGAATCTGCTTTTAATTCAGATGAAGACTTTGTGTATATAAGTGATATTAATTTACATGATGAGAATCTTAATATATTAGCTAAAGCAAAGATTGTTAAGCCTCATGCTAAAAAAGATTCTGATAATGTTTTATTCAGAATCAAGATGGATTATTAATGAACAAAGTAAAGTATATTGGATTAGACATATCAACATCTATAATTGGTATAGCGTTTCTGGATAGATTAGGATATCTTGTTAATTTAGAAAGTGATAATCTTAAAAAGTTATCATGTATCTTTAATAAATCTAATAAGACTAGAGAAGCTTTTACAATTTTTTTTAAAAAATATAGTTTTGAAGAAGATCTAATTATTGTTATAGAAGAGCCATTTCAAGCATTCAGTAGAGGTTTTTCATCTGCAAAGACTTTGTCACAGCTAAATAGGTTTAACGGTATTGTATCTTATATTGCTGCTGAAGTTTATTCTGTTGTTCCTAGCTATATAAATGTCAATAGTGCTAGGAAGAGTTTAGGGATTAAAATAAATAAGAAATTAGATGTCAATACAAAAGAGCAAGTATTTAAATGGGTTAAAAGTGACTTTTCAAGTAGAGGTTTTGAATTTAATTGGCCAGAAAAAATTTTAAAATCAGGACCAAACAAAGGGCTTGTAAAATTTGATGATTGTTGTTATGATATGTCTGACGCTTATGTCATATCAAAGGCAGCAATTTATAATGAGCACAATATCAATTAATAAAAAAATAAATTTTATTGAAAGTTTAACTAGTAGAACACACATGTCTAATGACGGCATTAATATTTCTATCTGGTGTCCATTCTGCAAACATTCTAATAGGAATAAGTTAAAGTTAGTTTTACACTTAGAGAAAAATTTTTGGCACTGTTGGCTTTGTGACAAAAAAGGTTCAGATGTTAGTTATATAGTAGGAAGATTTAATAAGTCTAAAGTTAATGAGTCAAAGAATTTATTTAAAAGAAAAAACAAAGTAAATGAAATATCAATTAATCTTTTTGGTGAAGAATTGCCGGACAATGAAGAAATTAATATTGTAGAGATACCTGATGGCTTTCAGCTATTAACAAACAATTTTAGTTCTAATAATCCAGATATTAGAGATGTTTTCAAGTACGCAATTGGAAGAGGTATAAACAAGCATAAAATGTCTCTTTTGAGACTTGGCGTTTCATTATCTTTTGAGTTTAAAAGAAGTTTGATTATACCTTCATTTGATGCTGAAGGTGAGATTAATTTTTATACTGCAAGAAGAATTGATGTCGACACTTCAAGCCCGATAAAGTATAAAAATGCTAGCATATCAAAGAAAGATATTATATTTAACGAGCTTTTTATTGACTGGTCTTTACCTTTAACTATTGTTGAAGGACCGTTAGATCTTTTGAAAACTAATGATAATGCAACATGTCTACTTGGTTCTTCTTTAACTTACGATATGAAGCTTTTTAAGAAAATAGTTGAAAACAAGACAGAAATTAACTTAGCTTTAGATAAAGATGTTTATTTCAAAGCAGTTAAAATAGCTAATCTCTTGCATGAATATGATGTAAAAGTTAATATATTAGATACAAGAATAGCTAATGATGTTGGTGATATGACTACTAGTCAATTTAGAGAATGTTTGGATAATGCAAAAGAATACAAAGAAAACGACTTGCTGCTTACAAAAATAGCAATGTTATAAGGAATAAAAATGTCATTAAGATTTGCACACATATCAGACGTCCATTGGCGTGGACTTAAAAGGCATGAAGAATATCGTGCTGTTTTTAATAAGCTTTTTAAGAGTTTAAAAAAAGAAAAACCTGATCTTATCTTTATCGGTGGGGATATTGTTCATTCAAAAACTCAGGGTATTTCACCTGAGCTTATTGATAATTTAAATTGGTGGTTTAATAGTTTAGCTGAGATTGCGCCTACACACATAATCCTAGGTAATCATGATGGCTTAATATTAAACAAAGACAGACAAGACGCAATTACACCTATTATAAATGCTTTAAACAATAGCAATATTTATCTATATAAAGATAGCGGTGTATACACAACAAAAAAACTAATAAATGATAAAAATGTTAACTGGTGTGTTTTTTCTTGTTTTGATGAAGAGAACTGGAACAAAGTAGTTCCTGTCAAAGATGAAATTAATATTGCTTGTTTTCATGGCGCTGTCTGGGGATCAAAAACTGATATTGATTGGGAATTAGAAGGCGAAGTTAACCTTTCTTTTTTCGATGGCTTTGACTTTACGTTTTTAGGTGACATACATAAACTACAGTATTTAGATAAAGAAAAAAGAGTTGCCTATCCAGGTTCAACAATACAGCAGAATTATGGTGAAGACATAAAAAAAGGTTATCTTTTATGGGATATTAATAGTAAGCATGACTATAAAAGTAGATTTATTTCTTTAGATAATCCACATCCGTTTATAACAATAGACTGGAAAGGTTCTGTAGAGAAAACAGTTCCGTATATTGCTAAAATAAAAAAAGAATCAAGATTTAGAATACGTTCTGATAAGAACATTACACAAGTAGAAATACAATTACTACATCACTATCTTAAAGAAGAAAAAAATGCAAAAGAAATAGTTTACCAAAACACAGGTAAAAATGAAGCTGATATAATGCAAGTTGATGTTTCTAAAGCTAAAAAATTCAATATAAGAAGTAAAAATAGTAGAAAAGAAATTTTAAAAGAATTCTTTTCAGATATAGTTTCTAACGATAGAGTTGACAAGGTAAACAACGTATTCAATCTTTATTTGGACCAAATACCAAGTGATAGTCTTGACAACGGTAGCAATAAATGGTTTATTAATAGTTTAGAATTCGAGAATACTTTTTCTTACGGTAAAGAAAACAAAATTAATTTTGATAATCTTGAAGGTGTTGTTGGTCTTTTTGGTAATAACAGAGCAGGTAAATCATCAATACCAGGAAGTCTAATGTATTGCCTTTTCAACGCTTCAGATCGTGGTTCGATCAAGAATCAAAACATTGTGAATACTAGAAAAGGACACTGTTCAGCAACAGCTATTATAACTGCAGGCCAAGAAAAATATTTAGTTGAAAGAAAGACTACAAAGAAGTCTAATAAGAGCGGAAAAGTTAGTGCATCGACAAATTTAACTCTAAAGAGTTTATCTAGCGAATATTTGCAAGATGAAACTGAAGAG
>Ga0233432_10001371_pt1 | contig 23537 bp, 22 predicted proteins | sample SI_122_August201_6_FD_179870 | JGI IMG/M metagenome (GOLD analysis project Ga0233432, IMG submission 179870) | Seawater microbial communities from Saanich Inlet, British Columbia, Canada - SI_122_August2016_10_MG | ecosystem: Environmental > Aquatic > Marine > Inlet | place: Canada: British... | reverse complement strand
TTTTATCATTTATTTCATCTAAACTTCCAAAAATTAGATTACATAACTGTAAAAAAGCGATAATTTGATTACTATATTTTAAATAACTTACAACAGACACTTTTCTGGCTCTTGATGTTCCTGAAATTTTTATATTATTATATGCTTCTATAATTTCCTGATACACACTAGACATATTATCATAATATTGTTTTAATTTTTGTTTCAATTCGTCATCACTAAGAGGTACCAATTTTCCATCTGTTTCTTTTTTTGAAATAAAATCTAAAAGGAAAATAGTAGTTTTTCCTGTAGTTGGTTTTATTTCACTAAAAATTTCACTAGAAGACAAAAAATAAAAACTATCAATAATTTGGTTACAATTTACTGGCTGTTGATTACCCCTAATTTTAACAGATAATATTGTCCCATTAAAATAAAAAGGAATTTTTTTATCTGTTTGCATATCCTCAAAACTTTTTATATCTTTTAAATTTTTACAAAATTGTATTTTTGATTCCAAACCATTCTGAATCGCATCACTCTTTAAAATGTTTAATCTTTCTTTTTGAAATAAATATATGTAAGTGAACAATGATTTTACATAAGATAGGGGTTTTTCTGGATCCATTGGATCAGATGGATATAAAGAAGTTTCAATATCAAAATCTTTAAATTCTTTAATATTGGTCATAAAAGTTTCGGCTCTTATTGCTTTTTGTTTTAATTCATTAAAAATATTTTTTTGCAAAATTGTAGTTCTAACTTCCTCACTTGGATAAATATACGGTTGTCTATATAAATAATATCTTTGAGTACTTGCTACAAAAAATTGAACATTTGTATTTTTAAATCTACTATATAAGGAACATAATCTATCTCCTGTTGTAAATAAAATATCTTGTAATCCAAATCTATTATTGGTTCCTTCATTTTGATCTTGAATCATACGGATTGCATCAACTTGCTCAAAATCACCACACCTTTTCAAATCTAATAACAATTTTATTAAAATTGTTTTTTTATCTACATGATTACCTGATAATTTTTTATAAATATCTATTATTAATTTGTTTATATTTAATACTTTACCTTCTGGACTAACACCAGTTAATAAATTTTGTTGTGAAGTTGATTTATTAACAGCATCTATTAAATCTTTTAAATAAACTACAGAAGGTCCATTATCACCTGAACTAAATGGTGCTTCTCCAATTAAAATGTCAGGATCTTCAGGATTACTTTGTATTTTTTTCATAAGTTCAGGTGTTTTTGACCCACTGTAAATATGTAAAGAAAAATTATATGGTTGGAAATATGGTTTCCAATTTTTATTTTCAGTTTCTACATAGGCAATTGTAAAATTATCTTTTGTAAAAAAATTATTAGAAAAAAAGTAAACTTTTCTACCTTTTGGTTCCCCATTAGAAGCTGGAAATAAAGATGGCAAATGATCAGGATTTTCTGTAACTTGAATTGATAGTCTACCTCTTTCTTTTTGTTCTACATTAAAATAACCAACCACTAAATCAAATAAATTATCTCCAATTCTAGTTTTTTTATTTTTTCCACAAGTAGATACTTTATTTTTACTACTTGAATCTTCTTCATCTCCCCCTGTTTCTTCTGTTCCCGCAGAATCGCCATAATTCGCTGTATCTTTTACTCCTCCTAATACATTATTATTAAATTTTGAAAATGCACATTTTAAATTTCCTGCTACCGCATCTGTATTATATATAAAACCTTTATAACCAGAACCTTCATCTGTATAAAAAAATGTATTTATTAAAAAATTTCCTATTTTATTTTTTTTTATATCAGGTCTATCATTTATATCCTTACTGTTGGGTAATAGTGATGTTACATTTTCTTCTGCATTTAATTCATCTTCCATCCAATTAAATAATTTTCTAATTCCATTTGTTTCATATTGATCTTCAATTATAATGGTTGAAAAAAATGATATCGCTGGATCTATATTACTAGGGTCTTCAAATATATTTTTTCTTTGTATATCTGTTAGACCTAATACTTGGTAACTAAATAACTTAATACCATAATTAACATTTTTATTTTTATTAATAAATCTATAAATTTCTACATCTTTTACATCTACAGCATTCGTATCTCCTAACTTTGAACTTATCAAATAAGGAGATTGGGCTAATACTGATTCAGGTATACCAGGTAAATTACAATTATATAATATAAATTCTTCCACTGACCGCTCAAAATTACTTAATGTTATATTTTTATTTTCTCCAAAAGGAGTAAATTCCTTGTATATTGGAAGCTGAAGTATATTTTGTACAATAATTTTTATATCTTTTCCTCTATCTGCTCCCTTTCCAAAATCGTGAATTGTATCATTACAAGCTAAATATTCATATAATTTTTTACAAATGTCAATATTCTGCTCTGTCATAATAATATATATATTTTAAATATATTATTATTTATCTAATTACATAACAATAAATATCTAGCTATTAATGTATTACTAGTTAAAACTTGTTCTGCGTTTAATCTTGCAAACCATTGATAATTGGTTCTTTTTAAAATTTCTTCACTAGGAATATATACTCCATAAGCACAATTAGGTATTTGAAAATCATCATCATCACTTAATAAATCATCTATCAAAACAGGATTTCCTTCTACTGTTTTGGTTCCAAAATATTTGGCATCTAAAGGCATAATTTTTCTTTGTCTAACTTGTTCGTATAACCATTTATTTGTTTCGCCAGTAAATTCCATTTCATTTGTATAATCATTACTTACTTGTCTTTCTAAATAATTAATATATTGTTCCATTAATTGACAATCCTTATTACAACCCATTATTAAATGTGAAGGAAAGAATTCAGTATAAGTTGAAACTACACTTTTAGTTGGTAATTCACCACAAAACATCGGCGCAGCAGAAGTTCCTTTATTATAAAGAGGTTTTAAATTCTTCATACAAATAAATGAAGAGGGAACAGTCATACCACCATAATAATATAATACTTTAGCCATAGCTAATTCTCTTAGATGAGGTTTTAAAGGATTTGGTAAATTTGCCACCTTGGTGCTCCATCCAGGAATTATTTTGTTAAAAGTTTTATCATCAATTAAACAAATATTAAAACTATCACCACATTTATCAACCAGAGATTTAATTGTTAAATATTGATATGGTTGATTAAAACATTTGGTATTACGAGAACCAAAAGAAGCCCACCATCTAGCATTTGTTTCAAATGTAACATGCACCCATAAAATTGGTTTATTTGTTCTGGCTAAAGTGGAATCATTCAATAAATATTTCTTAATTAATTCATATTCACCCAATTTATCTTGTGTCATTTCCATTTTTCGGTAATTATCATAAAAGTATCCAAATACAAATAATAAAATTAAAACAAAAATATATTTGGTGTAGTAATTCATATATATTAATATAACAAATTTATTTTACAATAAGTTTTAAAATTGATTCCTATTTATTATAAAATAATTATTTTATTAAATAAATCATGGGTAATTTTATTACTAAGTCTTCAACGCCGATTAAGAAGGATATTTATATCACTTGTCTTGATAAAATGGAAAAAGGATTTGCCACTCCCGTTTATCATACAACTACTTGTAAAAATTGTAACTTTAATATTCATCATAATTTTAAAACCAATAATCTTATTCATAAAAACTATTGTTTTAATTGTGAAACTAATTATAATCAAGATTATATTATTGATGTATTGCCTACTGTGTCAGTTAGTTCTTAATTCTTTTTAAATCTGACCAAAATTTCTCATAATTATTTCTTATTTCTTCATCTTGATTCATTAATTTATAGGCTCTTTGAATATTAATATCTTCATCATTACTTTTCATTGATTTCAATTTACTTTCGTGTGATGAAAACCATTGTTTTCCTTTTACTGCTATATCTTGTGTTCGTTCTCTATTTAGTTCATCTATATTTCCATATTTTTTTCTATTATTATAATCTTCTTCTGTAATTGGTATTACTGATTCAACATGAGCTTTTTTTAAATCTTCAAATTGAAGTTTATCAAACATTCCTGACCCATAATTCTCTCGAGTTTCTCTCAATAAATCATAATGACTTCCATCATACATGTCTTCAAACTCTTTATGTATCACTAAACTCCTTATTTGGCTTTTCTTATTTTGTATATATTCATTCATTTCACTACTATTTTGTGCTGTTGAAGTATTTAAATCTTCATCTGATTTTAACCAATCTCCATATCCCGTTTCAGAATCAGAATCTTTCATTTTCATCTTTTCAAATGTTTCATTAAACCAATTAGAATAATCTTCTTGACTCATACTCTTTATTTTCCCATCTATCAATACACTATGTTCATTACCCCACATATCATCTTTCTGATATTCTGTATTTGTTGTTGTTGAACTTTGTCTTAATTCATGAATCTTTAATAAATATTTATATGCTTGAGAGAAAAACAAAAAATATTCTTTTTCTAAACCTGATTTATCAGGATGCGTTTTTAAAACCATTCTTTTTGCTTCTTTTAATTCTTTTTCTCCAAATTGAAAAGGTATTTTAAACAAATTTAATAAATCATTTAATTCATAATTATGTATATTTAAATCTAAACCTTCCATTTAAATATACCATATTTATTTTTTTTTCTATTTTATCACATTTTCTCACATCTTGCTATAAAATCGTTTACTTCATTTAATTCTGCCCCTGATATACTATCATCTGGAGCAAAATTCGTATTTCCTTTTTTATAAGCTAACATCGTCGGTATCCCTTTCATCATTTTTTTGGTTTTCATAAAAGCAAATAAATCAAATGCTTCGTCTACATTTACCTCTATACATTTTATTCTGTTACTGCTTATTCTCTCAAAATGAGCATCTACATATTGTTTTATTGTTTGACATGGTTTACACCAATCTGCTGTAAATTTAAATATTAATACACCTGGATTTTCTTTTAACAATTGTAAAAAAGCATTTCTATCTCCCTCAAATTCTAAAGCCATTATATTTAATACTATCATATTTTTAAATAAAATTGACCTAAATATATTTTATAAGTTTATTATACAATAATTATGTATACTCGTATTCTAAAATTTAAACCTATTAAATTATTTGATGTCACTCTTCGTGATGGTCTTCAATCTATACCAAAAATTTATACTTTAAAAGAAAAAGAAGAATTGTTTGATAATATTCTTACTAGAAGATGTCCTTCTTCAATTGAAATCGGTTCCATTGTTAGTCCTAAAGTTTTACCTCAAATGGAAAATTCTTTAGAATTGTTTAAATATGCTGATTCAGTTAAGTCTTGTTTTAGTAAACCTCTTGATATTTATATGTTAACTCCAAATACTAAAAGCGTAGACACTGCTATTAAACATAATGTGGAAAATTTCTCCTTTATTACATCTGTTTCCTCTGCTTTTCAAAAGAAAAATATTAATAAATCTTTAGATGAAACAAAAAAAGAAATAGAAAAAATGATGGAACTTGTTGTTCAGGTAAATGACCACAAAGTTAAATTATATATTTCATGTATTACTGAATGTCCTGTAAAAGGACAACTAGAATTACAAAAAATAATAGATGAAGTTTCTTATTACTTTTATACTTTCGAAGATTTGAATGAAATTTGTTTATCCGATACATGTGGATCATTGTTATTTCCTGATTTTAAATATATTTTAGACGAATTGAATAAAAGAAACATTGATATGGATAAATTGAGTTTACATCTTCATAATCAATCAGATAAACAAAATATTAAAAATATTATTCTATATGCTATCAAAAACGAAATAAATAAATTTGATGTATCTTATATGCCTGAAATAGGAGGATGTAGTGTAACCATGAAAGAAACCCATGGGAATTTAGGATACGAACAAATATATGAATGTATGTAATTTCATTATAATTTATTATTGTAATAATTTATAATGAGCAATTTTTTAAATAACGCCAATAAAAATTGGTCTGTGGTTGCTGGACAAATTCAAAATCAGGCTGCTAATGGTATAGTTTATATTAAACCTTCTGCTTTTCAAATACCTGTGGGTGTTTCCAATGAGCGTCCCACTGGTGAGGCAGGTATGATTCGATATTTAACTAGTGAAAATGTAATCGAATATTATAATGCTAATACTGGTTCATGGATACCCATTAATCAACAACCTCCAGAAATTATATCTATTGATCCACAATATTATCCTTTAGGTTCCACAGATCCTTTAACTATAAATGGTTCAAACTTTTTTGCAGGTACAACAGTTACTTTTATAGGTAATGATGGCACTATATATGGTCCAAATGGTAGTTCATTTATTACAAGTTCTCAATTATCTTGTTCTGTTCCTATTGGTGTAAATTCATTAAACGATCCGTTTGATGTAAAAGTAACAAATCCTAGTGGATTATCCTCACAATTAGATAATTCTTTATTTATTAATGAAAATCCTATTTTTGTAACCAGTCAAACACCTTCAGTATACGCTACTATAGATGTTTCTACTGTTTTAACAGGACAATTAGATATTTCAGCTACAGATCCAGAAAATCATTATCCAATATCCTTTTCAGAAATTAGTGGTAATAATATTACACCTTTAATATTAGAAACTAGTGGAGTTATTTCTGGTACTGTTCCTTTTCCAACTCCTATAACAGCTACTTCACAATCAATCGTTTTTACAGTTCAAGCAATAGACGATTTTTCAGCTTCTTCTATAGGGTCATTTACTTATGTTATAAACAGACCTGAAAATGATATTAATGTTAGTTCTTTTGGAACTTTAGGTGTAGATTATACACGAACCTACTTGGATACTATTGAAGGATCAGGAAACACGGTTGGAAGTCCTGTAATTGGTGGTTCAACTGTTTATCAATTTAAATCTACAGGACTTACAGGAAATATAGCCCCTTCTTCAAATCCATTTAATTTAAATTACTGTGTTGTAGCGGGCGGAGGAGCAGGAGGATGTTCTCAAGGAGGAGGAGGTGGAGCAGGAGGAGTAAAATTAGGCAATTTGTATTTATCAACATCTAATAATGTTAGTGTGGGTATAGGTGGAACTGGAAATGTCAATACAAATTCAGCAGGAGGAAATGGATTTAATTCTATTTTAGGAAGTATAACTGCTACTGGTGGAGGTGGAGGTGGTGGAGGTAATAGAAATGGTTCCAATTCAAGTAGTCCAGGACAAGGAGGAGGAAGTGGTGGTGGTGGTGCAGGAATGTTTAATAGTGTACAAGGAGGAGGAACAGGTATTCTAGGAGAAGGAAATACAGGAGGAAGTGGATTCGGTGCTGCGACAGGACCAGAATCACGAGCCGAGGTAATCTTAGGAGGCGGGGGAGGAGGAGCAAATATAAAAGGAGGTAAATCTACTTCTGTAGGAAATGGACAAATTACAGGATCAGCGACAGGAGACGGCGGTGCTGGAATATTAACTACTATTACAGGTTCTAATGTGTATTACGGAGGAGGTGGTGGAGGCGGAGCAGCCTTAAATGGGGATGTTACTACATTTGGAGTTGGTGGAATAGGAGGAGGTGGAAATGGAAGAGTAGGTGGATATGACGATACATATGGAGGAAATGGTCTAAGTGGGACTACTAATACAGGAGGAGGAGGTGGAGGAGGAGGAGGAGGAGGAAGTTCAGGAATACTATATTATGGGCGTGGAGGAGATGGTGGAAGTGGTATTGTGATTGTAAGATTTCCATCCTATACATTTTCAACACCAATTAATTATTTAACTGTAAGTTCTGTAAATAATGTATATTATAATATTTCATATTTAAACACTTCCCTTTCACAAGTGGATTATCCAGACCCATCTGGTTATACAGTATATATTTTTAATTCAGCAAATAATACTACTTCAGGAACAGTAACAGCAACCCCTAATAATACAATTGATATTAGTTATGTAGTTGTAGGAGGTGGAGGATCAGGAGGAACTGGACAAGGAGGAGGAGGAGGAGCTGGAGGAGTAGTAATTGGTTATAATGGTAGTGTTTCATCTGCTTTAAATTTAACTATTGGTGCTGGAGGAATTCCCGCAGATACACTATATAGTCAACCAGGAGCAAAAGGAACAAATGGAAGTAATTCTACAATTACAGGAGCATTTACATCAACAGCAGGAGGCGGTGGAGCAGGTGGAGGAACCAATAGTGGTGGGGGGTTTTCTCTAAGTAATGGGAATTCTGGAAATTCTACAAATGGTTCTGGTGGAGGAGGTGGAGCTAATTCAGATGGAACTACTTATGGTTTGGGGGGAAGTGGAGATGGAACTGGAGGTAATGGAGGTCAAGGCAATAATGGTGGAACAGGTTACGGAGGAGGTGGTGGAGGAGCAAGTGCTATTGGGAGTAATAGTTCGGGTGGTGCTGGTGCTGGTGGAGCAGGAACATATTCATCAATATTAGGATATAATGTTGGTGGAGGAGGAGGAGGTGGTTCCGGTGGAGCAGGAATAGACGGAGCTAGTGGAGGATTAGGAGGTGGAGGACAAGGAAGAGGAACAGCTTTAGTCGCAGGAGGAGCACTATATACAGATCCAAAAGTAGGAGAAAATGGAGTAAATGGAACAGGAGGAGGTGGAGGAGGTGGAGCATTTGGAACTGCATCTTTTATGGGAGGAAACGGAGGATCAGGTGTAATAGGAATTCTTTTCCGAACTTCAAGTTAATATTGAAAATAGATGGAGAAACTATTTATATTTTTAAACAATGGGCGTGGAACTTTAACTACTAATTTCAGTTATTATTGCTCCTATTTGGTGATAGCTGGAGGATTAGGTGGTGGAACCTCACAAATTGAGGATAGAGGTGCGGGAGGTGGTGGTGGCTCTAGTGCTGATGCTGGTGGAGGTAATGATGAACCTGTTTCAGGCACAGGAGGATCTGGAATTATAATATTAAGAATCCCTTCCTTTGCTTAATTTTCAACCAATATTTCTATTTTTTCCACATCTACATCTGGAAACTCTACATGACTTTCCCAAAAATATTTACAATATGCCCATTTAAATTCATAATCTAATCTATACAAATCATTATATTGTTGTAATAATTTGTGTTCTATTCTTCTAGGTAATAAATATAAACTTTTCCTTGGTAATACATAACTCAATTGAACTTCTTCTTTTACTGGATTTTTCTCCTTTTTCTCTATTAAATCTGTATCAAAATAAGGCACAAATCTTACCAAATCTATTAATAAGGGTGGATAATGATACTTATAACACCATCTCCAATCCTCACAACCCACACTATAATATTTCCATGTCCATTCTAATCCTTCCAAATAATTCATACTTATTTTTTGTCTCCATTCATCGTCTATTTCTACATCAAATAACATATCATAATATCTAGATTCCCAATATTTATCCAATGGATTTATATATTTTTCCACTTCCCTTTCTTTACTAGGAGCATGAAGCATTTCTTTATCAAATTTACTAGCTTCTTCGTCAACTACTATTGGTCTTTTTTCTGCTTTATTTCTTTTTCTATATTCATCTTGAATATAATTTTCCTCATTCATAGCCAATTCTTTTACCAATAATTTAAAATTTTTCCATATAATTTTACCATCTTTTATTATATTTTTTCTACTATTTCCAAGCACATTTCTATAGGTTTCCATTAGTATATCTATTCCATTAGTGCGAATATTTAAAGCAGGAAAATGTGGCAAAAAATCGTTTCCAAGCATGAAACACATAAAAATATAATCATACACGCGATTTTGCTCTACATCTTCTTCAGGTATTTTATCATTGTTAAGATAATAAACCAATTGTTCTTTAAATTGAGGAATATCTACTACATACAAGTAGTTAGGATCCAAAGATTTATCAATACTTTTAATAAAATCGGGTGTTTCACGGAATAAATACATATTTTTACAATAAGATAAATTATTTATGGTGAGCATAATCAAATCTGCATCTAATCCATAAATAACCGTTTTTTGCTGTTTTATTTCACTATTTTCACGAATATATTCAAATACTTTATGTTCACCTTCCCCAGGAAGATCACTTCCAGAAATGATGATTTTTTTAGTCTTAAATGGGATAGGAGTTCTAAAATGATATCTAATTTGTAAGTTTAGTTTATTCATAAATTCAGTTCCTGGAGTGATGGCAGTGCTATCCCAAGAGGGTTTATTACTTGGTTCATATTGCTGAATAAACCAAGATTTATATCGTCGATTTTTTTGCTGATTTAATTTGGCAACTGGTGCTACACCATCAAAAGAAATATAAACAATGTTAGTAGGAGAAATTTGCTGTATATAAGTTTCAATCTTTTTACATACAGCATTAATTAATTTTCGTTCATAATCATCATTATTTCCACTATAATTAATATCTCTAAGACAATCATAAATAATAGAATTACTATCCAAAAATAAATTATCAACTAGAAATTTTTTTTGAAATTTCTGTAAAATATTTGGATAATTTTTAATAATATGTGAGAAGTAAGCTGGTATACCCATTACATAATATAGAATTATTTTTTTAATATAGTTTAAAAATCAATATAAAGGACATTAACATTTAGCCATTTATTTAAAAAAATAATAATAAATTAAAATTATATTTTTAAAATCGTTATAATATAAAAATGAAAAATATAATCATTTCCTCAAATAGCAACAAAAAAATTCCTCCATCTCCTTCAACAACAATAAAAACTCAACTAGAGGAGACGATAGAATATTTTAATTTATTAATTCAAAAAACACTTCTATCTATTCAAAAGTATAAACAACTTGATATAATTGGTGCTAATGAATTAAATACAGCAACCCAAAATCTAGAGCATTTATATGTAGAATTATCAAATAATTTAATTTTATTAAAAAATAAACAAAATGCGAACAAAGTTAAAAATAATTTGGAAACAATTAGAACCGATTTACATAGTATATTTAAAAATTATGGAACAGAAAACATTAGAGATATGTTAAATATAGTGTATGGAGATGAATATATAAGTTCCATGGATTGGGATATAAATAAATATCAATTAATAGAATCTTATGTTCATCCAATAAATTTTAAGGTAATGCCTTGGAAAACAGAGAGAAAAAACTATTCTGAAAAAGTGCTGGAAAAAAACAAAATAATAGAAGACTTTATTATTGTAGAAAAATCGAATAATTTGGATTGTTTTGATTTATCTCGCACTAGTAAAACATTTCAATCAAAAGTATATGGAATTAAAATAGCCTTTCATAATGAAAAGGAGAAAAAAACAATAATAGTTGCGGCATTAGTAGATGAAATATTAACAACATGTATAAATAATGATTATTTAAATAATTTAATTGAACAAATAATAAAAAAATCAAATACTATACAAGATTATGATGAGAAATCGTTTGGTAGATATATTCATTCTTTAACATTAAAAGAGTTTATAATTTATTCTCTTGATGAAATATTATCCAAATATGAAGGTTATATGAATCAAGTGAAATTAATCAAACAAAAGACGATATCTCAAGTAGTAAAAGAGTTTATAAATAATGATTTATTTGGTCAAAGAAAAACATTAATTCAATTATTATTAAAATCAGACGAACATGAATATCAATATTTATCCTATTTATTATATGATTTATTGTCAAATGATAATAATGGGACCATAGATACAACAGAACAAACATTATTATTTGATAGTTTACCATGGAAAATAAAAAGTTTTTTCAAAGAAGCAATGAAACAGACCATATCTTATACCAATAATCTCTCTAATTTTGATAATTCTAAAATACCATTGGAGCAACAAATTTGTTTAATGAAAGCATCAGACACTATTAAAGAAAAAGCAATGAATAAATTAAAAGAAGTAAAATCTAAAACAGATGATAATGGAAGTAAAGCAAGAACATATTTGGAAGGATTATTAAAAATTCCATTTGGGATTTACAAACAAGAACCAGTATTAAATACAATGACACATATAAGAGAGATATTCAAATTAATAATAGATAAGGTAAAAAAAATAGATAAGAATTTTATTATGGAAAAGACAAATTATACCAATATAGAAATAAAAAATGCGTGTGAACAAATAAAAAATAAATATATCAATAATATTGGAGATTCTGTGATTGAATCTTTAATAAAAATTTATACTCCTGATAAAAGGAATGATTTGATAGTAAATATTTGTAATATAAATAATATAATTAAGCAAAATAAATTGAAACGGCATAAGCTAATTCATTCTGGAAAAAAAATAGAATATATGAAATCACAAATAATAGAATTCATAAATGAAATAAATAATAACGAGAAAATAGTCAATGATTTATTAAATAACAAAAATATTCAAAATGGAAATATAACACAATCTTTAAAAGAAGAAATAGAGTTGATTGAAAATAAATGGAAAGAGATAAACAATTATATGAATCAGGTGAGAGAAATTCTTAATAATGCTGTTCATGGTCATGAAAAAGCAAAAACTCAAATAGAGAGAATTTTAGCCCAATGGATTAATGGCGAACAAACTGGATATAGTTTTGGTTTTGAAGGTCCACCAGGCACAGGTAAAACTAGTTTTGCAAAGAAAGGATTAGCAAATTGTTTAAAAGATGACAATGGTGAATGTCGTCCCTTTTCTTTTATTGCTATAGGTGGTCAAGATAATGGTAGCACTTTAAATGGTCATAACTACACTTATGTAGGGTCCGAATGGGGTAAATTTGTTGACATTTTAATTAAACATAAATGTATGAATCCGATAATATTTATTGATGAGTTAGATAAAGTAAGTAAGACGGAGCATGGAAAGGAAATAATTGGAATATTGACTCATTTAATTGATCCAACACAAAATGATGTATTTCAGGATAAGTATTTTAATGGTATAGATTTGGATTTATCAAAGGCTTTATTTATTTTTTCTTATAATGATGTCTCTGCCATTGATAAAATTTTATTAGATAGAATTCATCGAATTAAATTTGAACATCTTACAATAGAAGATAAACTTGTTATTACTAAAAAACATATTTTACCAGAAATTTATAAAAATATGGGATTAGAAGGATGTATTGAAATTTCAGATGAAAATATTATTTATGTAGTGGAAAATTATACGAATGAGCCAGGAATAAGAAAATTTAAGGAATTATTATTTGATATTATTGGAGAGATAAATCTATCTTGTTTAAAATCATTTGAATCAACTGAATTACCAATTAAAATAACAAATGAAGATATTAAATATAAATATTTAAAAAGTTATCATGAAAATTTATTAAAGAAAATTCCACATCAATCTCAAGTAGGAGTAATTAATGGTTTATGGGCCAACTCTATGGGTCAAGGAGGAATTATTCCTATCGAAGTTAAATTCTTCCCTAGCACAACTTTTTTTGACCTTAAATTGACTGGTTTACAAGGAGATGTAATGAAAGAAAGTATGACTGTCGCCAAAACATTAGCTACATCATTAGTAGAGAAAGATAAATTAAAAACAGTAATTAAAGATTGTGAAGAGAGTAAATTACAGGGGATTCATATACATTGTCCAGAGGGTTCAGTTCCAAAGGATGGGCCTAGTGCAGGGACAGCAATTACTAGTGCTATATATAGTTTATTATCAGGAAGAAAAATAAAAAATACGATAGCAATTACAGGAGAAATAAATTTACAGGGATGTGTAACAGCTATAGGAGGATTAGATTTAAAGATATTGGGTGGTTTAAAAGGGGGTGTAAGAGAATTTATTTATCCTAAGGAAAATGAAAAAGACTATAAAGATTTTGTAGAAAAATACAAAGACAAAAATATTTTGGATGGTATTAAATTTCATAAAGTAGAATATATATCCGAAGTGTTAAATATTATATTGGAAGATTAATTCTATTGATAGTATATATATCATGGCAATGCAATTAAATTTTAGTAATATGTTACAATTTTTTTCAACAATATCCCCAATATTATTAGCATTTTTCTTAGTAATGATATCTTTATTTAATACAGATATTAAAGGTTTGGTCTATTTAGGAGGTATTTTGATAGCTTCACTTATTAATTTGTTTATAATGAATACATTAAAGGTTAAATCTGATAAAATTCCATCTCCAGCATGTAACTTAATGGATTTTCCATTAAATCTTAATGAATATATTAGTCCTGCCTTCAATACTATGTTTATTTCATTCACATTAATGTATTTATATCTACCTATGCAGTATATTTCCTCAATTAATTATCCTGTATTAATATTTATATGTGGATTATTAGTTTTGGATGCTGTTACGAAAATATCAAGAGGATGTACTAATTTTAGTGGAATTGCCTTAGGATTTTTAGTTGGATCAATATTAGGAATAGTATATTTTATTTCTCTTTGGAAAACTGGACATGATGATTTGTTGTTTTTTAATGCCGAACCTTCTAATAATGTTATTTGTGCTAGACCTAAAAAACAAACATTCAAATGTTTTGTTTACAAGAATGGAGAGGTGATTGGAGAAGCTAATTCTGGTCAATAAATTATTACTAAATAATAATTTTAATAATTTATGGATTAAATAAATGATAATTTTGTTGCCACCATTTAATAAATTCATTTACTACTCTTGATTTATGTAAATCTTCAGTCATTAACTTAGGATTATGTGATCTTTTACTCCAAATCTGAATAAAATATTGGACTACATTCGAAGTAATAGATAATGTATATTTATTATTTAATTCTTCAATTGTAAATGTAGGTTTATTTAATCTTTGATTAACAATGTTATGAAAAGAGTGTAACATATTTTTTAAATCTTGTTTCGTTTTTATAGTATTGTTATTTAAGTTAGCCATTTGTTGACGAGCATGTCCTGCACAATCTGGACATGGAAGATTATCACAAATTCTGACTATTAATTTTAATAAAATTTCTTTATTGTTGTTAAATTCTTCTTCTTTTATTTTTTCTGCTAAAGTATGAAATAAAAACCAAGTGCATGGCCCCCAACTTTTTGTCATTAATTATAAAATAGATATAAAGATTTTTTTAGATTATTCTTTAAATGAATATTATATTAGAAGGTAATATAAATTTTTACGAGGAGTTAAATAATTTAGACTCGGATGATGAAGATGATAATGTGTGTTTATTAACCAATTTACCTCTAGATGATAATAAAATAACTTTGCCATGTAATCATTCTTTTAATTTTTTTCCATTATATAAAGAAGTTGTAAATCAAAAGACGGGTTCATTTGTTGGCCTTGAAATTAATAGGCTATCATTTAATCAAATTAAATGTCCTTATTGTAGACAGAAATATGATCACTTACTTCCTCATATACGCTTGAGTGATGAAATGAATTATATTAATGGAGTTAATTCTCCAGAAAGATTGTGTATGGATTTTAAAGATTGTGCTTACATCTTCAAGGCAGGAAAAAACAAAGGAAATAATTGCCCTAAAACCGCATTTCATTCATCAAACGGATGTTATTGTAATACCCATCAAAAAAATATCTCCAATAAAATTAAAAAGGATGATTCTGTATGTTTATGTAAAGCTACCTTGAAGACTGGAAAGAGAAAAGGAGAAGTTTGTGGACTAAAAATTAAAGGTGAAGGTGATTATTGTAAACGCCATTCTTCTAGTGTATAAAAATTAATGTATTGTAAAATATATACTACATTAATTTACTTAAAAAAAGGTTCTATGATTATAATGTCGAAATTTATCCCCGTTTCCGGAAAAATAAAATCCTGATTTTTGGATTCAGGAATCTAGAGGATGATTTTCTAACATCCGCTTGATATCAAGCGAGCTTTTTCAACCAAAAAGAAAATATATTTTGTTTGATGATGTAGTAGCTTGTCTACATCGTGTAGATAAGAAAAAAGACCAAAAATATCGGTATGTATTCGATATATGTAGGTATTTTACATTTTCACAATTTTTCAAAAGTCATTTGGAATTTTAAAAAAAACACACAGGTTTTTTGTGTTGAATTTTGATTTTTGGAAAAAGGATTGGAAAAAGTTGTGCAAAAGTGATTTAGAGCATAATGGTCTAAATTCAAAAAAAATAATTCTAAATTTGTTACTGAAAATTTTTGTATTTAATTGGGAAAGTATTTAGAGATAATTGTCTAATGCTATATATATGCTACAAAATGCTATACAAGAAAAGTGTAAAAAATTCAAGTGTGATCTCTGCTCCTTCGAGTGTAGTAGAAAAAATCAATATATTAAACACATATCCACTACAAAACACCAAAATGCTACAAAAATGCTACAAAATGCTACATTTACGGGAGGAAAAGCTCCCACATCTAAAAATAATAACAATAAATCATATGATTGTGCTTGTGGTAAGATATTCAATCACAGCAGTTCGTATTATAGACATAGAAATAATTGCTTTCAATATCAAAAGAATTTAGTATCTGCTGATATTTTTCCTCCCTCTACACATGTAGACAATAATAATAATATGACTAATGTAGTGATCGATTATTGTAAAGATAATCAAGCGGACTTCAAGGAGTTAATTGTATTACTTTTGAAAGAAAACAAAGAATTTCAAAATAAGTTCTTAGATGTCCTTCCACAACTCAAGGGGAATGCTGAACATAGTTATAACAATACTAATAGTCATAATACAAATAACTTTAATATTCAAATGTTTTTAAATGAACACTGTAAAAATGCTATGAATTTAACTGACTTTATTGATTCTTTACCTATTACCAATGAAACTTATGACCATACTATTGAAAATGGCTTAACTAAGACCATAACTCATATGATTACAGATGGTCTTAATAATATGGATATATTGGAGCGACCAATTCATTGCACAGATGCTTCAAGAAAGACGATGTATGTAAAGGACAATGATGTATGGGAAAAGGATGTCGAATTAAATGGAGTATTGATGGGAATAAAGAAAATAGCTTTAAAACAAAGAACAATGATTAATAAATGGAAAGATGCTAATAGTGGATGGGAAGATAGTGATAACTTACAAAGTAAATTAACTAGTCTAGTTTTTAACTCGATGACTGATATAGAAAATGATCAAAAAGAAACCAATAAAATCATTAGAGCAATTAGTAAGAACACTTATTTAACGAACGAAATTAAGGAAGAATATAAATAATTGCGTTATTTAACATAATTATTTGTATTTAGGTATATTGAAGGGGGACTAGCTCAGATGGTAGAGCGCTCGCTTAGCGTGCGAGAGGCACTGGGATCGATACCCAGGTTCTCCAATAAAATTATAAGTATAATTTTATATTTATAATTTATTTTTTATGTTTAGTTCTTCTCTTCTTTCTTCTAGAGTGTTTCTTGGGTTTTTTTCTTCTAGTTTTTCCTGCGTTTTGTGCAGGTGGAGTATGTTGAGCTATTAATTCTTCCGATTTTTTTATATAATCTTCCATTGCTTTTTTGCCTTCAGAATAACATGCACATATATCTGTTAACATTTTTTTTACTTGTTCTTGGGTATCTTTTGTAAATTGTCCTTGTGACTTTTTTTCATTTATGAATGTAATTACTTGCTTATTTGCATTGGAATAACAAGGACATGTTTCCATTGCTTTAGTTAATGCCAAATTTTTATATATATTTGTAAACGTATCTCTTGTGTTTTTGCGAGCTGATAACGCTTGTAGTGCTCCTTGTTTGTATCTTTGTTGTAATTTAGCATCTTGGGTTTCTTTCATTTTCTGACCATATTGTAAAGCTCTCGCTTTTTGACTTTCTAAATTATCTTTTGTTGAAGTAAACGCAGTTTCTGATGTCGCGGTAGACATTATATATATATTATATATATTATATATATGATTTTAATTTTTCTTTTATTCTCTCTATGTGCTGCTTATGACCAAAGTCTTTCCAAACATTTTATTAATTTATCTCAAGCAACATATTGTGTTTCATCAACTAAAGAATGGAATTGTATTACTTGTGAATCATCCATAAAACCTGAATATGTAATTGAAAATAATGGAGCAAGAGCCATTCAAGGGTTTGATAGTGAAACTAATTCTATTTTTACCGCTTTTAGAGGCTCTTCTAATATTGAAAATTGGATTGATAATATACAAATTTCTAAAATATCTCCTTATAATGAGTCTTCAATAGAAGTGGAAAAGGGATTTTATAAAGCATATAATTATTTAAAACCTGAACTAATAAATAACTTGGGAGATTTATCTAAAAAATATGGAACTAATAAAATTAGCATAACAGGTCATTCATTAGGAGCAGCAGAAGCGACTTTATTTGCTTATGATATATTAAATGATTTTACTAATTATAAAATATTATATTTTTATAACTTTGGTAGTCCTAGAGTAGGAAATTCCGAATTTGTAAAATCTTTTTCTAGTTTTTCTCTCACTTCTTTCCGTGTAACTCATTATTTTGATATTGTTCCTCATGTTCCAGAAGAATTTTTGGGATATTTACATATATCTAATGAAATATGGTATAATGAAGCTAATTCAGAATATAAAATATGTAATGATTTAAATAATAAAGAAGATAATAGTTGTTCAAATTCTTGTTCTCCTACACATTGCACTAGTTTTGATGATCATGTCTATTATTTAAATATTAGTATGGGAAATGATCCTATATGTTTTTATTCTATGTAAAAGTTAATTAAATATATATTTTGTATATATATTAATGGATACGAAGCAAGAATTAGTAAGTCATATACGGAATTGGATTCAGATAGATAATGAAATATCAGATATGCAAAAAAAAATAAAATTATGTAGAGAAGAAAAGAAAAAATTAACAGAATCTTTGGTTGATGTAATGAAAACAAATGAAATAGATTGTTTTGATATAAATGATGGAAAATTAATATATTCTAAAACAAAAACAAAAAAAGCTATAAGTAAAAAAACACTATTAGATGCTCTAAGTAAATATTTTAAAGAGGATGAAGAATTAGCAAAAGAAGTAAGTGAACATATTTTAAATAGTAGAGAAGAAACAATAAAAGAAAATATAAGACGAAAGGTCGAAAAATAATTTAAAGTAAATAGATTATGTATATTAATGAATAATCTATTTAATGGATTTTTAAATAAGGATATTGATTCTTTTGAAATAGGAGAAATAGAGGAAAAAAAATATGAACATACAAATATATATGATAATATATTACATCATCCATATATAGAAAATCTAAATTTAGATTTAAATAAGAGAGAAAATACAAAATTAATTATTTATAGAATGAATAAAATAAACAAAGATACTTTTATTGAATATTATTTAAATATTATTAACTGTTTAGATGATAAAAAGATATTATTAGAAAACTTATCACATATAGAAGGAAGTAAACGAATAAAAGGGAATACCTACCTAAATGGGAGTAAATATACAATAGTTCAAATAAGAGATAATAATAAAATAGATAATTGGGTAATATTATGGGATATACTAATAAATAAACATTATTATGGAGAGAAAATAGATGAAAATATAATTAATTTTTTTATTAATAATTATAAGATAGATGATTTATATATAAAAGAAAAAATATGTAAAAAACCAACAGTATTGTATACTGTAATAGATAATAAATATAAAAAATATATAAATAAATATAATAGTATTCAATATTGTCAGAATGAAAGAAATGTTTTGATATATTTAAGTGAGTTTACAGAAGGCGACAATGTGCGAAATATTTGTTTTGTGGAAGATATAGAAATAGATAATGATTTGGTAAATAAAAATTATATAATAGAGAGAAAAGATGAAAAATATTGGTGGATATTTAAAAATGATTATAATATAATTTCATTTTTAAAATAAATATGTATAATATATAAAATATGAATATGATGAATATAGCTGTAATATTTATAGCGATAATAGCTATAAATTATATTGTGACAATGGTTATGAATTTTTTAGGAGTAGAGTTAGAAGTTTATGGAAGTTATTTACTATGGTTATTTGCAATAATATTATTTTGGGGATTTTTACCGGGTCCAGAAAATTATTTTAATGGAACTTAAACCATATCATCAGTATGTTCTACTTTATTATAATCTTCTAAAACTTGGTTGATAATTTTATTTAGAATTTCAGGATTCATTTTATCTTGTAAATTATCAACTATTTCACTTTCTAAAGGTGTGCGATTATGTTTTTCTATAAATTTGTCACACCATTCTTTAACCTCTTTTTGATAAGATTCCATAATTTTCTTTTGATTATTTCTTACTACACTTAAAAGTGCCGGACCAGATGGGTTTTCATCAGGTTTAGGAACAAATACAAAATCTGCCGTACTTACTAAAGAATCGCAAATTTCGGGTCGTTTAATATCATTGGGTTGTTGTAATGGGTCTATTGGTTTAATAGGAGCTTTAATTGGGAAAGTTTTATTAAATAATTTAATAATTTTTTCGTTAATAGATGGACTTGTTTCCATTAATCTGTCAAATTCTTCTTTACACATTTTTAACATATGTCCAACATGCATTCTTTCATCTCTAGATTTTGCCAACTCAACCTTAATATTTCGATAAAACTTATCCCAAGAAATTGAACTAACACGATGAGCTTCATTAAGCTCACCAATTTTTAAAAATTGTGCTATAGTGGTTAATATTCCAGCAAATAAATTTACTGCTCCAATACCCATTTGAGCCAATGGTCTAATATCAGGGGGAAATCTATCTTGCGCAAAGTTAGCTGTTCCTGTTAATGTGCTCATTATAATTACAGGAATAGTAAACCAAGCATTCGTTTTTGAATAAGCCTGGTGAGAACGAGCATGTAACCATCTGTAACACATAGCTTTATCAGCCCATTCGATTAATATAGTTTCATGTTCCTTTTTCCAATCTTGTTCTTTGAATGAAATAGAATCATTATTTACTACATTATGTTGTTCTTCTTCCATCACTTATAAAGTATAAATATAAAATTATTTTTTTTGAAATTTTATCTTAATTAAATATAAATGGATGATAAATTAACAAAAGTAAAATTGGTATTTGATAATATAAAGGAAATGCGTTCAGAAATAGCAATACTATTTGATAGTTTAAATGGTCGTATAAAAAAATTAAAAGAAATGTATAGCGAGTTTGTTACTTATACAAAATCCATTAAAACTGCTGATGTAAAATCATTTATTTTTAGTTTAGATTCATTTTATTTTCAAACAAGTCTATTACAAAAAGAATATTATTATTTAAATGATTATTATGGTATAATTGTTAATCGTATGTATGGAGAATATTATAAATTATTAAAATTAATTACTGAATTTGTTGAAAAAAGTATGATAGATAATAAATTACATGAAATTCTTAAAAATAAAAAATATCCAAAATACGATGATTTAGACGATGCTAGACAATATCCTTTTGAAATAATATTACAACTTAATGAAGATATTATAGCTGTTGTCAATTATTTAATACATGTTTTAAAAGATAAGGAAATGTCTTTAAAACAATATACAACAAATCAAAATTATGGTCTAAATGTTAATAATTTTGTATCAACCTACAATTATGAAGTAGTGGTATTACAAGAACAAATTAACTTATATGAGAAATATCTAGAATTTTTTTACCATGTTCACGAAAAATTACTAAAAAGATTAATTACTAAAATAAGTGTATTAGAGGCACAACTCAATACTGATATAAAATTTGAAGGAGGATTATTAAGTAAGAAAAAGGATAATAAAGCTTTATTTAAAGACTTAAATTTAAGTGCTTTACCTAAAAGCACCCAAAGAGATTTAAGAAAATCTATTGTAGGAAATAGTCCACTAAATTCTAATAATTCTGATATTGATATTGAAGAAGCATTTGTTTCTATTGAAAATGTTCATCCTGTATCTAGTGAAAATACAATTTACGAACATCCTAAAACAATTAGAAGTGTTTTAAGTAATAGTGACAGTTCAGAAGAAAAAGAATTAGTAGCTAAAAAAATATTTGAAAAACATAATCTTATTGTAGATAAAGAAGAGCATAGTAACAATTTGAGGGTATCTAGATCAGAATCATTTGAGTTAAATAATGAATTTAATAATGAATTTAATAATGATGAAACTGAATTAATAGACATAATACCTCATGAACAAAAATATGATGATGATGATATTAAAAATATTATACATGAAGTAGTTGAAAAGGTAAAAGAAGAAGAAGAAGAACAAAATGAATCTGACGATGATAAAGAAACTATAAATTCACAAACAGATAGTAATGAATTAACGGCCAAACAAAAAAAGAATGCCAAGAAACGACAAAAGAAAAAGGAAAAAGCTCAAAAAGAAAAGGAAGAAAATGAATTATTAGATAAAATGAAGGAAGAAAATGGAAATTATACTTTTTAAACTCTTGAATATTTCAGTTCGCATTTAAGTAGTTTTGTTTATTAAATAAAAAATTGAAATAAAATATATTTTACATATTAATGTATAATAGTAATGGAACGACGAATTTCTAAAAAAGTAAATGATTATATTCATAATTTCAAAAATGAAATTGCTGAAAAAGTAAAAGCAATTGATTCTTCGGATCCTACTGAAATTATGAATTTTATTTATCAATATAAAAATTTTGAATTAAGCAAGGAAGATTTTATGAAGCGTAAAAGAGTCAAAAATATGGTTCCTGTATATGAAAGATGTTGTGCAAAAAGAGCGAATGGACAACAATGTACAAGACGAAAGAAGGATGATTTACAATATTGTGGAACTCATAGTAAGGGAACTCCTCATGGAATAATGAATGAAAATGAAACTGTTTCTACAGTAACTAAAGTAGAAGTAAGCGCAATTGACATTAAAGGAATTGTCTACTACTTAGATAATAATGGAAATGTATATGATACGGAAGATATTATCGCCAATAAAAAAAATCCTAGAATTATTGCCAAATATGAACAAAATGGTGAAACTTATACTATCCCGTCTTTATTTGATTAAAATTAAAAAAAACCAATTTAAAATAAAATTTTTAGATATAGTTATGAATATTATAATGAAATATTTTATTTCACATATTTTTTCTTCTAGTTTAATTTGTCAATATTGTTATAATGAAAATATAAATTTTATGTATTATATAAGAACTAGGCATTGTCAAATATTTTATATAACTTCTTTTCTTTTAATACTATTTAATTTACAAATATTATTATAGGTATTTAAATACATAATAGTATATAATATATCTTATGTATCTAAATACAATAAAAAAAACAATACCAGCTTTAAAATATTGTTATGGTAAAAATAAATTAGTAAATATTGAGAGTTGTGATTGTATAAATAAATGTATGATGGAATATGTAATTCCTCATCATAAAACTACACCAATGAAGTTTTATACACAAATAAAATGTGAATTAACTAATTTTAATCAAAAAGTAGGTAATTGTAGTTGTATTGATAATTGTTCTGCCAAACAAAATGATTTAGAATTGTTATATGAATTAGAGTC
>Ga0233432_10001370_pt1 | contig 23545 bp, 36 predicted proteins | sample SI_122_August201_6_FD_179870 | JGI IMG/M metagenome (GOLD analysis project Ga0233432, IMG submission 179870) | Seawater microbial communities from Saanich Inlet, British Columbia, Canada - SI_122_August2016_10_MG | ecosystem: Environmental > Aquatic > Marine > Inlet | place: Canada: British... | reverse complement strand
TGGTGTTGTGTTAAACACTTCAGGCATAACTAGTATCCCGTTATCATAATTCTCTACCGACCAAATGTATCCTTTAGATGTAAGAACTCCTTGGTCAACATTATGTCCAAAGTAGTTTAACTTGGTACCATCACTGTCCATGTCGTTGAGTTTTGATAAAGAGTGCTTATCTTTACAGTGTAGCCAAAGTTTATTGTGGTACTTCTTAATTAACTCAAATGGAAATTCGTATTGAGGTTTATCATGTCCAAGATGAAATTTACCATCCTTAAACCAAACGTCTACTTCACAGTCAAATCCATACTGTAAAGCTTGCAATATGTATGACGGTTTGTTTTCCATCTCTGTTCTAGCACCATCAATATTTCCTCTGTGTGAAATTAAAATCATTTATAGTTTTCAAGATATTGTGTTAAGTCTTCTGGAGTTCCTAGTCCCCACATTTTATCAACATTAAATGTTCTTATCTGTTTACCATCTTCTATAGCTTGATTGAATACTGGGCATACATAAAACTCATTGTTTACTCTTATATTTCTATCTATCATTTGCTCTGCATACTTTACAAAATCACTACCGTTTTTCCAGTAGTAATATCCAACAGTTGCAATATCTGATATAGGGTTCTTTTCTGCTACTTCAGTTACCAATCCTTCGTCATTTATTTTAGCAAAACTCCATTTTGGATGAGTAGCTTTGAAAGATACTATACCTCCATCTGCATCAGTTTCATTCATTTTATACATGAACTCATTTGAATCCCATTCAACAAATTGATCTGAATTAGCAAAGAATAGTGGAGCATCATTATTGATAAACTCTTTTGCAAGTAATGCAGTACAGGCAGCACCTTCTGTTACTCCTTCTACTTCAACTATCTTACAACCTGGAGTAATTAAATTTAGAAGACTATCTAAGTTATATTTTTCTCTATGTGCTTTTTGAACAACATAGATATAATTTGCCTTTATGTTAAGGTTGTCGGTAACTACTTGAATCATTGGCTTACCTTTAACATCTATAAGAGGTTTAGGAAAAGTATACCCTGCTTGTTCAAATCTACTTCCAGCTCCTGCCATTGGAATCAGTACGTTTAATGTTTCATCTCTCCATGCAGGTGTTGTTTGTTTTTCTCCCATCTTTATTTGATATAGTTTATTGTAAATACTTTTAGTGTTGACCTCTTTTGGATTTTTTACTCTTAGTATATGTGATTTACTTCTAGCTGCTGCTAACAACCCATAAGGGGAATCTTCTACTATTAATGTTTCTTCTGGTAAGCATTTCATTTTGGATATAGCCGACCAATACATTTCAGGATGTGGTTTTGAATTTAGTACATCTTCATTAGATATTATTAGGTCCATATACTCTATAATACCTAATTTAGCTAATACGGTAATCACTGTTTTACGTATCGAATTAGATGCTACTGCTAACATATACCCATCTGAGGTTAGTTCCTGCATAAGCTTCTTTAAAGTTATACTAGGTATTAATTCTTTAAGCATTATCAGAGTATGTATTTGTTTAGCTTTCCAAATACCTTCATGCATATCAACAGGTAGTCCTTTTTGTTTAGATAGCATATCTAACTTTTGAGATGTCTTTAACCCATCGTAAGTCGATAAATGTTCATTCCAACTAATAGCGTATTCACCTAATGCTTTATTTAAAGCATCGTAATGGATGTTCTTAGCTTCTACAAGAACACCGTCGAGGTCAAATATGATAAGTTTAATTAAATTCATTGTAGAGTTTTTCAGCTATGTCAAATTGCCAAGGGTAGTCAATATCGAATGCTTCTAATTCATCCATCTTGAATAATTTTATGCCTCCAGGTGCTTCAAAGTCACCCATAAATCTCTCATCTTTAATAAGATCCATTCTGGAAGCATATAATACGTGAGCAGCTTCATAAACTGGATCTACTGCTTTAGTGTTCATTATTGTTTGATCTTCTGGCCAAGGAGTAATCAATGCTCCTTCTTTGTTCCAGTAGTATGTTTTCTTTTCAAATACAGCAAATAGATTCTCTTCTTCTTGCTCTACGAACTGGCGTACAAAGGCATCAATAGTACTAACAGATAAAAGAGGATTGCAGCCACTAATAAGAATACAGTACTTGTAAGGAAGCTTATCATGCCATTCATAAATCTTTTTAATATCATTATCATTATTCGCACTATCATAGCTTCGTTTAAAGGTTCTAATGTTACGTTTAGTATTTGCTTCTTCAAACAACTCATCCTCATACACAGAAGCATATATCTGATCAGATGGAATAATTTCAGAGCTTAAAAGCTTATCTAAAACTAATCCAAATAAATTAGTACCGGCAAAAGGTTTCATCATCTTACCTGGTACTCTCTGGCTATTCATTCTAGCCTGTACTATAAATGCTATGTCGTTAATTTTATCTACCATTTTCTAAGTATATTCCAAACTATAAATGCATTTGTTATTACTGCTTGTAGAACTATAAACGTTCTTATCCATGCAACTGCATCAGCTTTGCTATTATCTTCACCAATTTTCTCACCTAGAGCTCTTGCCCAAAACTTCCAAAGTTTTCTCATCTAATGGAAAATGTAATTTGCTAATTTCAGTACCTAAATTATAATCTTGCCCTTCACCAAGGTTTTGTAGTTTTTCAGAACCTTTCATCTTATTAAGGTATCTGAATGCTTCTACAAACACACCATGGTAGTCTGTTTGCCAATCTCTCCTAGTGTCGGTATCTTTAAGTCCTATGTGTTTAGTAAATGCATGCTTGTTGCCAAACTCTTTATTAAACCCATCAAAACCTACAAAGTATACCTTAGATGCTTCTGACATTACTGCTAGTTGAACTAATCTAAATGCTGCACCTGCTTTATGCCCTTCGCTATGTAGACTAGTAAGGTAGGGTATATCCATACTAAAAATATCTATTCCAATACTCTCTTTGAATTTTTTAAATTCCAAACTATTTTGCTTACCCCTATAGAAAGTAGGTTCGAAAAATACTGATGTGCTACTTCCTTTGAGTTTACTAACTAGTTTACTGTCAAATGGAGTTGTATAAGCAAGTAAATATAAATCTATTGGTTTAGTTACTACCCTTTCTTCTAAAAAGAAATCATTACATGTCCATATAAAATCATAATCTACCTCTTCCCAATTTACATCCAACGTAGAAGTACCTCCTCCTATAACGAGTATAGATTTATTTTTATATTTTTCAGCATTGTAACTACTCACTATCCTCTTAATTTTTTTCTTACCGGTATCTCAGACTCAGTTACCTTAATAACTCCGTCACCATATGCAGCTTCTAACTCTCTTATACCAGATACCAGTTTAAACAGACCCCATGGAGTAACTGATGCACTATGGTCAGATCCTTCCATATTTCTATCTAACGTAATATGTCTTTCGATTATAGATGCTCCTAATAGTACTGATGACACTGTAGTACCTAAAGTCATTTCATGACCTGAATACCCTATTTCAAAGTCAGGATACTTTTTCTGTAAAGTTTGTATAGCAGATAAATTAAGTTCATTTATAGGAGCTGGGTATGTAGAGTTACAATGTAGTAAACCTATCTTATGATCTTTTAAACTTACGTACAAATCTTTTGCGATTCTTAAAGTATTAACTGCTGCTTCTATTTCATCTGGTGTAGACATACCGGTAGAAAATATAACTCTCTTTCCAGTACGTACACATCCTTCTAATAGTTCCAAATTAGTGATCATAGCTGAAGGTACTTTAATAAATGGTATGTCGTATCTCTCTAAAAACTTTAACGAATCCATATCCCAAGGAGAGGCTGACCATGCTATACCTTGCTTTTTGCAATAGTCATCTATCTCATCATACTCCTCTTCACCAAACTCAACTTTGTACTTATATTCAAGATATGTCATTTCTTCTCCTTGCCATGTACGAGGTTTGTTTTTCTGCTCCTCCGGTACACAGATGTCAGGATTACGTTTTTGAAACTTGACAGCATCACATCCTGCTGCTGCTGCAATATCTATAAGTCTTTTTGCTATTGATAAGTCTCCTTGATGATTGATACCTATCTCTCCAATAATATATGTTCTATCCATAACTTTAATATAATTATAATTCCTCTATTCTCATACTTTTATCACAGATAATTAAATCGTATGCTGGTTTGTGACCTGTAATAAGTTTGTGGTACTTAGCTCCCCATTCATCTAATTGAGATTTAGTAATTTTGTACCAATCGATACCAGAAACAGAACCCCTTGCTGTGTAGTATGTAATAGTATTACCTTCATCATACAGCTTATTTATCTTATCAATATTAATACCAATAGGAGTTGCTAAATTGTAATCTGTTCTATCATCATCGGGGTGGTAATCTGCAACTGTTTCATCTATATCTACATAGATGTTTAACTTTTTTTCACTCATATATAACTTTTATTTAACCTTAATCTGTTGTCGTCCTACTCACATTACTTCCTAAACTACTTAATCCATCTTTGATAATTTTCTTCTGTATGAAGGGAGTAGTTTCTGGTTTGTCGTAACGGTCATTGAAAGGTACTACTTTAGGACGAGATACTGCTATACCTTCTTCTGGTTTGAATTCACTATCTCTACTTGCTGAAGGTTTAATTTCTTCAACTTCTTTGTTAAGTATATTTACTTTAGATCTAAATCTTTCTATAACAGGTTTAATATACCTATCTGCAAAAGGAACTATTTTAGGTCTTGAAACAGGTATAGTATCTTCTGGTACAAATGTGTTTTTTTGTATAGAGGGTTTGATAAAGGAAACAGGAGCTACTTTATTAAGTAAGTAACTAGAGGTTCCTGTTGAAAGTAATTGATAGTTAAGGTTATTATCTTCAATGTAACTATCAACTGCTTTTCTTATTCCTAACGAGTAGTTATAACCACCTACGTACACTACAGCGTAAAGGTTTAACATAGGGTGTAACGCTTCTAATGTTGATACTACTCCAGAGTATGTTGGTAAATCTATATGTAGACAAGCTATAGTACCGCCGTTATATTTGCTAATCAAATTATCTGAAGCAAAAGATTTCAGTACAAATACTCTTTGAGATGGGTTTGTCAAATCGTACCTCATATCCATTGCAACTTGATATCGACCAGGATCGTATCCTTGGTTAATTTCCGGATTGTAAATATAGTCTTGAGGTGATGATATATCAGTACCTTGGAATGAATCTATCAACCAGGATTCACGTTTAGTAATAGTGCCTTCATTCATTGCATTAAATGCCTTTCGTGCAGTTCTACCTTTACCGAATCCTACTTCTACATAGGTCCCTTCTACTTTATTCGCTAATTTAAATACGTTAATTAATCCCATCTAATATAAATAGCTAAACTAATGAATCGTAATATTCATTTTGTTTTTCTTGTCTTTCAATTCCTTTAAGGTGGTATAGAGATAATTCCTCTTTAGCAGGAAGAGGAGCATAAGTCTTAAAACCTTCTAATACTTCATGTACTTTATTCTTCCATCTAATCTCAGGTTTGTTTTTCCATATACGCCATTGGTAGTCTGGATAGTTGATCCATCCTTTATTATCTACTTTCCAACCCCATTTATTAATATGTGCTTCTGTTAAGCCTTTTACTGTATTTACTCTAGGTACTAAATAAACTTCATTGTCAGGATTAGCTGCTAAAATTACTGGAAGGGATGTCAATAATGACTTATGGGGAAACTCATCTGCATCTATTTGAAAGATGTAATCACCATCACACAATTTCGTTATTCTATTCTTCCAATCAGCAAAATGCCCTTGGAACTCTTCACTATGCCACCTAAATTCTCCATTTACAGATTTAGCTCTTAAGAATTCTTCTACGTTTTTACTACCATTCTTTTGATCATAAAGAACTACAACTTGATCTTCTGTTCTTTTATTTTCTAGAAGAAGAGATAAAAGTTTCTGAATCTCCATTAACTCATTACAAACTGTTATTGCGTAAGTAATTTTCATTTGCCTAAACTAAATATGTAATCACGTAATTTATCTTTTGGTTCCCAGTTTAATCTATCTACTGTATCGTTATTTTCTCTTAACGTACATCTATAGTTACCTGGTTGATCTGGTATGTTAATAAAATCGCATCCAAATCTTTCCTTAAACATTAGGTACACTTCATTGATTGAATAATTCATCCCAGTACCTAACTCCCATGCATCTTCATGGACCTCAGTCTTGAACCCTATTCTGTAAAGTCCATCTACTATATCATCAACATGTGTAAAATCTCTTAATTGTTCTCCGTCTCCAACTATTGTAATTGGTTCATGTGCTGCTGCTTGACGTCTCCATATTCCTATTACTGCTGCCCAATCTCCGTCTACGATTTCAGCAGGACCATATACGTTATAGAATCTAGCTATTTCTATATCCATACCATAAGTCTTCTTATACATCTTACAAACTTCTTCTCCCATATACTTACAAGCTGCATAAGGTGATTGATAAGGGTCATGCCATCTGGATGATGAACCAGCATATATTACTTTAGCTCCAATAGTTCTGGCAAAGTCTAAGACCTTTTGAGTACCTAAAGTATTAACCCTAAACGTTTCTTCTGGGTCATTGAATGAAGGTTGAATTCTAGACAAAGCAGCTAAATGGAATATCTTATCAAAGTCACGAGGCATTCTACCTATATTGTTTACGTCATCATTTTTGTAAACGACATTAGCAAGGTGATTACTCTCCAAACCTGAATCGTAATTGTCAATAGAAGTTACTCTATGCCCTTCTTTTAGTAATCTCTTTATAAGGTTTGTCCCTATAAATCCTGCTCCTCCTGTAACTAATATATTCATCCTAACTGTTCTTCATAAAATCCTATTACCTCTAATGCATCCATAAAATCTCCTTGACCAAACTTTTGAGAGTTAGCCATATCCATTCTGTAGGTCTGGTCTTGAGGGTACGATTTAAGTTTTCTATCTTCGTCTGTAATTTCAATAGCCTTTACTGCTGTCCATTTCCAATCATCCTTACTTGTTCCATCTACAAACACCATTCCTTTTCCTGGTAATGTGATTGTAGCAGGTATCCAGACCCTATCTTGCTTATCTTCAAACATTAGATCTCTATACAGTTCAGGAGAAGTTTCCATTGTATCTTCTACTAATTTACTACCTTTAGTCAGTTTGGTTGATGTAGTAAAACCACTACCAAAGCACAGCCAAGTTTTAATCAGTTCACCATTTTGTTCGAATGATTGTTCGTAGCAAGCATTTCCACCAAAAGGTCCTTCTACTAAGTTATCTTTTGTAACCATTTATAATTGTTTTAATTTAGGTAATTCTAATTTAGGTAAAGTTAATTGCACTTGTTTTGGAAATTCTGGTAAGTATTTTTCTAATAATGAATGTAATACTTTTTCCATGTTATCGAAACTAAATTCTTTTTTACTAAAGTTTTTCTGTTGTTTAGCAAGAGTCAAATACTTCTTATAGTGTTTGAAAGTTTCCTTGAATGCTCTAGCAACTTCTTGATCGTTAGGAGCAAACCAAGCAGCCTCTTCTAATATCATATCCTTTTGTACTGCTGATTTATGAACCCGTCTTAATTCTCCTCCAATCAATACGGTAAACTCTCTACTTAAAAAATCTGTTTGTCCAGACCATCCTGAAGCAATAATAGGTTTACCAACTAAACTAAATTCGAGTAGAGGTCTACCAAATCCTTCTCCTTTCGTATGACTAACCATTACCTTTACTTTAGGGTGGTTGTAAAGTGCATTTACTTCTTTATCACTTACTTCACCATGTAGAAGGTACACATTGGGTAGTTTTCCTTTGACAGTTTTTCTAATTGAATTTATTTTTTCTAATACTCTTTCTCTATCTAGTACTGAACTACCTACTTGCATAGTTTTAAGAATAAGTGCAGGTTGTTTAGGTTTGTTCTTAAAAGCTTCTAAAAAACTCTTTACTGTATATCCTATATTTTTTCTATCTTCTCCAAAATCTCCTTGCATCCAATGTCCAACTGCTAAGTAACAAAACTGTTCAGTTATTTGAGATAAATCTATACCAACAGTTGATGTAGGAAAGTACTTAGTTAGGTCGGCTCCTTCAAATAGTATTTCAATTGGTTTTTCTACTTTTAACTTATTAACTGTTTTATCGGTCTCTTTTTCTTTTACTTCATATACTGTATTGGTAAACGAACCTTTACTATGTCTAGTTGACACTAACGTGAGGTCCATTCTGTTTACTCCGTCAATCCATGAGTTGTGTACTTGAGTAGTTTCCATACCAGCAGTCACTCCTATATTGTATTTACCAACCTTTTGAAATTCATTAGGTACAGTAATCTGTATCCATATATCTGGTTGTTCGTTTATACCCGGTACTATGAGTGATGATAGTTCATCTTCACTGTGGTCTTTAAGATATCCAAATCTTGTGTTACCCCATCTTTGAGAAAGTATTTGGATTGTATAGTCTTTGTTACTCATAAGAGCCTTAACAAAGTCTCTTGCTCTTGCTCCGTAACCTGAATAAGTGTCTATTGGACAACTAACTACAATTTTTGCCATTTTAATATCCTGTCAATTTATGATTAATCTTTTTTGAAGCACTAATACCTGCTTTGTGTATTTCAAATGCAGGTCTTGGTTCAAACTCTTCAAACGTACGGTCTATACTTTTTACTACATTTTCTGCCATCATATCAGCTGTCATTTGAGCCTCACTAGACATACACCATTCACGTCCTTGTAGTCCTCTCTTACGTCTTTCTTCTTCTCCTAAATCATATACCTTTTTTAATGCAAGTGCTGCATCTTCAGGTGAACATCTATCGTCAAATATGTAAGGAGTTAGAGGAGAACCTGCCAACGATAAATTAGAAGGGTAAACTGGTTCAACCCAACTACCGTGCTTCTTATAAGTTCCTCTATGGTTAGAAGGAAAGTCTGGAGTGAAGTTTATCCAATCTCCGTTTTCATCTTCAAACCTACATTGGTCTTGCATTCCACCAGTTGTGTTAGGTACAATCATAGTACCTGCCATCATACTCTCTGTTAATGATAATCCCCATCCTTCATTAGAAGAAAGTAATGTTGTAACATCTGCTACATTGTAAAGAAGATTCATTTGAGAAGGTGTTAACCTTTCACTTGAAAAGAATATATTTACATATTCTGGATCTGTTAATGCTTCTTTAACTGCTCTTAAATCGGTACCGTTATTATCAGAAACTGAAGTGTGCATTACTAAAGCACATTTTTTAGCATTTTCTTCGCCTATCAAATCACAGAAAAGTTTATAAGCCAAAATAGTATCAGAAGGACGTTTACGGTGTATATTTCTAGAGTTAAAGAATACTGTAAATTCGATATCTTTATTGTTGAATAAATCTTTTTTGAATCCTAAAAATTCATCATACTTTTCATGATCGGGTAAAATTGGAAAGAATACTTTATGGTCAATCCCATGAGGAACATAATCTATAATTTTATTGTCAGCTAAGTCACCTAATACTATTTCGTTGATATTTTTTGTTTGTTTAGATATAGCCATTAAAGTATCAACAGAATCGTAATAGTTTCTATTGTAAATTGGAGCTGGATAATCATCCCAAATGTTTAACCACACGATAGGTATCTTAGATCTTATTTCTCTTTCAATTTCAAATAACCAAATCCAATATCTTGGGTCAGTAAAGATGAATAATGCATCTGGTTTATGAGTTTGTATTAGATTTCTAACTAACTGTGCATCACCATAACCGTCACATGGTACAACTTGTACTGAAGTATCTTCAATACCTTTTTGTTTATTGATATCAGCAGAAAGATCTAATGTCTTTCCTTTTTCAGGATGTTTAATAGCTGCTCCTAAGTTAAGCCAATTGTAATGGTTAGCAGTACCTATAACTATCTCTCTTGCCATAGTAGCAATACCAGAATGCATCCTGATATCATCACATAACAAAAGGATTTTTTTACGGTCTTCCTTTTTAATGTAACTAATATTTTTATTCATCTATTGTAATGTTGTGCTGTTTGTTTAGTTTATCTCTAAATGCCTTATCTGTAATATAGAGAAAAATTGCACGATCTGCAAGCTTTTTAAAAGAAAAATTTTCTTCTAAGCATGCTATCTTAAATTTGTTGTAAAGGGGTTGTGTAATTTTTACCGACGTAAGTTTTTCGTCTTTTATCATAACTATCATATCTTAATATATACATATATAAATATATATAAAATCACAAATGGGGCTGGCAATGTTCACATTTACCGAAAGGATTCGTACATTTATATTCTTTATCTATATACTGTCCATCTTCCCCTACTACATCTTGTATAAACTTATCCATAGATTCAACAACTAGTTTAGTCTTTCTAGGACCTGATGATGGGCTAAACTGTTGGACTCTTTTTTGCATTGAAGCAAATTCAGCTTCTGCTGGTACTCTTCTCTTTACTATGAAAAATTCTACGTCAATATTTTCTTTTGGAACGTTGAACTGCTTAGCAAAAAATTCTCTATATAAAATTACTTGAGCAGTAAGGTTAGGGTTCTTCTTTTGAGCATCTCTCCAGCCTGAGGTAGAAGTTTTGATGTCCATAATTGTCCACCTATCAGTAGTAGGATGATAAAACACTAAATCAACTAACCCTTTAAAAACTACGCCAGGTTTAATCTCCTGGTAAAGTAGTGTCTCTATACCAGCCAATTGCATTGTCTTAGTAGTAAAGAAAGCATTTTTTTTCTTTTTAAGATAACTGAGAATATTTTTACCTTCAATCCAAAACTGAGTAAGTTCCTTCTCGTTAGAGAAATGCTCATGTCCGTTCTGAGCTTTTCCTTGTTTGTATGACTTTATCATATTATCATACAGAAGTTTGTCTAAGTCCATTTCCATACCTACCTTCACCTTATCGTGGTACAGTACCTCCAACCACTCTTGCATAGTTTCGTGCATAGCAGTACCAAAACAAGTGTAGATATTTTGCTTGAAAGGTATTTGTTTTCTAAGGTATTGCATTTCCCATAGCTTAGGACATTTATTATATGTACTTAAAGAACTATAGGATATGTGCTTATACTTAGAAGGTGATTGTTTAATTTTACTTTCCCATACCTGCTTAACAAGGGGGTTAGTTTTCTTCTTTTTACCTTCTGGGTAGATTTTCTTTGGCATATTAATTATCTTTCCACTTACCTTTATATACTATTTGACTAATGATACCGTAATTAGTAATATCTTGAAAAGTATCTATTAGGGTCTCATTCTGAGCTTTACGATTAGTAATGATCATATTCTTCCATCTATTAATCTTATCTGATAATCTATACCAAAGACCAGTCATAGCAAACTCAGTCTCTTCTTGATTGACTAACTGCGTACCTGCTGATACATTACCCATTCCGTAATCAAGATGCTTTTTAGCAAACAGTTCAAACTGCTCATCTACAATATCTTGATATGCATTGTAAATAGTTGGATATTCTCTCTCTAGGATTTCTCTTGCCGAAGGAGGATTCTTGGCATTCATAATTTCTCTATCGCTCATACTATAAAGATAGAAAAAAAAATTGAGACTACCTACAGGTATTGAATGATATTATCGTTTTTGTCTACTTTTTTTCTAGACCCATCATCGAAAAGTACACTATGTTGTCTAGGGCCTTTTTGAATTATCCTTACTGGTTTAGGTTCAGCAGGAATTTCTTTATCTTCTTCATCTACAACTTTCCAATCTTCAGGAGCTTTTACCACTTCTGCTTTTACTTCAATATCGTTTACATCTTCTTCCTCTTCTTCCCATGGATTATCATTCCATAAGTCAGGCTCTATTTCATCTTCGTACTCATCATAAAGATTCTTCTTATTAGCCTGATCAAAAGCAAAGTTTGCTGCTACTACCAATGATATAGCCAAAGGATCAAATACAAATATAATAACAAGTAACAAGATATTAATAATTTTATCCATTGGAGTTCCAGTCAAGCCTGATAGATATTCTAATGGGCCTAACTCACCTGCTACATCTGTGTTGTTCTCTAAATCTAATATAGCAAGTTGATATTTTTGAAGACTGTCAGCTACTTGTTCTCTTTTTGCTTGAACAGATGCTCTATTTTTCTCTTCAACGTCAATACGCTTTTGGGATAACCTAAGTTCGGTAGTACTAATTGTTTGTCGAAAGCCTGTAGATGATGTCGTGTCTCGTACTTGAATCGAGGACGCTTTCGCATTAGATAAAGTAGAAATGTTATTAGATATTCTTTCAAGTTCCTCATCATACCTTGTAACATCTTTTTCATAAAAATCTGTCTTTTGTTCTAGAAATGCTACTTGATTATTCTTGATAGTTAACTGTCTGTAAGTATCTTGATATGCTGCACTTAAAAAGCCGTATATACCCATACTAGTAATCAACACTAATACTACCGCAGCAATAGAGAGATACGTTCTAAGAAGCTTATTTAATGTGTCCCAATACTGATATAGTAGAGAAGCTATAACAAGTTTAGCTGCTTCTAATGAACCAGCCATTATTATTACTTCAAAAGAAGCTCCTGCAAATAGTTTAGATAGTCCACTAACCGAATAGAAAGCAGCAGAAGCAGATACCGATAATGCCGATATCGCTATGATGGACGGAAATATGTTACGCTGTATTTTTTTTATCATTGTATTATAAGAATGGCTGTTGCTACTGCACCAACTGTTGCACCTATTTTGTACAACTTTTTTGCCCTAGCTTGCTTTTTAAGCTCTTTCTGTAACTCATTAGAAAGCTCACTTGCTTTAACCATTTGAGAATCTTTCTTCTCGATAATAAACTGGTAGTTTTCTACCTGCGTTTTAAGATTAGCTACTAACGTTCCTTGAGTTAAAAGTTTTTCGTTAGTCTCAGTCAAAATAGTTTGCATGGTCTGCATTTCTTTCGATAGACCGTCAAACTGAATTAAATCTTTTATAACTAACTTAGCTACTGGCTTAGTTAATTGAATCTGTGTGCTGTCTGTAACGTTTTGCGAAAAAGAGCTCCAGCTCATCATCACCGAAAAGATCAACAGCATCAAGCTGCTTTTGGGTTTCCCTCTTAATAACATAAATTCTAGAATTTAATTGTTTTATTCTTTTATCAGACTCATTTAATTTTACTTCTAATGAATCTGCCTGGAATTCTAATATACCATTTTCACTATGTAAGGAGTCAACCTTAGCCTCTAACTCTTGAATCATTCTTTCATAGTTAAGTACATCGGTTTTTAATTCGTACCTTGTAAATATAAGACTATATATTATCCAAGCTCCTATTGCTAAAAGTATGTAAGGTAGTATTCTCTTTAACATAATAATAATATAGGTATACTTATTCGATTAACCAACTAATGCCTTCTGAAAAGCATTCCAATTAAAAGCACTCCCAGGATCAGTTTTGCCTTTGCCTCTACCTCTAACGTGATCTCCAGACACATCTGAATGTCTAACTACTTTAGAAGCTGGTATGTTATATTGTTTCATCCAGTACTTAAATACTTCTACTGTAGTATCAAATTGAGCTTTAGAGTAAGTTCCTTTTTGATTGATTTTCTTACTAAATGAACCGTAGTCATTTACTCCTGGTACTAATAACTCTATTCCAAGATAGTGAGAATTTAAACCAGATACACCTTCATGTAAAGATTTTCCTGCATGAAATGCTTTTCCAGGTGATGCAACCATCTTATCATATGTACCGTCAGGTTGAATAAAACCATGTACGCTTAAACCTAACTCTTTAAGAAAGTCTTTAGCATATAGCTTCTTTCCTTTCCACATTAAGTACTCACTCATAGAGTGTACTATTATTCCTTTTGGTCTGATAGGCATATTAGTATAAGTTGTCTAGTTCATCATCAGGTTCGTCACAGTCACATGGTTCTGCTGGTGCAGCATCTGGTACTCCGTCCATATTCATATCGTTTCCATTAAACCAGAAATCAATAATACGGGAATAAGAACCTAAAAATGCTCCTAGTACTAATAATAATATTTCTTTCCACTCTTGATTAATATTTGGCTGTTCACCTCCTTGTAAGATAGCTGAACCTATACCTAACATTATGAGTAAGAAAGTTAATAACACTACAGAAGTTATAACAAATCTATTTCTATTAGTGTTTTTTTGTTTTTGTAATTTTCGATCTTCCATTGACATAATAAGTTGTTTATTGATATAAATAGTTAAAAACTTAATCTACCGCCTATCGTAAAAGTTTTCATAGTTGGGAAGTTTAATGCAGTAGATTCTATAAAATTAGCCCCTATATTAATTCCAAATCGTTTAGTTAAGGTGTAAGTAAAGTTAGCACCTCCTATAAACATTACATCTGTGCTCCAGTATGTGTCGTGTTTAAACATATCAAACGACATAAACGGTGCAGATGCTGCTAACATAGGACTTATAGTCAGTCTGTCAAAATTAAAAGGTTTGGTATAGAAAGCAGTTAATGATGTACCTAAAAGTTGTTGATTAAAAAATAAATTTCCTTCTCTTACGTCTACCTCAACTGATGTTAGAGTTGTACCAAATGCTATACCTGCTATACTTCCTTTCTTTCCCATGAATACTTTACTATGATTCATCATAGCTACGTATGTGGTAAAGCTTTTCATTATACCTAATGATGCAGAATATACTGAACTAACTCTTCCTTCTTTGTTTATACCAACCTTGGAGTAGTTTGCATTAAGCATAAACTGCTGTAAGTTATCATAGACCATTAAGTTTACACCGTACGTTTTGTCACCCATTAAAGATGATTGACTTATGCCGAAAGTTGCAGCTTGTGAGAATCCTCCTGTTGGTAGTTCTTGAGACATAACGTTTGCTGTAACGATAGGAGGAGCAAGATTTCTTCTTTTCTTTTTCTTCTCATCGTCTTCCTCTTCATCCTCGTTGCTGCTTTCCTCTTCTGACTCTTCTTCGTCGCTATCTTCATCTTCGTCGGATTCTGATTCTTCTTCTTCAGTCTCCTCTTCTGATTCCTCTTCTGAGCTCTCGTCAGATTCTTCTTCGCTTGATTCTTCATCTGTTTCTTCTGTTTCTGATTCTTCTTCTGTAGACTCTTCCTCAGTAGTTTCTTCAGTAGATTCTTCTTCGGTAGATTCTTCAGTAGTTTCTTCGGTTTCGGATTCGGTTGATTCTTCGGTACTCTCTTCTGTAGTTGTTTCTTCTGTGCTTTCTTCAGTAGTAGTTTCTTCTGTAGTACTTTCTACTTCAGTTGACTCTTCTGTTCCTCCTTCATCTCCTGTAGTTCCTGATTCAGAGTTTTGTGACTCGGATGAAGTAGATTCTGTATTTTGGTCTGAACTTGTACTTTCCGACCCTGAAGAAGTGTTATTTGATTCTGAACTCGATTGACTACTTCCCTGGCTACTTTGAGATCCTCCGGAGCTTGACGTACTATTTCCTTGACTAGTTGCATTTGTTCCAGACCCAGATGTATTTTGAGCAGTTGAATTCGTACTCGAAGTATCAGGAGCTGTAGTAGTAGGTTGAGATGTTTGTGTAGTTGGGGGAGTACTAGTAGGGGGAGGTGCCACATTAGCTGTCGTATTTGCTGTCGTAGCTGCTGCATTAGAAGCTGCTGTTGCTGCTTGCTGTGTAGTTTGCTGCGTGGTCTGTTGAGTTGTTGTTGCACCGGTTGCAGCAGTAGAGCAGGGGCTAAGACTGTTCCACCATAAATAGGTCTCTTCTAACCAAGATTGTAGAGTACCATTAGAAAACTCTGATGCTGTAAATACTCTTGACCTGTTATAGAAAGCTACTACTGTCTGACCATTCATAGGAACGGTGAAGACACTTACTTGCCCGGTACACCTGTCAACATAGGTTTGAACAAGGGCCTGTGATTGACCCTTGAACATCCCCATCGCAGTAAGTACTATAAACAATAGTAACTTTTTCATAACCTAATTAATGATCAAATATACCTTTTCGTATCATTCTTTTGACTATTTTAGCTACAGCAGTCTCTAAAGCCTTTCTAGTAGTAACACCAATAGAAGACCCGTTAAATTTTACTTCGTCTAAATTGTCTGAGTTTGATAAGGTAAGTTCTCTTGTTGTAATAGCTTTACCTAATCCAGAACCTGTCATATAAAGTCCTGTTTCAGCATCCACTGCTCTAATCTGTAAACCTAATCTAGTTACGAGTTTATTTTTAACTCCATCTTTTAAGTTTACCGTTTCATCTTCAGATACAGAATAGTCATATACTTCTACATAAATGAAGTATTTAGCAAGAGTAATCTTACCCATTATATCTGTCTGATTAGCTGTAAAGCCTTTTTGTGATGCTTCGTATTGTTTTACCATACGATCTTTAATTGCATCTCTAGTCTCTACAAATTCAAATCTCCATGTTTCATCTAAGAACGCTACAGTGATATTAGTTAGACCTAAGCCTACTCTATTATCTCTGAGTTCTGGATATTGATTTAATACATCTTCTGTAACACCTATGTTTAGAAGGGCAACTGGTATAGGATCACCGTTATATTCTGGAATCGAAAGAATTGAGGTTGTTTTCTCAAATCCAGCTTGATAATCCTCTGTGGTTGTCTTTCCAACAACTTGAGCTGAGGTATAGCTACTTACTAATAATAGTAGAGCTAATACTTTTTTACCCAAGGGTATCGAAAATACCCCAAGTTGCGTTGTTAAATGTTGATGGATTGGTGATTAGTTCATATACTATAGTAGTAATACCTGATACTGTCAATGCAGAAAGCATCAATGCCCATAAGGATATAAAAATTACCAAACTTTTTTGTGGAATAGTTTGTGCTTCGAAAAATTCTTCTTTAATTAAAGAAATAGGGTTAACGTAATTGTTCATAGTTTTAGTTTTAATTGTTACAATTTAATCTTATTACCGAGAGATCGAGGGTTGCCGCCTTCGGTCTCTTTTTTTAGTCTTACTGCGAGACTACCAATCTATCTTCTTCTTTCTTTTTTCAGTTTCAGATAGTTTGGGTTTAGGTTTAACATATACCTTCTTTACGATGGTATCTTTTTTTACTTCTTGTTGAGGAATATTAATAATGACATTAGCAGGAGCTGGAGTAGTTACTTCTTCTTTAACTACTTCTTCTTTATCTCCTTCAAAAAGACTCTTAATCAATAATCCTCCTCCTGTTGTGATAGCTAGAGTTAGTACTCCTAATATTGCTTTCTTAATATCATCCATTTTATCCTGCTATTTGTGATGGACTACATCCAACTCCATTTACATCATTAATCTCTGTAATAGGGGTATCTGGACATTGATCCAATCCGTTCATCACTCCGTCATAGTCGTAGTCAGCAACAAATACTAACATTGCTATTCCTTCGGAGATCTCTGCTACTTTGTCTTTCAAAGCTTGCACTTGATCTACTGTAGCTGCTTCATCTAGTAACACTTGTAAGGCTTGTAACCTATCTTTTATGTTACCTACTTGAACCAATGCTGCTTCTAATGCTTCATTTGAGGCCTCTGCATCAGCTAAAGCTTGAGTAGCTTGAGCGTTCATCTCTTCCAAGTCAGCTAGCATACCATCAACATCTACTGCTACTAGTTCTGCTTCTACTTGGGCTAATTTTTCTCTAAGGTCAGCTAATCCTTCTTCCATTGATGGGTTTGTGCAACCAATCATTACGAAACCTATTACTGCGAATAATACTTTTTTCATTACTTTATTACAAGTTTAACATTATGTAACTCTGTTCCATCATTACCAATGGTTATGGTGTAGTCACCATCTCGGAGTGCTCGTGTATAAAACTTCAACACATTATCTCCGGCTTTAGCATCTATAATACTTTTTGAGGTTAAGTTTTTAAAAGGATCTCTTACTTCTATTGTATACTCACCTGCCTCTAATACTTTTAAGTTAAATTTACTTCCGTCAGTTATATTTGATCCTTCAAACTTTAACCCTGTTGGCTCAGCAATAGCCATATCACCTGCTGTATTTGGGTAAAGGGTTTGAAAGTCTGAATAATCATCTTTAGCACAAGCTAAAAATAAAACAAACAGCCAAAAGTAATACCATTTTTGAAAATTATAGCTCATTATTGTAAGTTTAAAATTAATCTATATCCGTCTGTATTGGCAGCATCAGTATTAAATATTGATACAAGTCCAACTGGTGATGTTACGTTTCCAGTAAAGTATAATTTAAATACTTCTCCTGTCTCTATCTCACCTCCATTTTGTTCTATACTACCTAGGTTTACTCTTCCGTTAGTTTCAGAGGCAAAGTTAGTTACGGTGTTACCCGTATCAAATACTGCTTCTTCAAAAGTTAGTACTGTATTATCATAATCTACTTTTAATTGAAGTGCTGACACATCAGTAGAATTTAACTTTAAGGTTGCTACTACTTTTCCGTCTTCTATAGCTGTAGACCATTCTCCATTTATAATACCATCTGCTTTTTTAGATTCGCCGTATGAATAGGATTTAGCGGTTAATGAACTAGCATCTGTTCCATCTACTGGTGATGAATGTGAACCATTAGCATCTCCTATAAATCCAAACTTAAACCATTCTGTATAAGATGAGTTACTGAAGTCAATAGTTATAGGATGAACTACAGATGAGTTAGGCTCTTCTGTAGTGTTTTTAAAGTCATATATAGACCAGCCATTCCAATCTGCTTTTTTAACAGGATGGAATGAGTTATTAAATATACCAGTACCATCATCTGGAATTATATCTACTACTCCCATTACATGTCCTAATAGGTTATAAGCATCTTGAGGAGTTAAATCTCTATTTTTATCTGAATCTACTGCTGTAAATTGCCATCCATAGTCAAATACATTTCCGGCATTACCATGACCGTACTGACCTAATTCATTTAGTGTAAGTGTAACATCTGATAAAGTAATAACATTATCCATTAACGACTCCCATTCAGTAGCTGAATAAGATGTTACAAAGTCTAATGTATAGTTATCTGTACTTGTTAGAACGTATTCTGTAATGTTAATTTGTCCTCCTGAATCAAAATATAGATTATTACTAACCGGTGTACCATTCTTTTGAACTACTACTCCTACTTTAGTAACATCGAAGTTAGTATTGAAATCTGCTTTAACATAAATGTTAGAATCTAAATCTTCTAGAGGTTCATGAGAGATAGACATATTATCATACCCTCTTACTTTACCAACTGGAAATACATATTCTGCTGTACCTGTATTATCAGTTACTCTAGCCATTGTCATTACAATATTATCTGTGTAACTGTGATTATCTCCAGCATCTTTAGCTAGAAATTTTAATGTAGCATAGTTACCTGATATACCAGATGTTGATATTGCTTCTACGTGATCAACTTCCCATCCGGCTACTTGTGTGTAAGCTCCACCTTGGGTAGACCATTGTGCCCATAAATCGTTAGCATCGTAGTTAGAATTAACTGTCCATTTTTGACCGTTGCCACTCCAGTTACTATTAGATGTCTGAGCTCCGGTTGGTACATCAAATGAGTAATCTACTCTAGCCCATGCATTAGTATTGTATTGTAAGTCAACATGAACGTAAGTGATTGTATTTGAACTTAAGTTACTTAGGTTAAGTTTAAGTACAATAGTGTCATTAACCTGAACATTAGTTAGAGGCTTGTTGGCATCTGCTGTAGTTCCGGAATATACTAAGTCTATATCAATTCCATCGCCTGATGAAGTTAATTGACCGAGTACGGTTACTGGTAAAAGGAGTAATATTAGTATTAGTTTATTCATATTTTTAACTTCGTGATTAATTGTTCACATAATTTTTTTATTGCTGTTGATACATTTGATTGTGAAAACTTTCCACCTTCATCAATGATTAACGTAGCTGTAGTTATAGATTTAGCTTGTCCCTTTGCAGTGACTTGCTTTTTTTTCTTTCCGTTCTTTAAAAGGGTTGCTCTAGCTACGATTGTATATACATCTGTATTTTTGCTATATACAGCTAGTTGTACATTGTTCTTCTTTACATCAAAGAATAAAATGTCTACAGTAATTTCTAATGAACTATTAGGGTTTAAGTCATAACCAGCATCTTGAACGACTTCCTCCAATACGTTCTTGACTCCGAACGATAAGTCTCGGTTACCGGCTAGGTGACCCAAAATAATTTTATTCTGGACTGTTCCAAGTTTAACTTCTTGCGCTGTTATGCTAAAGCTAAAAAGGAAACCTAATAAAAATAATAAAAGTTTCATACTCTACTGCGATTAAGAGCAACCGTTATGCTAACATTTACAAGACGATTGTATAACAGTTATATGAAACTTATTCGATAATAAATAGATATTGGGTACAAAAAAAGGAGCCGAAGCTCCTTAATTTAAAACTCTAAACCTTTCAGTTCAGGTGGTATGGTTGACTTAAGAATAGTCCCACACTCTTTACATGTAAATAATTGGATAGGTATTATTGCTTCTTGTCCAGTACCTGTAACTAATGCAGACACTTTACGAAGAGCAAAACTTTGTTCAAATAATGAATGTCCACACTCACAAGCTATCTTGAAAGTTTGTGAAATATCAATAGCTGGTTGTTGCTTTTGATTCAAATTCATTATCTAGTACCTCCGTAGTAACTAGTAGCAGACGATCCTCCTCCACTACCTCCACCTCTCTTGGGTTTGTTAGTAGACTTCTTACGAGGTTTACGAGTTACTTTCTTTTTTACTTCCGTCTTTACTTCTTCTGCAATTTCTTTAGCAGAAATTTTGGCGTCGTTTAAATCGACATCTCCATCGCCATCTTGGTCTCCTTTTTTGTAAATAAAGTAACCCAAAATCGCTAGTGCTAATGCACCAATAATAATAATTAAATTCATGAATAAATAATTTATTGTTTATATATAAATATTACCGGAATTTAGGCACCGGCTTCAGCCTTCTAGCAAACTTGCTATACTTGTCATCCATACGATAGTAAAAAGTAATTAAATCCTTTCCTCTAAAGTTGGTTATCTCTCTTTCGTACTGCTTTTTAGTCATCTTAAACTCAAATAAAAAAGCACGTTGTAAATCTTGTAATTTATTTACCTCGTCTTTATCTCTATCTTCCTTCAAACGTTTTACACGGGCTTTATCAATTTGTATAGCCTCTTGAAAAGTATCTTCGTAGCCTCTACACTCAATAAATTTTTCGTTCATTTTATGTTCAGCCAATTGTATTTCAAATATATAAGAACCTATATCAAAATCACCATTAAGTATTCTATCACGTAGAGGGTGTTTGTTAGATAAAGGAGCTTTACGAGGAGTATAAGATCTCCACCACATAAAACGATCGTACTTTTTCTTGTAGTAGTTAGAACCTAAGTACTTTTCTAACCACTTCTTTTCCTTAATAGGTTGATAAGGTAACTTCATACTTTTAATATAAGGACATTTTTTTTAAATACCAACTATAAAGTAGATTTACTAAAACCTTCATTACCGTAAAAAAGAACTAATGTTTCACGAAAACCTTTTCTTACTTCAGATACTCCATGATTAGTCTTCATACCGTTATAATTAAGTACAGAACCTTTTTCGAAATGGTATTCTTTGTTCTCAAAAATAAACTCTCCTCCTTCGTCTGCTACTTTTAACAATATAACAAACGTTTGTCTGGATTGTTGATCATAATGGTTACCTAATGAAACACCTTCCTTATAGCTATTTTTATGTACACTGAATAAACTATTCTGGTTTAGTTTGGTAACTTCAGTTAGGATGTTAATTAATCTTGGATTATTTTTTATCCCAAGTGGTTTTGCAACTATACCTTTTGCTCTTTTTACTAAAGGTGATTTTATTCCTGGTCCGTAAACTTTGTCATAATGTAACATTTCTTCAGAGGTAGGTTCAGAGGCAGAATCGACTAGGTCTATGATCTCTTGTAAATTTTGTTCTGTAAGGACTGTGAGAGTAGTCATTTAAATTTTAGGTTTAATTACGTCACTATATTCATCAATAACGTTTTGCAAATCGGTAGTGGGGAATCTATGATAATATTTATACATTCTACGACCTTGGTTATTAAGGGTTTTGTAGTTGTCTAACCTTTCAATTGATTTTTCTAACCTACCTTGAGCCCATCTAAAGTGATCTATATCTATATAATTAGCTTCATCAGGTTCGTTATCTTGTAAATGATGAGGTGAAAGAAGTTTAAGAGTGTGAGGGTATAAACAAGGTTTGAATAAACCTCTCCCCCAATTACTTTTCTTAGTTACTAATGGAAACTGTTGATAGATATTATCTGTAGTAATTTCCGGAAGATTATTAACTGTAGGTTCCCTATCTCTTAATTTACCCCAAATTACTCCTGTGCTTTGTTTTATAGGATTGTTCCATACCTGGAATTCATCTACATCGGTTGTTATGATATGACCTTCTGTTTGAAGTTCGTTTAGTTTATCTACTTTATCTTGTCCGTTAAATCCACCAACCCATTTTATAAGTTCAACCTTTTTATGCACAGGTTTAAATAAATGAAAATGATCTAAAATATTAAACTCTCTATTAGAGTGTAGAATAAGTTTAAATCTATCAATATCTAAGTTACTGTAGTGTTCTATAAAATGAGGTACAAAGTCAAGGTCATAGTCTACACTAATACACGATGTAAGTGTGATCAAAGTCATACCTCAGAAAAATTTCCCATATTAGCCCACTTCAACATAAATGAATTCCAATCATCAGTTTCATACTCCACGTATCCAAATTTGTCGACTGTATCCTGAGTCATATCATTAAGGTATACTAATGAAAGTATACTTGGTCTTTTCCAGGCATTACTAACATATAGGTTAAATGACCAACCTTCTTTAAACCAACAATACCCTGTAGGTCTATCACCATAAAACAAAATATTGGCATGATGACCGGTTTGCATTCTTAGTAATGCATCCTCATACGTAAACATTTCCTCCCATTTATACTCTGAGTTAAACTCATCAATAAGAGTTCTAAACTCATCTTCATATTGGGTAAACTCTTGCACTGTGTATAAAAATTTATATGTACACCCGTGCTGTTTAATTGATCTACCAATATTGCGATAATCTTGTTTTAGAACTTTAAAACGCTTCATTTAGTCACTACTGTTTAATATCTTGGCCGCGAATAAAATGACTTCTGCATCATAATACGCAAGCACCTTGTATGCTTCTTTTTTTTGATCATCTGTTAACCTTGTAACAGTTTTTCCTACTTCAAACTTAACTTCGTTCATTTCATGCCATTTTTTTACCGAATCACTCATAACCTTTTTTGTGTTTTGATTTACGTTTATATTGTTTTTTAGTAGGTACAACTAAATGACGAGAGGCCTCCCATATCTTGCGCAGCATTTCATTATGTAGTTTAACACCCTTTTTCATCTTTTAATATAGTAATAATTTTAGTTACTACAAACTAAATGACGTGTTTTTTAAACCCGTTATAGTAAATAGCTTTTGCAAATTCTTCGTTACCTTGTGCTCCCATATGTATGTTATCTTCACCTTTAG
>Ga0233432_10001367_pt1 | contig 23555 bp, 19 predicted proteins | sample SI_122_August201_6_FD_179870 | JGI IMG/M metagenome (GOLD analysis project Ga0233432, IMG submission 179870) | Seawater microbial communities from Saanich Inlet, British Columbia, Canada - SI_122_August2016_10_MG | ecosystem: Environmental > Aquatic > Marine > Inlet | place: Canada: British... | reverse complement strand
TGCTGCATGATTTCATCACGCCGTTCGCGATAATTAGTCGCTGCAGCAACGGCATGTAGACATTCGTTGATCCCCTGCATTGGGGCAACATTATGTGTGATCAGATAATTGCGTGTTTCGAGATCAAGGTTTTCGTGAATGGTACTGCAGATAGCTGACGGGATGCCAGCGGCCGAGGTTGCTTTAATAAAACTGTCGGCATCACTTTGGTAGTAAGGTTTGCTTTCATCAAGACCAGCTGCTGGATAGTCCTGAACGATTACGGCAGCGTCATACCCGTCGGCTAGTGTGGCCACAAAGACGGGATGGGTCTTTTCGGTAATTCCCCAGATTGGCGTAGTGTAGTCCAACGGGTTCGAGACTGTGGCTGTATGTGGAAGTAGTGCGCTCAATGCCGTTTTTGTAGTAGTGGATGGTTGCGGAAAACTCAGACCAAGTGGTTCGGCATAGTCGGCAAGCATTGTTGCACCGCCGCCAGAGCATGTGAATCCGGCAAGACGCCTACCGCTTGGTTTGCCAGCAACGCAGAGGAATTTGAGAGTTTCGAGAAAGTGTGACGGATCATGAGCCCGGATAATACCAAGTCGGTCAAAAAAAGCCGAATAGGTCTTGTCGGTGCCGGACATCGAGCCTGTGTGACTGATGGTTAACTGTGAGCCAATTTGCGAACTTCCTGTTTTCAGCGCAACAATTGGAATATCACAGGCCAGCGCCCGTAAAGCCACTTTCTCGAATCCTGCAGGATCGGGCAAGCCTTCAATGTGCAAGCCGATAGCCCGAACATGGTCCTGCTCTATAAAAGCATTGACAAAATCTTCCAATCGCAACACTGACTGATTGCCAGCTGAGACCATATAGCTAAGCGGGAGGGACCGCTGACTCATCGTCAGGTCGGACGAAAACATCCCGCTCTGGGTGACAATGGCGGCGCCAAATCCTGGATGATGTCCACCATGTGCAAAGGGCCATAAGGCGAGGCCACGATGATAGTTTATGACGCCATAGCAATTGGGCCCTACCAATGCCAGATCACCGGCGGCTTCAATCAGGGATTTTTCAGCCTTTGCACCAGCGTCACCAGTTTCACCAAAACCGGCCGTATAGCACACCACACCACCAGCACCCCTATCCCGGAGATCACCAATACATTCGATTGCTGCCTTACGTGGCACGGCTAAAAAAACAGCATCAGGCGGCGCGGGTAAATCCTGTATATGCTTGAAACATCGTAAACCACCAATCTGTTCCCGATTTGGATTCACTGGCCATATGGGGCCATCATAACCACTGCGCCTACATTCTTTAATTACCACTTCGGCATCACGGCCACCGATGATGGCCACATGCCGCGGGTTTAAAAGTCGCTCCAGGTTTTTTATCCGGTTATGCGTCATGCTCCAAGCGGTCGCAGGATCGAGCGGGTGATTATATGTCGCTGGATTTCTGATGTGCCATCCCAGATCCGTTCCAGTCGCGAATCGCGCCACAGGCGGTGAATCGGTAATTCTTCCATCAGACCCATGCCACCATAAATCTGCATTGTACTATCAGCGACATGGTTCAGCATTTCAGAGCAGAATAATTTTACCATGGCTGCATCAGCATCGCTCATTACGCCATCATTGGCCTTGGCAATCGCATCGTTGACCAGTAAGTCAGCGGCGCGCAGTTCGACGGCCATGTCAGCAAGTTTGAATCCAGTACCCTGAAATTTGCCGATAGGCTGGCCAAATTGTTTACGTTCGGCTGCCCATTGGCTGGCCAGAGTGAATAGCCGTTCGGCTTTACCGCAACATGTTGCACCTACCCAGATACGTCCCATGCCTAGCCATTTGCCAGACAGCTCAAGACCGCGCCCCTCTTCACCAAGGATGTGAGCTTTGCTAAGACGGACGTCATTGAAATCGAGGCGGAAATTCAGATAGCCACGATAGCTGGCGCAATTATAACCGATGTCGATATCGAAACCGGGCATCCCAACATCTACTAGAAAGGCAGTGATACGCTGACGTGACCCGCGTTCAGTTTCATCATGACCGGTCGCGGCAAAAACAATAGCGAAATCGGGCATCACAGGCCCAGAAATAAAATGTTTTGATCCGTTCAGGATCCAGTCATCGCCGTCACTACGGGCGTTGCTTTTCATTGACATGATATCGGAGCCAGCTTCAGGTTCGCTAAGGGCAAAAAGCTCACGCTTTTCACCTGAAACGCATGGCATGAGATAATTTTCGCGCTGATCACCCTCGGACGCTAGAAGAATCTCCGTTGGTCGTGCCACCCATGAATGCAGTGCGTGACTGGTTTTACCGAATTCACGCTCAATCAACCCCATACTTGTGTAATCAAGGCCGCCGCCGCCAACCTCTTCGGGCAGGTTCGATGCAAACAGGCCAAGCTCTTTGGATCGTGCTTCGATCTGGCGGCCAAGTTCGATTGGGACATGGCCATCACGGTCAATCTGATCCTCATGCGGGAACATTTCTTCTTCCATGAATCGGCGGACAGTGTCCTGTAACATAGTCTGTTCATGCGATAACATATTTGACATCTAGAACTCTCCTTCATCAACCGCCGCGAAGACCAAGTTTGGCGCGGGCTTCAACTGGTGTCAGTAATTTAGAACCCATACATTCAATCATTTTAACTGCCCGCTCTACAAGTTGGCCATTGGTCGCAGGTACGCCGCGATCAAGATAGATATTGTCTTCTAGTCCAACACGCACATTGCCGCCCATAGCGACAGCGGCAGCGGCCATTGGCATCTGCATGCGCGAAATGCCAAACGAAGCCCAACTTGCATTCGCCGGCAACTCATCTTTCATGACTTTCATTGTATCAACCGATTGGTCGGCACCCCACGGAATGCCCAAACAAATCTGGAACATGGGTGGTTCATCGACAATGCCCTCAGCAATCATCTGCTTGGCAAAACGGATATGGCCAAGTTCAAACACTTCCAATTCAGGTTTAACGCCAAGTTTTTGTGCCGTTGCCGCCATGTGGCGTAAATATGGGGGCGTTGAAATATAGATCTCGTTGCCATTACCAAAATTCATTGTGCCACAATCAAGGCTGCATATTTCGGGTAATAGATCGGTGACATGCGCCAACCTTTCCTCGGGTCCAATCATATCGGTGCCGACTCCGGGCATTGACGGATCAGCATCGCTTGGAACCCAGTCACCACCCATGCCCGATGTCAGATTGATGATCACATCGGTATTGCTTGAGCGAATACGATCAACAACTTCGCGGAACAGATTGATGTCGCGTGATCCCTTACCGCTCTCCGTGTCGCGCACATGCAGATGAGCAATCGCAGCACCAGCTTTTGCGGCATCAATGGCTGCGTCAGCAATTTCTTTTGGAGTGACGGGGACATGTGGGTTCTTCGATAAGGTATCACCAGCACCAGTCACTGCGCAGGTTAAAATGGTTTCAAAGTTCATCTAGGTCATCCTTTCAGGAACATTCAATTAGATATTAGGTGGTCGTTAGCGCACTGCCTTCAGCACGGCCACAATCCGGCGATCTCGTTCAGCTGCCATTTCGGTAAAATGCCGTCCGGCTGCTAGTTCATTACAGCCATCTACCATGGCATCGCGCAATTCCTTATTAAGTTCGGGTGCCGCAAGTCGTGTCCAAGGCAATTTCAAGGCTGGGCCAAATTGATCAAGATTGGTAGCCATGCCACCTTCACCGCAGGCCACATGGAATGCCATACATTGACCCTGGACAACCATCCGCGGTGCAGGCCCATACATTAATGCACGATCAATATCTTCTGGGGTTGCTTCGCCATTGGCAACCATGTGCAGTGCTTCGCGCCATAACGCTTCTTGCAGGCGGGTTGCTACAAAGCCCGGAATCTCCTTCTTAAGAATGAGGGGTTCCTTGCCAGCATGTCGGTAAAAAGCATCCGCCCATTCGATGGCATCGGCGCAAGTGCTATCACCCCCAACTAGCTCGACAAGCGGCAATAAATATGGTGGATTAAATGGATGGCCAACAAGTGTACGTTTTGGCGTTGCACATTCGGCGTGAATATCGCTCATCATCAATCCTGATGTGCTGGATGCTATGATAATATGGGGTGCAACAATATCACCAAGTTGCTTGTATAGTGCCTGCTTGATATCCAGGCGCTCGGGTCCACTTTCTTGAATAAACTCGGCGGTCTGAACAACGTCCTCCAGATTGCTGGAAATGAATAAGCGGTCCAAAGATGCACCTTTGGCTAGGCCAAGATCCTGCAAGCTAACCCATGCAGTTTCAACAATTGCACGGAAACTGGTTTCTTCATCCATTGAATATAGATAGGCTCGCACGTCATAGCCTTGTGCGAGAAAATGCGCACTCCAGCCACCGCCAATCGGGCCACCACCCAGACTGGCTACGGTTTTGATTTTACGGATATTAGGAAAATTCCACTGGGTCATTACGCACCTATTTGCCTTTGAAAACAGGGTCGCGTTTTTCAACAAAAGCGCGAACACCTTCTTCGGCATCTTCTGATTTTAACATTGCTCGGTAGGTTGGTAGGTCGCTGGTGCGCATGGTTTCAAAGGCGGTTTCAAGCGGCTGACTATCGATATGCCTAAGTACTTCCTTGATTGATTGAACAGCAAGTGGTGCAAACCAAGCGATCTGGTCAGCCCATTCACGCGCGCTCTCGAGTAGCTTTTCGGCTGATACTACCTTATTAACAAGGCCATAATGTGCTGCTTCATTTGCTTTCATGCGTCGACCCAGAAGTAACATTTCCAGAGCGATGTTATGAGGTATTCTGCGAGGCAGGCGTTGAATGGCACCAGAATCAGGGATGATGCCAAGGGGCATTTCTGGTAAGGCAAACTCGACATGGTCAGCAGCTATCATCAGATCGCACGCCATGGCGATTTCAAATCCGCCACCAATGACCAGACCATTTAGCGCGGCAATAACTGGCTTGTTCATTGACCAGTTTTCGGTGAGGCCAGCAAATCCGCCATAGCCGTAATCACCATCATTCCACCACTCGTCTAGCTGGGCATCACCTTTGTCGAGGGCTTTTAGATCCCATCCAGCTGAAAAAATCTTTTCACCGTTGGCTGTTAGAATTGCGACACGAAGATCATCATCCTTTTCAAATTCTACAAAGGCGTCAGCGAGTTCCTTGCTCATGGCATGATCAATGGCATTCACTTTGGGCTTGTTAAGCGTGATCTCAAGAATATGCTTGTTGCGCGTAATTAATACATTATCCGACATTACCTTGCCCCTTAGCAAATCTGATTATTATGAACTGCAAACCCATTGGTAAGTATTAGGTCAAGTTTTGCAAGAAAAATGGGGCTTCTGAAAACAATATTTTGAAGCGTAGAATAAAAATACTAAATATTAATCAAATGCTTACTGATTTAAGTGCCACATCATAATATCTTGGTTACCTTGTTTTATTACTAAAGTTGATAACTAATATTAAAAAACTGGCTAGTAACACTAGCTAGTGACCTTTCCAAACTGGATCGCGTTTTTCAGCAAAGGCTTTAAATCCTTCAAGACCATCTGCGGAATTATATAGTTTATCAACGGTCGGAAGCTGCATTTTCGTTATTCGGTTTAAGATGTCCTGAAACTTCATCGCCTCGGCCTCACGCGCAACTTCCTTAATCGCAGCAAATACCAGCGGGGGACCCGCTTCCAAATGCCGCGCCAGTTCCCACGCCCTTTCATAGAGTGCCGCGCCAGCATCAAACATTTCGGTCACAAGACCCCAGCGATGCGCCTCAGAACAATCCATCCAGCGCCCCGTTAACAGCATGTCCATGGCTATGTGATAGGGAATACGTTTTGGCAATTTGATTGTGGCGGCATCTGCTAGGGTGCCAGCTTTTATTTCGGGAAGCGCAAATTGTGACGCACCTGTTGCCAGTATAAGATCACAGGATAAGGCTAACTCAAACCCGCCACCAACACACATGCCCTCAACCGCAGCAATGACTGGTTTATTCAGATCGCGTAATTCCTGCAGTCCGGCAAATCCGCCCACACCATAATTAGCCGTGACCGAGTCGCCGTTTGCGGCAGCTTTCAAATCCCAACCAGCCGAAAAGAAACGCTCACCAGCCGTGCGCACGATACAGACTCGTAAATGTTCATTATCACGAAAATGTTGGAATGTTTCGCCCATGATACGAGATGTTTCAAGATCAATCGCATTGGCCTTTGGGCGATCTAGCGTCACTTCAAAAATGCCACCTTCGGTTTTGGTGCGTATTATATCTTCCATGGGTTTTTCCTCTTGGTTATATGTCTGAATTATCCTGATACCAGATTAGCGCGTCAACGGCTGTCGCGCCTTGCCCTGTGGCGCCAAGTATCAGAGGGTTGATTTCAATTTCGGTGATCCGTGTATCTTCCTGAATTAACCTGCATAGCGCCATGATTTCATCAAGGGCAGCGTCAATATCAGCATGTGGTTGGCCGCGATAGCCGTTAAGCAGGGGAGCCAGATGAAGCTCGGACAGCATCTGTTCTATGAAGTCACGATCAAGGGGCAGGATGCCAGTACGCGTGTCTGCCAATAATTCGGCATATATGCCACCTACGCCAAGTGTCAGGCTGATGCCATATTGTGGATCACGGGACAAACCTACCAGAAGTTCGGCTACGGATACTTCGACCATTTCTTCGATCAGAAACCCATCACAGCTCTGCATCGCAAAAGCGGCTTGTTTGAGCATATTGTGATCCAGTCCAAGCTGGATTAACCCTGCTTCGCTTTTATGTAGATGCCCCAAACCTTTTAATGCCAACGGTACGCGCAAATTTCTGGCGTTTGAAGTCACGTCATCGGCGGTGGTGGCACGAACACCTATTGGACAGGTGATGCCAGCCTCACTTAATAAGGTCTTGGCGTCAGCTTCATCAAGCAAACGGGGGGCGTCGGATATAGTTGTTGCTGGACAGGGTTGCCAGCCCTTCAAAAAGGTTGCTGGCATGTTAGAAGCTTTTTCCAGCGCATTAAGTCCGGCTGACAGACCGCAAAGCGGGGCTATGCCAGCCTTGATTGATGTCCATGCCCATTGTTCCGAAATGCCTTCGGGTAGAGTGGCCAACATTGCCGCCTTGGTGCCTGTGCGCCGCACCGCTTCGCATAGTGCATTCACTGCCGGAAGCCATGTTTCGTCACTGCATCGGTCATTGCGCGGAAAATCAATGACCAGAACAGATATATCAGTCCAGCCTCCCATCATCGCAGCAAAGACATTGGCCATCGCCGCCTCATCCCCCCAGATAAAGGTATGGTAATCGAGTGGGTTTGCGATAGTGACCAATGCACCAAGCTGTTTGGCAAGATATGTGGCGTTATCTTCGGGGATGTTTGGCCACACAAGATCATGTTTTGCAGACATATCGCCAATCAGTCCCACTTCGCCGCCAGAACAGCACATGGCAGTGATGCGATTGCCATTAAGCGGGCCAAACAGATGTAAAATTTTAAGGAGTTCCAGCATGTCCTCTAGGGTATCAACTTCGTACACTCCGCATTGCGCCAGAAAGGCAGATGAGCAACTAGCATCACCAGCAATCGCCGCGGTATGGGTTTGGGCAGCGATCTGGGAGGCTTCGGTTTTGCCTGATTTTATGGCTACAATATATTTGCCGTTCTGACGTGCGGCTGCGGCCATTCGGGCAAAGGCTGGGGCATCATCGATACCTTCAATATAGAGCCCTGCGGCAGTGACCCGATCATCAGCAAACAAAGCGTTAGCCATATCAATGAGGCTAGTTTGTGCCTGATTGCCAACGCATGCAACATAGGCAAGTGGCAGTCCACGCGCCTGCATCGTTAGGTTGATCGCAATATTTGATGACTGGCTGATAAGGGCAACACCAGTTTCACAGGCCGCACCGCCATGCTGATCTGGCCATAATGGCACCCCATCAAGATAATTGATAAAGCCATAGCAGTTTGGCCCCAATATAGGCATCGTGCCAGCCGCCGCTATGAGCTCAGCTTGTAGATTTGCATCACCAGTTTCGGCAAAGCCCGATGCAAAGCAGATAGCCCCACCACAGTTACGTGCGGCCAAAGCGGCGGCCACTTCAATAATGGCATGTCGGTTAATGCCCAAAAAGGCAGCATCCGGCGCATCGGGCAGGGCATCGACATCTTTGAAACAGGGCAATCCGCCCATTGTTTCGCGCGTTGGATGCACGGGCCATATATCACCATCAAAGCCCATTTTCAGACATTGGGCGATCACATTTTCTGCCCAGCGACCACCGAATATAGCAATTGTTTTTGGTCTGAATAGGCGGGATAGATCGGTCATGGCCTTAGCCGCCTAAAGGACGTAACAGATCACGGCTGATGATGTGGCGTTGAATCTCGGATGTACCATCCCATATGCGCTCAACGCGGGCATCGCGCCAGAACCGTGCCAATGGCAAATCGTCCATCAAGCCCATACCGCCATAAATCTGAATCGCCTCATCAGTCACGCGCGCCAGCATTTCGGATGCATATAATTTTGCCGAGGCAATTTCACGATTGGCTGGCAAACCCTGATCAAGCCGCCACGCTGCTGACAAGGTTAACCAGTCAGCTGCATCTATTTCGGTAATCATATCAGCAAGCTTGAAGCTCACGCCCTGAAATTTGCCAATTTGTTTGCCAAATTGTTTGCGCTCGGTGGAGTAGTTCAACGCATAATCAAAAGCGCGGCGTGCGCGGCCAACCGCCATAGTTGCCACGGTAATTCGCGTTGCATAAAGCCAGGTATTCATAACTTCAAAACCACCATCAACAGTGCCAAGCACATGGGCATTGCTCAGCCGGCATTCGTCAAACTTCAGAATGACATTGTGATAGCCGCGGTGCGATACCGAGTCGTAACCGGGTGAAACCTCAAACCCCGGATGTCCGCGGTCAACCAAAAAACAGGTGATACGTTTTTTTGGACCATGCGGTGTGTCATCAACGCCGGTAGCCACAAAGACGATAAAAAAGTCAGCATGATCACCGCCAGAAATAAAATGTTTGGTTCCATTGATAACCCAGTCACTATCCTTGCCGCTATCGCGCTTGGCAGTACAATTCATCCCGCGAACATCGGAACCAGCATCAGGTTCGGTCATGGCGAGTGCATCCATCCGTTCACCACGCACAGCTGGCAATAAATAACGCTCAATCTGTTCACCTTTACATGCCATCAGAATATTTTGAGGACGGCCAAAGAAATGGGTCAATGCCATTGATCCACGACCAAGCTCACGTTCCAAAAGGGCAAAATCCAGATGCCCAAGGCCGCCACCGCCAACCGACTCTGGAAAATTGCTGGCATAAAAGCCCATATCCTTGACCTTGGCCATGATTTCCTGACCTATTTCCAAGGGGACATAGCCTAGTTTTTCGACTTCATTTTCACGTGGATAGATTTCCTGCTCGACAAATTGCCGAACAGTACTGACGATCAGATTCTGTTCTTCGGTCAAACCAAACTGCATTTATCAGACCTTTCTAATTTGTGCGTAGATGAATAGGTTTCTGGCTAGGTGCTCTTGATTGCGCGGCCACTGCCGTTCGGCAGCGGAAGCTTGGCATGGGCTAGCGCAATTTTGGTAAGCGCATCAGTTACTGATGGTTCAGGCAGGCTAGATGCACGGCTGTTCATATCGACATGCAAAAACAGATGTTCGCCAGTTGCTAATAGTCGGCCATCTTCATGCATCAGGCTGTGAAACAGATGTAGTTTCTTGCCTTCGCCATGTATTACCTGTGTTGTTGCATGAATGTGCTCTTGTGCGGTGACTTCATCAAGATGTCTGATATGGGTTTCGACGGTAAAATAACTGCCGCCAGCTTCAACATACTCCGGAGTTACGCCGATCATACGTAGTAGCGTATCTGAAGCTTGTGAAAAACAGTCCAGATAGCGGGCTTCATTCATATGGCCATTATAATCAGTCCAGCTATCAGGTATTTGTCGCTCAAGTGTACGGATTGGTTGACTGACATCAATGTCAGTTGGTGTTTTGGCATCATCTGCGGCAAAAAGCCTAGCTTCCCAAGAGGCAATTGTTTGCCCTGCCCCCCAGTTATTGGCTTTTAGTGCTTGTAATATTGAAACCAGATTGTTGTCACGAATCCGTTCCAGTTCGCGAATCGAATGGGAACCAGATTGCGCGTCTGATTGTTTCGAAATTGTTTCGACAAGTTCGTCGGTCAATTCCGGAACATCCATCAGCTTTGTCCATGGCCATTTAAGGCAGGGGCCAAATTGTGCCATAAAGTGCTTCATACCTGCTTCGCCGCCTGCCACACGATAGGTTTCAAACAGCCCCATCTGCGCCCAGCGCAATCCAAAACCATAGCGAATGGCATCATCAATCTCGTCGGTTGTTGCGACCCCGTCATTAATCAACCACAGAGCTTCGCGCCAGACAGCTTCTAAAAAGCGATCAGCGATAAAGGCTGGAATTTCTTTACGCACATGTAAAGGATGCATGCCAATTGATGTATAAATATCACTGGCGCGATTAATGCTGGTGGTAGCGGTCTGGTCGCCAGCTACAATTTCGACAAGCGGCAACAGATAAACCGGATTAAATGGATGTCCGACAATCAGCCGCCCTGGAACGCGCATTTTGGCTTGCAAATCTGTGGGCATGATGCCTGATGTTGACGAAGCAATAATCACATCATCACTAGTATGGGCTTCGATATCGGCATAGACGGCCTGTTTTGTGTCCAGTCTTTCGGGTACCGCCTCAACAATGAATTCGGCATTGATGACAGCTTCGGCAAGCGTGCTGGCAAAACGTAGGCTTCCCCTTGTGCCAAGGGGCGCCATAGTCAGACGCGGCACAGCATGGTCGGCATTCAACATAATCGTATCTATTTTTCGGGGCGCTTCGGGATCATGGTCAAAAATGACAGTATCAACGCCATTCTGGACTAGCCGTGCAACCCATCCCCCACCAATGACACCCCCGCCAATGACAGCGGCTTTTTGCAGTTTATCTTTGGACATAACAATCTTTCCCTAGCAGGTAATGGCTTATGATTGAGGCGCCTGTTTGGTTAGGTTGAGACGTTCGCGCACCGCATCAGGACCGATGATTGACGCACCCATGTTGGTGGCAACATTCACGGCATTCTCAACAAGCTGGGTATTGGTCGCAAAGACGCCGCGCGATAGATAAATACTATCTTCCAACCCAACGCGGATATTACCGCCTGTTAACAAAGCTGCTGCGGGATAAGCCATTGCATTGCGGCCAATTGAAAAGGCAGAAAATATCCAGTCCTGTGGAATGTTATTCACCATTGCCATCAGCGTGTTCATATCGTCAGGCGCCCCCCAAGGGATCCCCATACATAGCTGAACGAGTGCTGGTGCATCAATCAAACCATCTTCGACAAGCTGTTTGGCAAACCATAAATGGCCGGTATCAAAAGCCTCAATTTCAGGTTTAACGCCAAGCGCTTTCATCTGGCTTGCCATTTCACGAAGCATCACAGGGCTATTGGTCATAATGTAATCACCATGCCCAAAATTCATTGTGCCACAATCAAGTGTGCAGATTTCAGGCCGGCATTCAGCGATGTGGCGCATACGCTCGGTAGCCCCTGCCATATCGGTACCGTCATTAGATGGCGGCAAGGGCGTCTCGACGCCACCAAGCACCAGATCACCGCCCATACCCGCGGTTAGGTTCAGGACGACGTCGATGTCAGCGTCACGGATACGATCAGTCACTTCACGAAACAGCTTAGTGTCGCGTGATGGCGCGCCTGTTTCGGGATTGCGTACATGGCAATGGACAATGGCGGCACCAGCCTTGGCCGCATCAATTGCAGCGGTGGCAATTTCGGCAGGCGTGATTGGCACCTTATCTGATTTGCCGGTTGTGTCTCCGGATCCGGTTACTGCACAGGTTATAAAGGCGTCTCTATTCATTTGTAATGGCATGACATGTTTCCCCGTTTATTTCATGGTGGCTGGCATTATCATTATGTGCCCCAAATGTTGGATTGCATTTGGCTTGCCAAATAAATCTTGCCAGACTTTAGTCGTTTGGGTTTATGTAAATCAGAAACAAATTTATATAAATCGGAACAAAAATTATGTTTTCGCTTAGCTCTGCGTCGTTAGAAATCGAAGTGCTGTTGTTGCGGCAATGTAACCTTGTTCAGCTTACCTCGGTAATTGAGCCGTTGCGTGTGGCCAATCGGATGGCGGGTCGTGAACTATATAGCTGGCATATTTCAACAGATGACGGCACGCCGATCATGACGACCAGCAAGATACCGATACCAGCAGATAGTGCTTTCGATCCGGTAGCGCGTGTCGCTCCACTTTTTGTTGTGGCTAGCTATATGCCGCTGACAGCATTGTCGGATAATCTGTTGAAATCTCTATCACAGGCACGACGCTTTCGTGATGCCATTATTGGTATCGAAAACGGTGTCTGGCTGATGGCTGAGGCTGGATTGTTGAATGACCGTAAGGTCGCGGCGCATTGGGAAGACGCTGATGCGCTAGCCGCCCGATATCCGCTTCTCGAAGTTGTGAGTCAGCGTCATGTGATTGATGGAAATCGGATAACAGTAGCTGGATCGTTACCCACTCTGGATATGATGCTTGAGTTGATTCGAGCACGTCAGGGTTTTGCGTTTGCCATGTCGGTATCGCGGCAGTTTATTTATACGCCAGCAGGTGATGTTGATAACGTATCAGCATCTCCTATGCCAGGTTTTATGCGCGCTGGTGATCGGCGGCTTGCAACTGTACTTCGGCATATGGAAAATAATCTTGAAACACCGCTTTCGATTTCGTGTCTGGCATCGCAGGCTGGTATGTCAACGCGGCGTCTGCATATGTTGTTTACGTCGGTTCTGGGGGCATCGCCAAAACGCTATTATCTTGCGCTTCGCTTGAATGCGGCAAGGCGCCAGCTTGTCGAGAGTCATTTACCAATCGTGGAAATAGCTACAGCCAGTGGATTTGCAAGTCAGGCTGGATTCGCGTCATGCTATCGGGCCAGTTTTGGCGAAACGCCCTCTGATACACGGCGAACAGCAGCTATTATATAAATGCCACGTCATCTATGTAACAAATACCATATATGCCGATTGGCAATATTGACCTTGACTCGAATTGGCGCAAGGATATTTCCATAGATCAGAGGGTTGGATGAACAGGCAAAATGAAGCTCGGTCGATGGTATCTGATATGAAAGGCCATAATAATGACTGTCGTTAATCTTGTTGTGAACGAGACGCCGGTAACAGCGGATGTTGAAGATACGATGTTACTTGGTGTCTTTTTGCGCGAAAGTCTGAAACTGACAGGTACGCATGTTGGGTGCGATACAAGCCAGTGCGGCGCCTGCGTGATCCATTTTAATGACATGGCGGTAAAGGCATGTACCATGCTGGCGGTGCAGGCAGATGGTGCCCAAATCACGACGATTGAGGGTCTGGCTGCCGGTGACAAATTGCATCCCGTGCAACAGGCTTTTATTGACAATCATGGTTTGCAATGTGGCTATTGCACACCAGGTATGATTATGACCGCTGTTGATTTTTTGGCGCAAAATCTGACCACAGATATAGATGAAATTAGCACTGCTCTTGAAGGGAATATTTGCCGCTGTACCGGCTATAACAATATCATCAAATCAATACAGCAGGCAGCACGCGTGATGGGTGCTGATGAAATAGCGGATGAGGCAGATTATGTATGATCTGACCTACAAGAAAGCCAAAAGTTGTGATGCTGCGCGTGAACTACTGGCGGCTGCAGACGATGGTAAATTACTGGCAGGCGGCATGACCCTTGTTCCCACGCTGAAACAACGTTTAGCCGCGCCAGATATGCTTGTTGATCTTGATGGTGTTGATGATTTCAAAACCATTATGCTATGCGATAACAATTTGCAAATTGGCGCGATGGCAACGCATGCCGCTGTGGCGGATAGTGAACTGGTGCATACGCATTTGCCCGGGGTGGCAGCACTGGCCGGACAGATCGGTGATCCGCATGTGCGCAATCGCGGTACCGTAGGGGGATCAGTCGCCAATAATGATCCAGCAGCATGTTATCCAGCGGCGTTATTAGCTACCAATGCGCGCATTCATACCGACCAGCAAATATTCGCGGCCAAAGACTTCTTTGTTGGTATGTTTGAAACAGCACTTGATACCAACGAAATTATCACTGCAATACATATTCCGATTGATCAGAAATGTGCTTATGTGAAATGTCCCAATCCAGCATCGCGCTATGCGCTGGCGGGTGTTTGTGTTGCTAGGCGGCATGATGGGAATGTGCAGGTAGCTGTAACAGGTGCTGGACAGGACGGTGTATTTAGGGCCGATGAGATTGAGGCTGTGTTGGCAGAAAATTTTGCCCCTGATGCGCTTGATGCTATGTCAATTGATCCGGATTTGTTGCTATCCGACATGCATGCCAATGCCGAATTCAGGGCACATCTTGTTGTGCAGATGGCAAAGCAGGCTGTGGCAAAATTACAAGATTGACTTTGGGTTGCTAGGCCAGCAAAACCAAAATGATCGATATGGCCAGCAACGCCATAGCGATAAGCTCAGTCAGGTTAATCTTTTCTTTGAAATAGAAGAAAGAAAAACCAATGCTCATAAGAAGTTCGATTTGCCCAACAGCGCGGACTGGGGCAACAGCATGCATGGCAAAGGCGGCAAACCAGAACAGGCTACAAAGCGTGCCCCAAAAACCCGCCATTGCGCCATCCCGCCAATGCACAAGACTAGCAATCAGTTCATGGCGTTTTATAGCATATAGCCAAGCGCCAAAGCCCACAGTTTGGATCGTGACGGCAATGGCGGCGGCTAATCCGGCATTCAGCATCACGTCATCAGTCGGTATATGTTTGATGGCCGCGCCATAGGCAACGGTGCAGAAGCCAAGAAAAGCACCAGCACCAAGACCAAACCCAGTCTGTTTCGAGAAAATTGTGCTCATAACCGAACGGCTTGCTAGGCTTGCTTTTGCAAGTGACAGCATGATCGTAGCAACAACGCCAAGCGCGATGGCAAAAGCAGTTTGCAGGTTGGCAATAACGCCAAGAATAATGGCTTCAAACAACGCCGCTTGCAAAACTTCGGTCTTGGAAAAGGCAACAGCGGCAGCAAAAGAGCGATGCGAGAACAGCATGATAAGCAGAATCGTAAAGGCGATCTGCGTTACTGCGGCGACGGTGATCCAGAACCAGAACATTGGAGACAGGCTGGGCATGCCAACATTGACCAGCGCCATATAAGCAAGCACAATCAACCAAGCAAAGGGAAAGGAATAGGAAAAACGAATATAGCTTGCGCCATAACTACCAAGCTGTGGCGTCATTTTCTTTTGAACAGCTGTACGCAAAGCTTGAGTAGCTGCCGCCAAAATAGCTAATAAAACCCATAATTCCATGATTCGGTTATATAGAAACTGACCGAAGATCATAGCGATAAGATCAATAAATTTACAGTTCGGAATTGCACCAGCATTTAGGTTGTGCAAGATATAGGTATCATTAACATTATAACGGCACCGCGATAAGTGCCATGTTCGGATTTATCATGACAGATACACATTATATTAGCGGATCAGCAGTTGCTGGAACCAGCGGCAGACAACAAGATGTTTACAACCCAGCAACAGGTGCGGTTATTGGATCTGTACCTTTGGCTAGTATAGACGAAGTGAATCAGGCTGTTGCCTCGGCCAAAGCGGCACTATCGGGATGGGTAGCGACGCCCCCTGCCAAGCGCGCACAAGTCATGTTTAATTTTCGCGATTTGCTGAAAAGCCATCACACTGAAATTGCCACGGCGATTTCAATGCAACACGGTAAAACGCTTGATGATGCCAAGGGTGAAGTCGCCCGTGGTATAGAAGTTGTTGAGTTTGCCTGTGGCATTCCCCATTTGCTGAAAGGTGATTATTCAGCTCAGGTAGCTGGTAATGTGGATAGCTATTCACAGCGTCAACCGGTTGGCGTTGTTGCGGGTATTACCCCGTTTAATTTTCCGGCAATGGTGCCAATGTGGATGTTCCCTATGGCTTTGGCTTGTGGTAATACGTTCATTCTAAAGCCATCCGAACGCGATCCTGCGGCACCACTTTTGCTTGCACGTCTATTGACCGAAGCAGGGCTCCCCGATGGTTGCCTGAATGTCGTTAATGGTGACAAGGAAGCGGTTGATGCTTTGCTTGATCATCCGGATGTGGGGGCAATCAGTTTTGTTGGTTCGACAGCGATTGGCAAATATATTTATGGCCGTGGATGCAACAATGGCAAACGGGTGCAGGCTCTTTGTGGTGCAAAAAATCACATGGTGATTATGCCGGATGCCGATATGGATCAGGCTGTGGACGCTGCAATGGGGGCGGCCTATGGATCTGCGGGTGAACGTTGCATGGCTATTTCAGCAGTGCTGGCGGTTGGTGATGATACTGCTGATAGGTTTGTTGCACAGCTGGCACCAAAAGTACGTGCGTTGAAAATTGGTCAGTATGATGAACCTGGTGTTGAAATGGGCCCCGTTATCACCCCCGAGTCGCAAAAACGCGTTGAAGATTATATTGGCCAAGGCGAAGCGGCAGGTGCCGAAATCGTTGTTGATGGTCGGGGTTTATCCTTGCAAGGCTATGAAAACGGATATTTTGTTGGCGGCACTTTGATTGACAGGGTAACGCCGGATATGTCGGTCTATCGTGACGAGATTTTTGGACCAGTGCTGTCAGTTCTTCGCCCCAAAACCTATGAGGATGCGCGCCAGCTGGTGATTGATCATGAATATGGCAATGGCACGGCTATTTTCACCCGAGATGGTGATGCTGCGCGTGATTTTGCGGCCAATGTTAATATTGGGATGGTGGGCGTGAATGTGCCAATTCCGGTCCCTGTTGCCTATCATAGCTTTGGTGGCTGGAAAGCATCTATGTTTGGTGACCATGCTGTTCACGGTATGGAAGGTGTTCGTTTTTACACCAAGCTGAAAACTGTCACCGCGCGCTGGCCAAGCGGTATCAAAGAAGGCGCTGTCTTTAACTTCCATTCTGGCAGTGACACCAAATAGCGATAACAAACTGTAATTGTTCTGCTGTTGGTATGACTATGTATCATGCCTATAGCAGAACTTTCCCCGGGTTGAGAATGTTATCAGGATCAAGCGCTGTCTTGATTGATTGCATCATTGCATAGGCAATTGGGTCTTTAAGTTTTTTCATTTCGGCTTGCTTGTCCTGACCGATACCATGTTCGGCGCTGATTGACCCACGCCATTTCACAACTGTATCGCGCAAAGCCGCTTTGATCGCCGCAACTTCTTCTGGATGGTTTTTGGGATCTTCATCATAGGGGCGGGCAAAAGCATGAAGATTGCCATCACCCATATGGCCAAAGGCAACACAGAATGGGCCTGGCGCGACCGCCGCGAACGCAGCTTTTAGGTCGGCAATGGCACCAGGCAAATCAGCAACCTGAAAGCTGACATCGCTCATCACCCAGTTGCCATGTGTTTGCATGGCATTGAGCGCACCTTCGCGCATTGCCCATAGATTTTGGCGCTGGGTTTCGGAACTGGCGATAATGGCATCATCGGCAAGCCCTTGTTCAAAGGCTGTTGCCAGAATGGTTTCGAGCTGGATAGCAAGATTCATCTTTCCATCCGGCTGAACCTCTACATCTTCTGGACTGCCAGCGGCAATTTCCATCAGAATACTCAATTCCGGACTATAGTTAAAAGGTGCGGTCACATGATCAAGGTTTTTGACGCATAAATCATAAATCACCTTGTCCATCAATTCATATGCTTCTAACCGTCCCCCTGTTTGTTGTTGTATAAGATTCATAAGCTTTAGCGCGGCATCTATATCTGGCACAACTACCATGGCTGTTGCATAGGCGGTTGGCTTTGGCACCAAGGTTAATGTTGCCGCGGTGATAATGCCTAGGGTGCCTTCAGACCCAATCATCAGATTGACCAGATCATAGCCTGTATTGTCCTTTTTCAAGGCGGGCAGTAAATTCATGATGTCGCCGGAGGCCGTGACAACCTCCAAGCCAAGACATAGTGCACGGGCATTGCCATAGCGCACGACATTTAGTCCCCCTGCATTTGTCCCCAATGCACCCCCAATATGTGCGGTGCCTTTTGCGCCAAAAACCAATGGAAACATCCAGCCAACCTGATCGGCAGCCTTATGTAAGTTTTCAACAATGCAACCGGACTCGGCAATCATATAACGGCCATCACCATTCACTTCGCGGATTACATTCATTCGTTCCAGCGACATAATCACGGCTTTTTGATCTGGATGTGCCTGAGTCGCGCCCGTTAAGCCTGAATTGCCGCCAAGCGGAATCACCACGGTTTTGGTTGCGGCGCATATTTTCATCAAGGCTGCAACTTTTTCAGTACTGTCAGGGCGTACAACCACAAATGGGGTGGATGGGTATATGTCTAGCCAGTCGCGCTGATATTTTGGATCAATATCATTGCCAGTTTCGACATGCGTTTCCCCACAAATAGCTCTGAATTTATGTATTATGTCCTGCTCTGTAATTTTCATTTCAATCTGTCCAGTCAGGTTGCCAACGCAAAAAGTCGAAGCTGAGCAATTTTATGAACTTCGTTAAGGGCGGTCGTAAATTCGGTTGCTGGGTCATTTCCGATACGCTGATGAAAGGCCGCTAGAATTTCACCACGCGACAGGCCGCGAACGGCGATGATGAAGGGATGCCCAAATTTGGCTGTATAATCGGTGTTTAGGCTGGTGAATTGTTCAAATTCCTCTACCGAACATTTATCAAGGCCAGCACCTGCTTGTTCAGCTGTTGATTCAGCGGTGAGGTTGCCTGCTATTGCGAGTTTGCCAGCCAGTTCGGGATGTGCGCGAAGCAATGTTAATTTGGCATCGTCACTGGCTGCATCAACAATCGTCTTCATGCGTTGTGCCAGATGATTGGGGTCATTATCTGCTTCGGTGATGCCGTTAGCCAACAGGGTTTCGGCAACCCATGCTGAATGTTCGTAAATACCGCCAAGAGAGGCAAGTAATTGACCGTCAGATAATTTGTGCAAGGCAAGTTTGTTCATCGGTTCAAAATACTTTCATGACGCCACATTTTATGATCACCATCCATTGTATAGATTAATTTGCTAAATCAATGAAAAATTGTCATTCTAATTCGTACAAATCATCACTATTTGTCAGGAGATTACAATGGGTCGATTGACCACCCATGTCCTAGATACTGCACGTGGCAAACCTGCTGCAAATCTTGAAATTGACCTCATTCGTATTACCGGTGGAACGCAGACGGTTCTGAAGACGGTCGTTACAAATGCGGATGGTCGATGTGATGCGCCACTTCTTGAAGATGCTGCACTGGAGCGTGGCCGTTATAAACTGGTTTTTCATGCGGCATCATATTTGCGTGAAATGGGTGATGATTTGCCAGAATTTCCGTTCCTAGATGATATTGTCATTGCCTTTGGTATAGATCGTGATGATCAGCATTATCACGTCCCATTATTATTATCGGCTTACGGTTATTCCACTTATCGCGGTAGCTAATGGAGATTGCGTGCGTAACTATCTAACCTTTATTTTGAATGGTGACATACAGACGGTAACGGGCATTGCTGGCGACATGACGTTATTGACATGGCTACGTCGCGAAAGAAGGCTGACAGGATCAAAGGAAGGATGTGCCGAAGGCGACTGTGGTGCCTGTACTGTTGTTGTGGCAAGGCCCGATAGCAAAGGCCGGATTACATGGCGGCCGGTGAATGCGTGTATTCTGTTCATGGGCATGCTTGAAGGGAGTGCCGTAACAACCGTAGAGGGCATCAGTGGGCCAGATGGTGAATTGCATCCGTGCCAGCAGGCAATAGTCGATTTTCACGGGTCACAATGTGGGTTTTGCACGCCTGGATTTGTTATATCGTTGTATGCAGCCTGGTGTAACCGTACCGGGCTTGCGGCGAATCAGATTGATGACACGCTGGCAGGAAATCTATGTCGTTGTACTGGCTATCGTCCCATTGTCGATGCAGGTTTGTCTTTAGCAGGCATGCATAAGCCAATATGGGAAACCCAACGCCAAAAGGCAGAAAAAACACTCTTAAAGACTATCCAGCATACTGAAATGATCGAAATTTCAGACGGGAAAAAAGCATTCGCCGCGCCGCTGAAACAAACTGACTTTTCCAATATCTATGCAGAGAATTCTAGCGCGACGATTGTTTCGGGTGCCACCGATATAGGCCTATGGGTAACCAAACAGCATCGCCAGCTATCACGGATGCTTTGGACAGGCCGTGTTGATGGATTTGATGTTATTGAAGATAATAAAACCGACCTGGTCATACGACCGGCTGTTACGCATCAGACAGCCATGGACACGCTTGGCAAAAGATGGCCAGCTGCCAAAACGTTATTACGTCGTTTTGGATCTTTACAGGTGCGAAGTTCGGGTACGGTTTGTGGTAATATTGCGAATGGGTCACCTATTGGAGATATGCCGCCACTTTTAATGGCACTTGGGAGTACGATAGAGCTACAGCGGGGTATCAAGACCCGTGTTATAAAGCTTGAAGATTTTTTCATCAGCTATGGTAAGCAGAACCGTAAATCGGATGAGTTTGTTTCGGCCATTATAGTGCCAAAGATAAAAGCGCCATATTTACGATGCTACAAGCTGTCTAAGCGGTTTGATCAGGATATTTCAGCCGTGATGATGGCGGCAAATGTTACGGTAAAGAATGGTACGATCACAGATGCTGTGATTGCGTTTGGCGGCATGGCTGGAACACCGTTGCGTGCCAAAGCGGCAGAAGCGGTTTTGATAGGTGGTTCGTTCAACGAGTCCAGCTTTGTTGCCGCCGCCGCCACACTGGGCGATGACTTTGCGCCGCTTAGTGATATGCGGGGTAGTGCTGATTACCGGATGCAGGCGGCACGCAATCTAGTGCTGAAATACGGGCTTGAAATCACCGGACAGTCGCATGTCGAACTTGCAGGGAGCGGCGTTTCCGCGCTGTTAGCTGACTAGATGACACGCTTTGATGATAAAAGAACCAAAACAACAATTCATAAAGCTGTGCGGCATGACAGTGCGCATAAGCATGTTTCCGGACGTGCACATTACACGGACGATTTGCCAGTGCCGCAGGGCACATTGGAAGTTCTGATTGCACAAAGCCCACATGCGCATGCCCGCATCATAAGTATGGATTTATCCGCTGTTGCCAGCGCCGCGGGGGTTGTCACCGTCATGTCAGCGCAGAAAGTGCCTGGCGTAAATGATTGTAGCCCAGTTGCTGGTGATGATCCTATTTTTGCAGATGATGTTGTGTCCTATGTCGGCCAGTCGGTGTTTGCCGTTGCGGCGGTTGATATGGCCTCGGCGCGCGCCGCGATTGATCTTGCCAAAATCAAATATGAAGTCTTGCCTGCCATTTTGACTATAGACGAAGCGATGCAGGCTGGCGCCTTTTTAGGGTCAGCAGCCACTATTTCAACTGGTGATGCCGATGGGGCGATTGCTGCCGCGCCCCATCATCTTGATGGACGTATCGTCATTGGTGGGCAGGAGCATTTCTATCTTGAAGGCCAAGCCGCGCTGGCAATACCGGGTGAAGATGGTGATATGACGCTACATTGTTCCACGCAGCATCCAAGCGAAATCCAGCATAAGGTTGCCACATCATTGGGGCTGGCCAACCATGCCGTCACTGTTGAAACGCGGCGGATGGGCGGTGCTTTTGGTGGCAAGGAAAGTCAGGGTAATTTACCGGCTATCACGGCAGCACTTGCCGCAAAATTGACAGGGCGGTCAGCCAAAACGGTTTATGATCGTGATGACGATTTTATGCTAACTGGCAAACGGCATGATGTCCGGATTGATTATAGTGTCGGGTTTGATAATGACGGCAAAATTCGCGGGGTTGTGTTCGAGCAGGCATTGCGCTGTGGTATGTCGTGGGATTTGTCAGAGTCAATTGCCGCGCGTGCCATGTGTCACGCTGATAATGCCTATCATATCAAAAATATGCGGATTATATCGCATCGGTGCCGTACCAATACCCAATCGAATACAGCCTTTCGTGGTTTTGGAGGACCTCAGGGCATGGTTGGCATCGAACGTGTTATTGATGCTATTGCCCATCATTTGGGGCTTGATCCGCTGGTTGTCAGGCAACGGAACTTCTATCCGCATAAACAGGCATCAGATTATGGTATGACCCCCTATGGGCAGCCGGTTGAAGATTGTGTCATTCAGGATATTGTTGATACGCTTGTAAAGACTAGCGACTATGTAAAGCGTCGAAAAGCAGTTGAGATTTTTAACAAAGCTAATCGATATGTAAAACGTGGTATCGCTTTGACGCCAGTTAAATTTGGTATTTCTTTCAATAGCAGTTTTCTGAATCAAGCAGGCGCTTTGGTACATGTCTATAATGATGGTTCCGTGCATCTCAATCATGGTGGCACCGAAATGGGGCAGGGGCTTTATACAAAGGTTGCCCAGATTGTTGCGCATGCGTTTTCGGTTCCGTTTGAAACGGTAAAAATCACCGCAACAACAACTGGTAAAGTGCCAAATACATCGGCGACTGCGGCGTCATCTGGCAGTGACCTTAATGGTATGGCAGCAATGCGCGCCGCCAACGCGATCAAGGAGCGAATGCAGGATTTTCTGGCCGAACAATCGCAAATCGATCCGAAAGACGTTCATTTTATTGATGGCAAGGTAATGGTCGGTGACCAGTATTGCAGCTTTGCCGAGGCGGCGCATCGTTGCTATATGGGTCGCATTTCACTCTCAGCAACAGGCTTTTATGCAACGCCAAAAATACATTGGAATAAACAAACGCTAACCGGGCGGCCATTTTATTATTTTGCCTATGGTGCCGCCTGTAGCGAGGTTGTTGTTGATCTACTGACTGGCGAGAACCGGATTTTGCGTACTGACATTCTGCATGATGTGGGTAAATCATTAAATCCGGCGCTTGATATTGGCCAGATTGAAGGCGGCTTTGTGCAGGGGGCTGGCTGGCTGACAACCGAGGAGTTGGTATGGAACGATCAGGGGCGGTTGATGACGCATGCACCATCAACCTATAAGATACCCGCCTGTTCAGACAGACCGGTTGATTTTCGTGTAGACCTGTTTGCCGAAGGCGAGAATAGCGAGGATACAATTCACAAATCGAAAGCTGTTGGCGAGCCGCCACTAATGCTGGGCATTAGTGTTTTGATGGCACTATCGCATGCGTTGCAATCGGCAGGTGAAAGCGGCGAATATCCCGCGCTAGATGCGCCAGCAACCAGCGAACGTTTGCTGATGCGGTCGATAGCGCTTGGGGGGCCTTGTGTCTGAGCCTTATGACAAGGGGCAAAGTCCCGGTCAGGAGCATACAGGCTGGCTGGGTATGGCCCTTGAAATGCTCAAAGATGTGAGCGTGGTGATCCATGCCAGCGTCATTCAGGTGCGCGGGTCGGCACCACGTGCCGTCG
>Ga0233432_10001363_pt1 | contig 23601 bp, 21 predicted proteins | sample SI_122_August201_6_FD_179870 | JGI IMG/M metagenome (GOLD analysis project Ga0233432, IMG submission 179870) | Seawater microbial communities from Saanich Inlet, British Columbia, Canada - SI_122_August2016_10_MG | ecosystem: Environmental > Aquatic > Marine > Inlet | place: Canada: British... | reverse complement strand
TTCAGCAGCCCAAGGCCGAAAGCTGCGGTCTTACCGCTTCCCGTCTTGGCTCGCGCGAGTACGTCGCGCCCATCGATCAGCAGAGGTAGTGTCTCTGCCTGCACTAATGTCATCTCATTGTAATTAAGATCGGTCAGATTTCTCAGCAGCTCCGATCTTAATTTAAGCAAGCTAAAGTCAGTCGAGTCAGACATCGTTCTGTTGCTCAACCAACCTGAAGATTCGTGCGTGCATCAATCTTTTCCTTTTCTATGTTTCGCTTTCATTGATGCCTTACTGCCTAGCGACAGCTTACCCATGGTTCTTTTACCTGGGACTTTCTTTCCTGGAAACTTCTTGCCGGATGTTTTGTTACCAAACACTTTCTTGCCAAAGCCTTTCTTGCCTAATGAACTCCGAGTCGGCTTTTCAGCCTCGTCGTATATCGAAATATTCATCGGTCGGCCACACACTCTGACCTTTCTCAGGTCCATAAAGATGTCCTTTGGCATACCCACTGGCAGGTCAACAAGACTGAATTCCCGATCAATGGAGATACTACCGATATGGTCACCCGCTAGCCCCGCCTCATTCGCTATTGCGCCGACGATATTACCGGGCTTAACGCCGTGCTCATGGCCAACCTCGATACGATATCGCTGCTTGTCCGAAGCAAGCTCAGGTATTGTTCTGTCATGGCGTTTTTTTCCTCGAGGCGCTGACTCCTTATCAAAGTCTCGTACCTTTCGCTCCTTTTTTGCACTCAACAAGAGCGGCTTGTCGCCGATCGACATTTTCGCAAGAGCAGCCGCGATATCTAGGGCAGGCACATCGTGCTCATTTCGATACTGCTCAACAAGGTTTTGCATGAAGGTCATTTCACCACCTGCCAACATGTCGCTAATTTTCTGTTTGAAGTCAGCAATGCGCTTGTTGTTAACGGTCTCTGTCGTCGGCAGCTGAAGGCGTTCTATTTTTTGCCGGGTCGCTCGCTCGATGGCGGAAAGCATCCGTCGCTCCCGTGGCGCAACGAACAGGATTGCTTCGCCTGATCGACCTGCCCGACCGGTGCGCCCGATTCGGTGAATATACGCCTCCGTATCGTAGGGAATATCATAATTCACAACGTGACTGATTCTTTCAACGTCGAGTCCGCGTGCAGCGACATCCGTTGCCACAAGAATATCAAGCGAGCCCCGCTTTAATCGTTCGACTGTTTGTTCACGGTGCGCCTGCGCCATATCACCGTTCATGGCTGCGGCCGAATAACCGCGAGCCTCCAGTTTCTCGGCAAGCTCTGTCGTCGCCGTCTTGGTGCGCACGAACATCAAGATCGCTTCGAAGTCCTCAACCTCAAGGATTCGCGTCAGTGCGTCCAGCTTATGCAGGCCGCTGACCTGCCAGTACCGCTGCCGAATGGTCTCAGCTGTTGCGGTTCGAGCTTTGATCGAGACCTCCTGCGGATTACTCAAGTAGCGGCGCGCTATGCGTTCGACTTCTTTTGGCATGGTTGCCGAAAATAAGGCCATTTGCCTTTTTTCCGGTGTCTGGTCCAAAATCCACTGCACCTCATCAATGAAGCCCATGCGCAGCATTTCATCGGCTTCGTCAAGAACTAGCGCCTGCAATCCACCCAATTTTAGTGTGCCTTTGCGCATATGATCCATGACGCGTCCGGGCGTTCCGACTACAACCTGGACCCCACGCTTCAATGCTCGAATTTGACCCGAGTATTCCTGGCCACCGTAAATCGGCAATACATGAAAACCTTTTATATGCGAGGCGTAGCGTTGAAAAGCCTCTGCGACCTGAATCGCGAGTTCACGAGTCGGTGTTAGCGTCATCACCTGAACGTTTTTGTCATCCATACTAAGCCGTGACAACAATGGTAACGCGAAGGCTGCCGTTTTTCCGGTGCCTGTTGGAGCATGTCCTAAAAGATCGAGGCCTTGCAGCAGATGTGGAATTGCCTGCGCCTGAATTGGTGTCGGGGTTTCATAGCCGATCTCATCCAAAACGGCCAAAAAGGGTTCGGCAATATTCATATCGCGAAACGATGGCGTCGCGATCTTGGGCTTGGTCATGCGGGGATCCAGAATTTCCGGTAGTCCGGAGCGGACCAATTATATGTCTTTTCTCGAAGGCAAGTTCACCCAATACAGCGCGTCAACTAAAAACATCAAATATATGACTGTACTTAATGATCACCTCTTTACCTCTCGGATTTGCACCGATGCCTCGTTCGTCAACTTCGTTGTAGACAAGAAAGAAGCCAGAATTTGCGGTCTGTAACCATGAAAAACGCAAATTCGTACCAAGTGTATCCTCTACTTGATTGTACTGAACCAACGTTTGCAACAGAATCTTAGGTGTAAATGCATAGGATAAACGCAGTTGTGTAAGGTTAGCGTTAAATTGCCCCCCAGGCACTGGAAGATCATATTTGTTGTAGTTATAAGTCAGCTCAGATCTAAATGAATCTCCAATCCTATAAATAACACTCGACTTAACGGCAATACGATTACCGCCGAACTGACCACCTACATACGTTACGCTTTGTAAGCTAAGAGGCGCGGCTTTATTAGTATTAAACCGAATCTGGGCTTCAGTATGGTCATAAGTACCCGGCTGAATGGTGACTCCATCAACAATATCAAAAGCAGTATGCACACCTTCACGAGTGAAATTCATGCCAGTATCAACTCTGTAGCCGTTACGAAACTCCCAATGATTGTCCACATGCAAAAAACCAGTCTCATGAAAGCCGTCGAAATCCCAGTAACTGGTATAAGAAATATGTGGCCTTACCTCAAGTAACCCCCATTTATCTTTCGGCCGAATTCTGCGTAGAACCAATGCTGTCATACGTCGATAGTTCGAACGCTTAAGAAAGCCGGCCTCAGGATTGAAGTCCTCACCGACCTGACCGTACTCGAATCGGTTCAGCCACTCACTCGAGTTATAAATCGCTTTAGCAGAAAACGCTTCATCACGACCATCCAGCCCAGGTGTTGCTGTTTTTGCAACCCAGCCCTCTAGCATCAGATTCTCACCAATACCCCAACGACCATCCACAGAATAAGTTTGATTCTTGTCCTCACCGGGTGCAACAAGATGAGAACCATCTCCATCACGACCGACGTACATGAAGCCGATAGATGAACGGCTGGGTAGCTCCTGATTTACTCTTGCAACCGTGAATTTATTACCCGGTGCAACACCTGCAACGGCCTCCGAATGCATGTGAAGAAAACCCACATTCGTGTTACCGGCGATCTTCCCCGATAACCGTGCTCCGCCCACGATTGGTAGCTGATCACCTCCACTACTAATGCCGATACGCCGACTGAAAAACATCTGAACTGCCCGTTCATCACCCACAGAAAACTGTGCGGCATTTTCAAGGAAAAAAGGTCGTTTTTCTTTAAAGAAAAGACTGAATCTATCCAGATTCATTTGTTGTTCATCGGCCTCGACCTGGGCAAAGTCAGTGTTATAGGTCGCGTCCAACGTGAGGCTTGGTGTAATCGAATACTTGATATCGAAACCAACTTCGGTGCTGCTTTGCGTGCCGGCTACGCCGCCAGCTTGTTCAGACTGGCCGAGAAAGTAGGGTGAAATTTGCAAATTACGTAGTTTAGACGGCTCTAATCCAGTAACGCTACCAGCCTCAGATAGGCGGTACAGCTTGTGTTGCTTAGACAAAGGAGCCCAAAAGACTATTTCATTATTTCGACGAATATTTCGTTGGAAATTTATTCCCCATGTTTGTATATCACCACGACCGTATCGAAGAGTACTGAATGGGATTCGCATCTCAGCACTCCAACCAATATCGCTTACGGTAGTTGCAACTTCCCAAGAGCCATCCCAGTTCAGATTGAAGCCACCGCCTCCAGAGCCCATCGCACCGCCTGCGCCTTCACGGGTTACTTGGCCATCGTATTGAATACCCGCTGCATTAGTGCCAAATATATAACCATTTTGGCCGTCTCGAAGACCATCAATGATTAACTGAAAACTATCTGTATCACCTAGTGCGGAGTCGCGGCGACTATCAGTAATGAGTATGTCTTCTGGGGCATCATCGTATGCGATCATTCCGATGTATAAAGCATCATCTAAGAAACCAACATACACTTCCGTTTTTTGCGTCGCAGGGGATCCATCATCAGGCTGAATTTGCTGGAATCCGCTCGCTGGGGTTAGTTCCGCCCAGGCCGGATCACCAAGCACGATGCCATCCAGAAGTGGCTCACTTGCCATCTCACCGCTTTGAATCACGGGCCTCTCGTCGGGCGTCGCTGACAAAACTGGTGTTTGTCCAAGCACTAGAATGCACAGCAAGGTAATTTGAAGAGTTCGTGGATTCTGCAACATCGTAATAGCTAGTCTTTTGAGGAAAAATAGACTCAGCATGATAAGTGACTCTCAATCAAAAAAATAGCACCCTCACATGCGTTAGCCGATCGCGCAATGAATCGCATATGACCATATGAAATGGCATTATAGTCCTTAAACATACCATTCTAAATTTGGTTAACCTGTGGCTTTATCCAACCACGATACTATAAGTTGAATATGACAAACCCATTACAAAAAGATCTGGAATCTGGCCGATTTACCGTGACCGCTGAGATTACGCCCCCTCGTGGTGCTGATTTTGATTCGCTGACTGCAGCTGCTGAAATACTGAAGCCTGCCGTTTCAGCCGTAAATCTGACAGATGGAGCCGGCGCCCGAGTCCGTATGTCCAGCCTTGCCGCCGCTATCCATCTCAAGCAAATAAACGTAGAACCGATCATGCAAATGACTTGCCGCGATCGGAATCGAATAGCGATTCAGAGTGACTTACTCGGCGCTGCCGCTTTCGGTATCAGTAACGTGCTAGCACTCGCTGGCGATAACGTCGACGCTGGGGACAACAAAGATGCCAAGGGTGTTTTCGACTTCAACTCCAGGGACTTGTTGACGGTAATGCGTACGATGAGCGAAGAAAAGACCACGTTGTCGGGAGCGGAACTAAGCACAGCCCCAAACTTTTTCCCGGCTGCGGCGGATGCGCCATGTGACCCTACTGACGACTGGACACCAGACAGATTGATGGAGAAGCACGCGGCCGGCGCTCGCTTCGTGCAAACTCAATATTGCTATGACATGGATATTCTCGGTCGCTATATGCGAAGGCTCGCCGAGCATGGCGTAAACGAAAAGCTATACTTCATTGTTGGCCTCGGACCACTGCGCTCGGCTAAAGGTGCAACATGGATGCGAGACAATTTATTCGGCACGATCATGCCGGACAGCGTCATACGACGCATGGAAACAGCGAGCGAACCTCGCGATGAAGGCGTTCGTATCTGCGCCGAACTGATGCAACAAGCCAGCGAGATTATCGGTGTCTCCGGTGCGCATCTAATGGCGCCAGGCCTGCACCAAGAAATAGTAGCAGCGACCGAGCTAGCCGGCTTTAGCAAAGAGAGTTAATCGAGTGATGAATGGCCCCTGGGCAAAAAACCGAACGCAGAGGCAAGTAGTAGGCGTGGGCATGCATTCACCAAGAGTAATTATAGGCGCTGGCACCGCTGCTACGGAACTGCAAAAAATTCAGCAGGACCTCTTACTGCTGACGTTACTCATGCTTGCGCTAAACTATAAACTACTCGATAAGTAGGATTTTATGATGGATAAGCTCGTTCAATTCAGTTTGCAGGACAACGTGGCCACCATTCGTATTGATGATGGCAAACGCAATGCTTTATCACCACAGGTCTTGCATGATATTTACCAAGCATTTGATCGGGCCGAATCTGCCGGCGCAACAGTAATAATTACCGGTCGGGAAGACGTTTTCTCAGCTGGGTTTGACCTTCACGTTATGAAGCGTGGAGGTCTCAATGCGCTGCGAATGTTGCGCGCCGGCTATGGCTTGACTGCCCGCGTCATGGGCTACCCCTACCCGGTCATTGCAGCCTGCAACGGCCACTCGCTTGCGATGGGTGTTTTTCTTATGTTGTCGACTGACTACGTGATCGGCAGCCGCGGTGATTTTAAGATCGCTGCAAACGAGGTAGCTATCGGCATGACCATGCCACGCGTTGCTGCGGCAACGTTACGGCACCGACTCGACCCAGCAGCCTTCCAGCGGGCTGTCACTCTGTCCGAATACTTCGATGTCGAATCCGCTAAAGACGCCGGGTTTTTCGACGAACTAGTCGATACGACTGAGTTGATGTCTCGTGCCGAAACTCTCGCACACTCTTACAAGAATCTCGACTTGCGAGCACATACCGCGTCGAAACGAAGAATACGTGCCGCACTCATCCGAAGAATCCGATGCAATATACCTTTGGATCTCATTGACGCCGCGCTGGTGGGTTTGAGAAGACCTTAAAGAACCCCCAATATTCCGCTCGAAAATAAGTTACGTAGTTGGCCGGTATTGAAGTAGGAGTCGTTACACGAGTTACAGGCTCCAAAACTGATGTCGGGCTGGTTTGGATCGACTGCTTGACCATTGCTATGCTGCAGCGTGGACACTGATAGTTATCCAAAACATTACTCTGCTTGGCAAATTCAATCGAAATACAGTCGAACAATCAATAGTGTGCTGGCGTACTATGTCCTCAATAAAGGTCGCGAACTCGATCTCACACTGGGGCAAACGTCATGGGTAAAGAACAGAAGAGCAACAAAGAAGCGAAGAAACAACCGCGTATGACCCCAAAAGAGAAAAAAGCCGCGAAGAAAGCCAAGAAAAATGAAAAAAGTGCGTAGGCGAGTAAACTAACTCACTGCGTAGCTACGCAGCACCCATCCCGGTACCCAAACCACTAGGCTGACTATAATCAGCGAGCTATTATTAGCACGCGAGCTTTGTTTGCTGTGTCCGAGTATGGCCGCTCCACTAACAATTAAAAGCCACACATCCCATATTTATATCATTCTCGCTATTCAAATAAACCTTACGCCTACCGCAGGAATTCCTTAACCGCCTCCTGGACCGGCGCACTGGTCTGTGCGCCCAAAGTCTGCACCGAGATCGCGGCCGCAGCTTGGGCGAATTCGATTGATTCAGCCAGCAGATGGCCACCGGCCAGACCGACTGCGAGGCAGCCATTGAACACGTCGCCGGCTGCTGTTGTATCAATAGGCACAACTGGGAAAGCCGGAAAAGCGCTAGTCCGTATTTCGTCGCCCTGCTTTTCTGACAAGAAAACACCTTGCGAGCCACGGGTCAGCAGCACGGCTAACACGCCGCGCTCATGTAAGACAGACGCCGCAGCGGCCATACTGTTTTCGTCGGTAACGCTAATGCCGGTCAGGAGTTCTATTTCAGACTCATTGGGTGTAAGTAAATCGAGCAGTGGGAAGATCTCATCCGGCAGTACACAGGCGGGTGCCGGATTGAGGATAACTTTGGCGCCACCCGCATGAGCGAGGCGAGCACTCTCGAGTACCGTATCGAGCGGAATCTCCAGCTGCATCAAAACAACTGCGGCGTCGTTCAGCAGATTTCCCGCCGCGACGATGCATTGCGGACTCAACAGGAAATTAGCGCCGGGTGCTACGGCAATGCTGTTTTCACCACTGTCAGCAACCAAGATCTGCGCGACTCCCGATGGCGCGCTGTCATCCACTCGGCAATGATCCGTATTAATCCCGTCGCTTGCGAAGCCCGCCAAAGCCTGCTCACCGAACATGTCAGCGCCGACGCAAGCCACCAGGCTGACATCTCCGCCGACCCGGGCCGCGGCCACGGCTTGATTGGCTCCCTTGCCACCTGCAGCGGTCAGAAATTCGCTGCCCATTATCGTTTCGCCTGGCGCCGGGATATGTGGTACCTGGATGATCATGTCGGTATTGGAAGAGCCCACTACGACCAACTTTTTCATTTCACCACCTCAAGTGTTGGAGTAAATAATCAGGCTCTGCACGCATAGAGCTGAGTGAATAATCGTCAAAACTCCAGCTTTGAGACAGCAGAATAACTGTTTGCAGCGCTCTCCAATGTATCAACCGCGTCGCCATGCTCGTGGTCGTGCTCGACGTAATAATGACGAAATCCGGACAGGTCACTTGCAGCGAATAATGCCGAGAAATCGATTCCGCCAGCGCCCACATCTACCATTGAACCATCCGCTGCCATGTCCTTTACGTGGCAAAGTGGGAAGCGGCCTGGATGTTTTTCGAAGTACGAAAACGGATCGGCCCCAGCTTTTTTGATCCAATACAGGTCAATTTCGACCTGCATGTGCGATGGCTCGGTCTCGGCCAGCAGCAAATCCATCGGACGTATCCCATCCAGATTTCCGAACTCATAGTCGTGATTGTGATACGCGAACTTTAATCCCGCAGCATGACATTGCTCGGCAAACTCGTTGATCAGGTTAGCGTGTTGCCGGTAGTCGTCAAGCGTGGCGCGCTCCTCCGGTCGTAGCCCGGCCAGCACAATATATTGGTGGCCTACGACAAGAGCATTCTCAATCAGTTGTTCAGGCGTTTCACGCATTGGTTGCAACATCGTGTGTGTGGAGGGGGCGCTTAGTCCGAGGTCATCCAGAAATGTCCGAATATCTTTCGGACTGTGGTCGAAGTAGCCGGCAAATTCCACCTCCTGATAGCCAATGTCGGCAAGTTGAGCAAGAGTGTTGGGCACGTCAGTGGCCATTCGGTCGCGCACCGTGTAAAGCTGGATGCCAACCTTATCAAGGCGCCTCTTGGTCGCCGCTTTTTCTGCTGGTGCACACGACGTTAGTATTGGACTTACCGATATAGCCGCCATCCCTTTTAATAGCTCTCTGCGTTTCATAATTTTCCTTCCTGAAGCATTTCAACGGCCGCTGCCGCCGCGCGCGCCGTTAGCGCCATGTAGGTGAGTGATGGATTCTGGCAGGCGGACGAGGTCATCGCGGAGCCGTCAGTTACAAATAAGTTCGGCACATCATGAGCCTGGTTGAACTTGTTCAAAACCGATGTCTTTGGATCATGACCCATGCGTGCCGTTCCCATTTCGTGGATCATCAATCCTGGTGCCGCTTTGTCCTGATTCACACTGATGTCGGTTAGCCCCGCCGCATTCATTAACTCCTCCGCGTCGGCCGCGATCGCGTCGAACATCGCAAATTCATTTTCACGATGTTCGCAGTCGATCTCCAGAATGGGCATGCCCCAGGAATCCTTGTTCTTCTTACTAAGTCGCACACGATTCCGTTCATCCGGTAACATTTCGCCGAAACCAACCATGTCGAAAATCCATGGGCCGGGCCGCTGAAGTTCGGCCTTAAAATCAATGCCGATGCCTGGAGTGTTATTGCCGCGCGACCAGCTTGATCGGTAAGCGCCACCCTGATAACCGAAGCCACGCAGGAAACGCTCATCTTTATCCATAACATTGCGAAACCGGGGTAAGTAGAGGCCCCCACCCCGTCGTCCAGCATCGTACATATCCTGATGGCCTGGGAAGACACCACTTGCTCCCACGCCACCAATATGATCCATCAGATAGCGGCCGAGGGCACCACTGGAATTGGCGATCCCATTGGGAAAACGCTCTGATGTTGAGTTGAGCATGATCTGCGTAGTACCAAGCGTCGATGCACAGAGGAACACGAGCCGAGCGCCATAGCTGCGGTGTTCGTGGTTATTGGCGTCAACGACTCGGACGCCGGACGCACGATTGCTGTCGCTATCATAGATAACGCTGTCCACGATAGCGTCAGTAACCGTGGTCAGATTACCGGTTCGATTTGCCGCCGGAAGCGTCGCCGATAAACTGGAGAAATAGGCGCCAAATGAGCAGCCACGCTGACATTCATCGCGATTCATACAGCGTGAGCGACCCAGCGCTATTTGCTCTTTAGTGGGTTCGGTCAAGTGCGCCACGCGGCCCATGATTAGTTTACGGTCGGAAAACGCAGCCTCAATGTTCTTTTTAATATCTTTTTCGACACAGTTCATCGGGAATGGCGGCTGGAACACACCGTCGGGAAGTTGTGACAATCCTTCGTTCGATCCACTGATGCCTGCAAAATTTTCTGCGTGGTCGTACCAAGGAGCCAGATCCTTGTAACGAATCGGCCAATCGGCACCGTGACCATCGAGTTTATTGGCTTCGAAATCAAGGTCACTTAGACGATAACTGTGCCGATGCCAGAGCAGAGAGCGACCGCCCAGCTGATGGCCACGGATCCAGGAAAACGGCTTATTATCTGGCGTCGCGTAGGGGTTCTCACGGTCGTTGACGAAAAAGTGTTTCGTGTAGTCGGAGAATGCGTAGCATTGATTTTGTACGGCATAATCACTCTCGGTCAGCGACTCAGGTATCTGGCCCGCATAGGGCATTTCCCAGGCTGCTTTTCCTTCCGTTACATAGTCCTGGCGATGCGTGACATTGCGTCCTCGCTCGAGCAACAGCACCTTGAGACCACGCTCGGTCAGCTCTTTCGCCGCCCAGCCGCCGGATATACCGGAGCCTACGACAATGGCGTCGAAATCGTTCGAAACTTCAGAGGGCATAATTGTGTTGACTCCAAAACCACGCATGGCTGTCATCCGCCATTGGCACGCAGGGGAGATAGTCTCCGGGAATACGCTGAAATCTCAGCTCGACCGTCGCCCCGATTTCGGACGAGTAGTAGGCGAATAGCACCATTTTCTTTAGTACCCCAAAAAATGGATCTGTGGAATGTTCGGCAAAGAACTCCTTATCAAGCGCGCGTAGCAGAGCCATCTGCTGCTCGGTCGTGCTGGCCGAAAAACTGCTCGCTCCAGCACCGCGGGCACGCATGTCAATGCCATCAAGGCCCGCGACATACTCCGCCTGCCGTTGCGGAGACGCCCAATCCGCCAGCATCATATCGATGAAATGAGGTGCGCCAACACCCAGCGCGCCCGCCGTATCGGTCTCGGGAATAATCAGGTCCGCAATGCGGCTGAGCATTGTAAATTGTTCCGGGCAGAGGAAACGAGGCGGTGCGTCTTCGGCGATAGCGGCAAACGAGTTGCCCAGCAGGCCAAGCTGCGCTGTGGTTAGCGTGCCGCCAAGCAATGCCACGGCGCCCTTGATAGCGGTCCGCCTTGTAAGGTGTGTTCGATTATCTGCCAATTTCATAATCCTCAATTATTCGGGCGTCGAGTCAGGCTGTCAGCGATAGCCGGAAGGGGGCCAACTAAAGATCGACCCATATTCCACCGGCTGTACTTGAGCGGACAGCGGCATCGACAAATGCAACGCCAGCTTTACCATCGTCACCCGTTGGAAACAAAATATTAGTGTCCGGCGCTTTACCCTCGCTGGCCGCACGGATTGCAGCAGCTACTTGGCTATAGATGGTTGCAAATCCTTCCAGATACCCCTCAGGATGTCCGTTCGGCATTCTTATAATGCTTGTGGATGAAGCTGGATGACCTGATGGACCACCGCGCGTAATTCGTTGTGTTGCTTTACCAAACAAACTAAAGCTTATTTCATTGGCTTGTTCTTGCTGCCAAGTAAGGCCGCCTTTGTCGCCATAGACGCCGAGTCGCACATTATTTTCGTTGCCAACCGCCACCTGACTAGCCCACAACATACCCTTGGCTCCACCCGCGAAACGCAGCAGCAGGTGTGCATTGTCGTCCAGCCGACGTCCATCAACGAACGTTGTGAGATCCGCACACAAAGCTTCGAGTTTGAGGCCGCTTACAAAACACGCCAGATGGTAAGCATGTGTACCGATGTCAGTGATAGTACCGCCTACACCTGATTTTGCCGGATCAGTACGCCACGCAGCCTGCTTCTGTCCATCTAATTCGATTGGCTCAGTGAGCCAGTCCTGAGCATACTGGACCTGCACGACCCGGATTGTGCCGAGGTCACCACGTTCAATAATTTCCCTAGCTTCTCGCACCATTGCATATCCAGTATAGTTATACGTCACCGCCAAAATCCGCCCAGCGCTTCGCGCGGCATCTTGAAGAGACTCAGCTTCTTCAATAGTCACGGTCATCGGCTTATCACAAATGACATGTATGCCGGCGGCGAGAAAGGCTTTTGCGATCGCATGATGCGTATCATTCGGTGTGACAATTGCCACGACATCGATACCGTCTTCGCGGGCGGCTTCGCTACTTACCATCTCTGCATAACTGCCATAAGACCTATCCGCGGGAAGGCCAATTTCTTGTGCAGACGACATTGCACGTACCGAGTTCGATGATAATGCGCCGGCGCACAGCTCATATTCGTCGTCTAATCGTGCCGCTATGCGATGCGCATTACCAATAAGTGCGTCCTGACCACCGCCGACCATTCCCAACCGAATCCTTCTATTTGATAACGTTTTTGCCATAACCTTAATCCTTAAGAGAGTCCCAATAGCGATCTATTCGCATCAGCATCAATGTCCGCACCTGCAAAATCATCAAACGCACGCTCTGTGACTCGAATAATGTGATCGCTGATAAATTTGGCGCCTTCACGGGCCCCATCTTCGGGGTGCTTCAAGCAGCATTCCCATTCGAGAACGGCCCAGCCAGCAAAATCGTACTGTGCAAACTTCGAGAATATAGCGCTGAAATCGACCTGACCGTCACCTAGCGAGCGGAAACGCCCCGCGCGGTCAATCCACGGTTGATAGCCGCCATAAACACCCTGACGGCCAGTCGGATTCAGTTCAGCATCCTTGACATGGAACATCTTGATGCGCTCGTGATAAATGTCGATGTGGTCGATATAGTTAAGTGCCTGCAGCACGTAGTGGCTGGGGTCATACAGCATATTGCAGCGCGGATGATTATTAACCCGCTCAAGAAACATTTCGAATGTGATGCCGTCATGCAAATCTTCGCCGGGGTGAATTTCATAGCAAAGATTAACGCCTGCCTCATCGAAGGCATCGAGAATCGGTAACCAGCGATTTGCGAGCTCATCGAACGCGGTTTCAACCAGACCTGCCGGCTGCTGTGGCCATGGATACAGATAGGGCCAGGCTAATGCGCCGGAAAACGTGGCGTGCTCCTTAAGTCCGAGATTGGCAGATGCTCTTGCGGCCAGCAGCAGTTGATCAACCGCCCACCTCTGCCGAGCATCCGGTTTACCACGAACATGGGAGGCGGCAAAGGCATCGAACAATGTATCGTAAGCGGGATGTACTGCAACGAGTTGGCCCTGCAGGTGCGTTGACAACTCGGTTGGCTCCAGACCATGCTTGTCGAGTGTCGCACGCAGGTCATCACAATAAGCACGACTATCAGCAGCCTGTGCTAGGTCAATGAGGCGCTCATCCCAGGTTGGGATCTGCAAGCCCTTGAAACCGAGGTCAGCGGCCCATTTCGCTATGCTGTCCAGCGTGTTAAACGGAACCTCGTCCGATGCAAACTGAGCGAGAAATATCGCGGGGCCTTTTATTGTTCTCACTGAATTGTTCTCCGTGAATATCGAGATGGCTCAAGTTACCGCAGATCGGCACCCTTCAATTGATTATGCCTTCTATCTTGGCAAGTTAGATCAATTTAATATTATATATCACTACAAAATAAGGAGGCCATCAGCATCAATATACGTATGATAACCACCTTATCTAAAGGTGCCACCGGCAATAACATTTAGTTGAGCGCGGCTTTCTAGTGGTCCGCAGGCGACTGTCGGCATCAGATCATTTTTTCATATGTATACCTATGATATTCTCGCCCCGATGTTTAGGGACGAGGAGCCTATGTGAGTATTGGGATGAGTCAAGAAAAAACCGTAGGATCGGCAACATTACTGGAGTTACAGTCTATGGCCGAGGCCAGAAAGCTGTTCCTGCAGCGGGTCACCTGGGTACACCACTGGACAAATGGCCTGTTTAGTTTTCGGATTGAGCGCCCAGACAGTTTTCGCTTTCGTTCTGGTGAATTTGTGATGATCGGGCTAAAAGATGGCGAACGTCCATTATTAAGGGCTTACTCCATCGTGAGCCCTAACTGGGAGGAGCACCTTGAATTTTTCTCAGTTAAGGTGCCAGAAGGACCTCTAACTTCGCGCTTACAGCATCTGAAGGTTGGCGACTACCTGTTCCTAAGTAAGAAGCCAACCGGCACACTGGTTACGGACGCACTCAAGCCCGGGAAACGTCTTTTCATGATTGGAACCGGTACCGGGTTGGCTCCGCTTCTTTCCGTTTTGCGCGATACGGAAACGCACGAGAAGTTCGACGAGATTATTATCACGCATACTGTGAGAGAAGAGCAGGAACTTGCCTATCGCAACTTCCTAGAAGAAGAAATCCATGCCGATGAGATCTTTGGAGAACTGTTACGAGATCGATTTACTTACTACCCAACGGTTACGCGTGGCGAGTTCAGAACGCGGGGCAGAATTACCGAGCGCATACAGCTTGGTGATTTCGCAAAAGATTTGGGGTTGATTGGAAATCGATTTAATCCGCAAACTGCCAGGGTAATGGTTTGTGGCTCTATGGCGTTCAATAAAGATATGGCTTCCATGCTTGAAGAGCATGGACTTAAAGAAGGCAGTAATTCTTCCCCGGGAAGTTTTGTAATTGAGCGAGCTTTCGTCGGCTGACGTTAGAGAGTTTCGTGGTTGCCTGATCGGTGTCGTAATGTCGTATAGACTACGGTTGTGAATCGGTCATTTTTTTGAGGAGATTTTCGTGACTTTCATCGTTACCGATGCATGTGTGAAGTGCAAGTTAATGGATTGTGTGGAGGTATGTCCAGTTGATTGCTTCTATGAGGGTGAGAACTGTTTGGTTATTCACCCCGAAGAGTGTATCGACTGCGGGATCTGCGAGCCCGAATGTCCAATCGAGGCGATCAAACCAGACGATGAGGATACGCCAGAACAATTCTGGTTGGGCGTAAATACCAAGTATTCTGAGATCTGGCCAAACATCACACGAAAAGGAATTTCACCAGCCGATGCCGACGAGTATCGAGATGAAAAAGACAAGTTTGAGCGCTACTTTAGTGAAAAGCCCGGCAATACAGACTAGCGCAGTATCTCAAAAATGATTTTCTCACTACGTTCGTGCTCGAGTAGGACGGTATTACTTCAATAGCCATTCGCCCTATAATAGAAGCAGGTATGCTAGGCCTACAGCATGCGAGGCATCTATTTGAATGGCGCAAGACAATGACCAAATCTGCGGCAAGTAGAAAAGAAGATGGCGGCGATGAATCATCGCTGGCTGTGACGGTAGATGATCAGCTGTACGTGATCGAACAACAAGCCGGGTTTCTTCTGCGGCGCGCCCACCAACGGTCAGGTGGAATTTTTCAAGCTCTTCTTATGGATAGCGGGCTGACTCCAATGCAATTTACGTCGTTGGTAAAAATTCATGATGAAGGTCGTGTATCGCAAAATCTACTTGGTCGGCACACGCATACAGACCCTGCAACAATCATGGGCGTTGTGAATCGTCTGGTTCAGCGTCAATTGATACGAAAAACAACGGATCCGGCCGATAAACGAAAGTCCACACTAATCTTGACTACCAAAGGACTCAAATTAATCGAGTCGCTAAAGACTGCGGCTCTCCAGGTATCCAGCGAAACGCTTGCGCCATTGTCCATGGATGAGCAAGAGATTTTTTTACGTTTGCTGGCGCGATTAACCTAGGCGTTAACGGAATCTGAGAAAACGATCGGCGGGCGAATACCCAGAATGCTGTCGCTGGAACACTAGCTCTTACGAGCACGCCGAGTAATTTCGCCAACTCAACTAAGAAAAAGTTCTCATGCAGTTTTTCGCTCATCGGGCAGGTAGTAATTACTGAGCATGAGGATTATTAAGGTACCAAGCGCAACCGCTATGAATATCAGGAGGTCCATACGCAGCCCCCAAACAACATCACCCGTCAAGCCGAAAATAGATGCGAGGAATATCATCAAACCCAGACCGGTCAGCAACGGAATAAGGCGATGCAGTTGCTTCGGAAAAAACACAGCCGACAGTATCATAGGTGCTAACAATGCTGATCCAGCAAAACTGGTTCGTGCCAATAGAACGATATTTGTATTACTCACTAGTGACACCACCAGTGCTGACAGGGCGAATACGACGATTGCGCTGCGCACCAACGCCAGCGATCGATATTGTGGCTTGGATATACCTGAACGCAACTCGCTACCCAGCGCGAAAAGTTGCGAATCTGCTGTTGAGATTGCGGCTGCAATTAGTCCAACTACAACCACCGCAGCAATAATCGGTGATTGATCGTATACCAAGACCTGCGCTATAAATTCACCGGTGGCACTCGTGGGATAGAGTGCGGCGCCATAAAGGCCAATGGGTAGTGTTGCGAGTACGAGAACGAAAGAGAATAGAGCGAGCAGTACCGCCATTCGAGCGAGCGACGAGCTGTCACGCATAATAATCAAACGGGTACCCATTTGTGGCTGTGTCACCGGGATCATTGCGATGGCCAAAAATGACGCTATGAGAAATTGATAGGTGAACAATCCAGATGGTCCGGGAATTGACAAGAGTGCTGGCGACGTCGATTCGATCGAATCAAACATGGGTCCAATACCACCGAAATAGGACACGCAACTGCTTGCAATAATAATAGTGGCGCCAAATAACACGACGCCTTGAATTGAGTCTGCGAAAATTATGGCCTTAAGCCCACCCAGTTCACTGTAGGCGAGGATTACGCCGACTATCGCGATCGACCACGCCCAGCTTGGCATAACACCCGGAATTATCGAATTCAAGAATAGTGAAACTCCCTTTATCTGAATCGCGACATAGGGGATCAGGAAGACAAAGATGCCAAACAAGTAGACGTACGTCGCATGGCGACCACGGTATTTTTGCCCGAGCCAGCCGGAAAATCCATTAAAATCATCTGCCGAAATTCGGCGGCGGATATTGACGCCGAACCACAAAGCAACAAATGCCAACGCGCAGTCAGAAACCCCAAGAAAGATCCAGGCACCAATCCCATGATTGCGAAACAGGTCCGGCATGCCCATTAATGTAAATGTGCTAAATAGTGTGGCGGCGACCGTTAAGCAACCAATAAGCGCCCCGAGATTCGATCCTGCCATGAGAAAATCGTTGTCTGAATGGTTCGATTTGCGAGCGCGCAAGGCGGCGACAATCAACGTGCAGAGATATACACTGCCAATCCCCAATATCCATCCATTCATTTATTGTCGCCGCGGCCAAGAGGTTTTGGATACAAAAAGGAGCCAGCAATTGTTACCGCGATGAACGCGAGTGCAATAATGAGACCGACCGTTAACGAGTATGGAAGGTACAAAATACGAGATGCATGGCCGCCAATAACAAATGGCGTAAAAGTTATGATAGAAAGTGCTATCGCGACACCGCAGCAAATACGCCACCAGAATGATCGATGGTGGTGAATGTTAAATTTGGAGTTCATGCTCGTGAATGTCCCGATTCTGAATGAGTCTTGCGCCCGACCGTCATTGATGCCCCGACGTATTTCCATTGCATACCCACAATAGTTCAATTAAATAGTACTTTCCAGAGCATCTGAGAGAATGGCTGGTACAGGCCTTCAGCTCTTGCTGAACCCTCATGTATTGGTATGTTTATTTTTTCTATATGTATACTTATTATTATATAAGCCTATGAGTCCGTAATGGCGACTGAAACAAATAAGCCCAGCACCGACAAGAAGTCGAGCAAATCAACTGGTTTTTCCGGAATGACCGAACGCTTTGGCGCTCGCGAAAAGGACGGCATAGTACGCTGTGATGCTTGCCCAGTACTTTGCCGAATCAGACCAGAGCGGTCTGGCGCTTGCGGGCGTTATGCGAATGTCGAAGGCGAACTCGCGCGTGTTGACCCACTGGTACTTCTCGAAAAATCGCGGGCTCCCGGCGGCGGGGTCGTCCCGTTTGAAGGCGCTGCGGCCGAATGGAATGGCACCTTGGTTCAACAAGAAACGTTCGTTACCGCTATCGGTGCAGGTACAACTTATCCGGATTACAAGCCGGCACCATTTATTGTAGCAACACAATATAACGACCTTGAGACTGTCACGGTGGTCAGTGAGAGTATCTTTTCGTATTGCGGTGTGAAGATCAAATTGGATACGGATAAGCACCTCGGCGCTGAACAAGCCGATATCCTTTGCGATGGGCAGCGTATTGGGCACGTGACGACCGGCGAGTATGGATCGCAGATGCTGTCCATTGGAGGGGTCAATCACCTCACGGGCGGTAGCAAGCGAGAGGGTAAGGTTACTTGTAATACCATTATGGCGCTGTGTAACCGTCAGCCAGTCGAACTTGTCGTTGCCGGAGGCTGTTCGGTGCTAGTACAGGCAGGACACGCGCCCGTCATCGATGGCGTTACCGAACAGCGTATGCGTGTTGGTTGTGGCTCGGCAACAATTGGCATCTTCGCGAAGCAGTGGCATGGCCATGTCGACGAAGTCATTGTCATTGACGAACATATTACTGGGGTTCTGTCAGAGCATCAGGCCGGACGTTGCCTTGGAATGGAGCCCTCTGGGATTCGCGTATGTGGACGGCGCTCAACGCCCGGCCGATACTTCAGTGTTGCCAATTCCGGGCAGGGCTGGGGTGGTACAGATATCAGCGACCCGTTTTCTATTATTGAGTCAATCGATAATGATGTTGCACGCCCAGGAAGCCGACTATTGATGACCACCACAACGGGTGATGAAAGTATCTACTGCGTCCTTGATGACAGCTTGCAGCCAGTGGAAACAGCGATGCCGAATGCGGTACAGATTGTCGTGGATCGTATTCGGGAAAACTGCGAGCCCTCACTATGCTCAGTGTTATTTGTTGCTGGTGCGGGCGGATCGTTGCGGGCTGGCGTCACCGAGAATCCAGTGAGCCTGACCCGATCTGTCAAAGAGACGTTGACGCGGGTGACGATGGGCGGTGCGCCGGTCTATGTGTGGCCTGGTGGTGGTATCACGGTCATGGTCGATGTCACGCGTATGCCGGCAAGCTCTTTCGGTTATGTGCCGACACCCGCAATAGTAGCGCCAATAGAATTTACATTACCGAGAGACCAATACGCTGCAATGGGTGGTCATGTCGACTATATTCAGCCACTGGAAGAAATTTGCGATTACTACGGCGACAGTGCGCAGAGCAGTAGCTGGGACCCCAAGAACCCATGGCCGCTAAAATGATTTACTCATGAATTCGAGTGCACTTTACGATCCGTCCGATGCTGCGGTTCAATCACGGCTGCCCGCACAAGTGCAGCAGGCAATGCTATCCGGCCATCGCCTGCATTTGCAACACGGGCCAATCAACCTCGTTATCAAGGCGATTGGCAGCACTGCGGGCGTGCAGCGGGCGTATGCGCTTGCGGCACAACGTATGGAAGGAATGCTGCAGGGACTGGCGGACAACCTTTCAGTGTTGCGATCACCCTTGTGCACTACAGACAATGCAAAGACAAACGACGCTACGTCACAGCGCATGATTTCAACCGTCAGACAATTCAGAGGCTGTTTCATCACGCCCATGGCGGCTGTCGCTGGCGCGGTTGCGGATGAGGTTCTGGCTGCGATGAAAAATGCCGATGGCTTGGATAGCGTTTTTGTTAATAACGGCGGCGATATTGCTCTGCACCTCGAACCTGGCCAGAAAATGCGTGTTGGTATTGTACCTTTCCTCTCGACGGCAACACCGGATGCATCAGTGGAGATCACTGGCGAGGATGGTGTATGTGGAATCGCGACCAGCGGCTGGGACGGCCATTCAATGTCGCTGGGTATTGCCGATGCTGTGACTGTTCTCGCAAAAAATGCGGCGATTGCTGATACGGTAGCGACGTTAATCGCAAATAAAGTCGATTGTGATGCTGAATGCATCGATCGGAGTCGAGCGCTGGACATTGATCCCGACAGTGATCTCGGAGAAAGACTGGTCACCGTGAATGTAGGCACGTTGCATAAACAAGCAATTGATGATGCTCTTGATCGCGGTGCGAAATTTGCTCGAACCTTGATAAAAAAGTGTGAGCTTTACGGTGTCTTTATTTACCTGCAAGGACATAGTCGTTCCCTAGGCTGGTCATATGAACATAAAGGAGTAGATACGTAGTGAGTTTTACTGTGCGAAAAATCGTTATTACATTAGATCGCTCAAGTCACGATTTCGGTCCGCCTAAAAGTGTACCGTTAATTCTAGGTGGTATCTGTGGAGTAGTAAGTAACCCGTTCGCAGGACGATATGTCGAAGTCTTAGAGCCTGCTATGAAGGATCTAGAGCCATTGGGTCTTCAGCTTGCGAGCGAATTATTGGAAGCGATGGGTTGTGAGCCTGGCGACATCGAGGCGTATGGCAAAGGCAGCATTATTGGCGCCAATGGCGAACTCGAGCATGGCGCGCTCTGGCATACGCCAGGTGGTTACGGTATGCGTCAGATACTTGGTGACACACGGGCTATTGTTCCGTCCACAAAGAAGGTTGGGGCGGTCGGCACGACAATCGACATTCCGCTGGCGCATACCAACGCTGCATATGTGCGAAGTCATTTTCATACATTACCGCTGCAAGTACCCGATGCACCCAGACCAGACGAACTGGTGCTTTGTTTAGCTATGGCGACCGGCTCTCGTATTCATGCACGAATGGGTGGGTTACATGCAAACGATATTCTTGGTGAGGATGGTTTACGATGAATGCGAATATCCGAAAGATGCTGGTTGTTGTTGAGGAAACCTGTCGGGAAATGGATCGCGCGGTCAGTCCGGTGACCCGAAAGGCTGTGGCATTCGCGGTAGTCGATAATCCCTGTGCAGGGAAATTTGTCGAAGACCTCGAGATTTTGATGCGAATCGGTGCAGAATTGGGTGATCTCCTCGGTCGCCGAGCCGTTGCTGCACTGGGAGTGCCGTCGTCGGAAATTGAGAGCTATGGCAAGGCCGCTATCGTTGGTGCCGGTGGGGAGCTGGAGCATGCCGCAGCGATCCTGCATCCGCGCCTTGGCAAACCACTGCGTTCTGCCGTACAACAAGGCGCTGCACTGATTCCGTCATCAAAAAAAATGGGGGGAGCCGGAACATCAATTGATGTCCCACTCGGGCACAAAGATGCTGCAAATGTTCGCAGCCACTTCGATGCAATGGAGGTACGCCTACACGATGGCCCCAGAAATAATGAAATTTTAGTCGCAGTTGCCGTGACGGACAGCGGTCGACCACTTCCTCGCGTTGGCGGACTAACACATGCGGATGCGATTGGAAAAGATGAGCTTCGCTAGAAAAACTTAAACGGGAAACTAGGAAAGCATGGAGTCATTTCAAGGACAAACAAATTCGCAAGGTAAGCTTGTGGTCCGGGGTATTGGATTATTACTATCGGGTGATTTAGCGCAGCCAATTTTGGATGCGGATACGATTATCGTCGTTGATGGTGTAATCGCCGATATTGGTCGCTACTCAGAGCTCAATACTGAGAATGCTGACAGGGTTGTCAACGCAAACGGAACCTGCGTTGCACCGGGATTAATTGATAGTCATGTGCATCCCGTGGTCGGTGACTGGACGCCGCGGCAAAATCAGACCGGCTGGATTGACAGCTATCTCAATGGCGGTGTTACGACAATGATTTCAGCTGGTGAAGTTCATTTGCCCGGCCGTCCCAAAGATATTGTTGGCCTAAAAGCAATGGCTATTACCGCGCAACGCGCTTTTTCAATACACAGACCGGGCGGCGTCAAAGTGCACGCTGGAGCGCCGATCCTCGAACAAGGCATGGAAGAACATGACTTCAAAGAACTGGCGGACGCCGGCGTAAAGTTGCTCGGCGAAGTAGGACTGGGCGGCGTCAAGAGTGGTGAAGAAGCTAAACAAATGGTTGCCTGGGCACGAAAATACGGTATTCAAAGTACCATTCACACTGGCGGCCCTTCGATTCCGGGTTCCAGTCTTATCGATGCGGACATTGTTCTTGAAGCTGATGCGGATGTCATCGGACACATAAATGGTGGACCTACAGCCCTACCGATTGATCAGATTCGATGTCTTTGTGAGTCCTGTACGCGAGCTGTCGAGATTGTGCACAATGGTAACGAAATTGCTGGGCTGTATGCGATGCGTACGACAATCGAGCTCGATCAGGCTGAGCGTATCAGTCTGGGAACGGACTCACCGGCTGGTTCTGGAGTTCAACCACTTGGAATACTGCGACTAATCGCAATGCTTAGTTCGATGGGCAACGTAGCACCGGAGACTGTGTTCTGTTTTGCAACAGGTAACACCGCGCGGATTAGGAAACTCAATTGCGGCTTGATCGAAATCGGTCGTGTGGGCGATTTTGTCATCATGGATCGCGCTCAGAGCTCTGCCGGTGATACGCTTCTCGATAGTGTGGCATTAGGCGATTTACCCGGTATCAGTATGGTCATCATTGATGGTGTCGTTCGTTGCCAACGCTCACGAAATACGCCTCCCGCTGAAACGCTAGCCAGCCTAGAAATATAAAGGGTAAGTCGTGCAGCAAAGTTACGAACGTCCCAATAACCTCGATGAAGCACTAACACTCCTCGATCAAAGTCCTCGGCAAGTACTTGCCGGTGGCACTGATGTCTATGCCGCCTTGGGCGATCACAGTAGCTTGGGGCACGTTCTCGACGTAACAGCAATTCCGGACTTGACTGGTATTAAAGATGCAGGAGACCACTGGCGAATCGGAGCATCTTCAACATGGTCTGATGTGCTGGCCGCAAATTTACCCAAATCATTTGATTGCCTGAAATTAGCGGCTCGCGAAGTGGGAGGAATCCAAATTCAGAATGCTGGCACAATTGCTGGTAATTTGTGCAATGCATCTCCTGCAGCAGATGGTGTGCCGCCCTTAATGGCATTGAATGCCAGTGTGGAGCTGTCGTCGGCTAACGGCCGGCGGGTCCTGAATTTGAAAGACTTTATCACCGGACCGCGGCAGACCGCACTGGCTGGGACGGAATTGATGTCTGCAGTGCTGGTCCCTAAGTCCAGCGAACGTAGCGTCAGTTCATTCCTGAAACTCGGCTCGCGAAAATATCTGGTTATTTCGATTTCTATGGTTGCCGTGGTACTTGAGCCAGGCAGCGATGATTCGATTGAAAATATCAGCATAAGCGTAGGATCATGTTCGGCGGTCGCGTGTCGTTTACATGACCTGGAAGCCGAACTAAAAGGATGCCAGTTGCGACAAATGAGCCGTCTATCGCATGCGACAAAATTCTTTGCACCGCTAGCACCAATCGACGATATTCGTTCCAGTGGTCAGTATCGATTGGAGGCCACGGCAGAATTGGTACGACGAGCGATTCTTTTATGCGTAGATGCTCTGAAATGAGCACTTCAAAGATCAATTTTGAACTCAACGGCGAACCAGTCAGCGTTAGCACAGTCGCAGGCATGCGATTTTCGCGGGTGTTACGAGAAGAGTTGGGGCTTATCGGTACTAAAGTTGGTTGTAATGCAGGTGACTGTGGCGCCTGCACAATTTTAGTCGATAATAAGCCCGTTTGCGCCTGCATGATGGCTGCACAACAGGCTGATGGCTGCAATATTGAAACCGTCGAAGGGCTGCAAAGTGGACGCAGCGTTGCAAAAGGTAACCTTCAACAATCTTTTTTGCGATACGGCGCTGCTCAATGTGGGATATGCACACCCGGCA
>Ga0233432_10001362_pt1 | contig 23617 bp, 14 predicted proteins | sample SI_122_August201_6_FD_179870 | JGI IMG/M metagenome (GOLD analysis project Ga0233432, IMG submission 179870) | Seawater microbial communities from Saanich Inlet, British Columbia, Canada - SI_122_August2016_10_MG | ecosystem: Environmental > Aquatic > Marine > Inlet | place: Canada: British... | reverse complement strand
ATACCGAAGAAGAACACCTCATCACAAACCTAGAACCACACCGCAAAATCAGCGCTGCCCTGAGTTGGCTCGCGGCCGAAGGGACAGACGAAGAGCAAACCGATGGCATGATCACAACCGAAGCGATCAAGCTTATGAGCGAAAATCGAGATCAGCCATTTTTCCTTGGCGTCGGATTTTTCCGGCCTCACACGCCATTCGTCGCTCCCAAAAAATACTGGGATCTCTATCCCATTGAAAAAATTAAGATGCCCTACGCCCCCGAAAACGACCGGGCCGACATTCCCAAATCCGCATTCGCCCATAACAACCCAGTCCCCAATTACAATTTAGCAGAAGAAGATGTGCTCAAAGCCAAGCAAGCCTATTACGCCAACGTCAGCTTCGTAGACGCCCAGGTTGGTCGACTTCTCGACGCGGTCGACGAACTAGGACTGAGTGAACGCACGATCATCGTCTTTTGGAGCGACCACGGTTATCATCTAGGCGAGCATCAAGGCATCTGGCAAAAGCGCTGCTTGTTCGAGGAATCGGCTTCCGCTCCCATGATGATTTACGCCCCCGGTCGCAAAGGCAACGGACGAGCCAGCCAACAAATCGTCGAATTCGTGGACATTTTCCCAACCATCGCAACGCTTTGCGAACTGACTCCGCCCAAATCCATCGAAGGTAAAAGCATCGTGCCACTGCTCGATAATCCCGAGCGCAAATGGAAAGGCCGCGCCTACACCCAAGCCCTTCGTCCAGGCGATGGATTACCTGTCATGGGCGCCACGGTCAGAACTGACCGCTGGCGCTACACGGAATGGAATCAAGGCGAACAAGGAACCGAACTCTACGATCATCAAAATGATCCCTACGAATTCGACAACCTCGCTTGCGATCCTCGCCACGCCTCCACCATTTCGGACCTCCGGGCCAGTCTGCGAGCCACGGTTTCCGGCGAGGTGCCCACAACGCCCTTTGATCCGGCAAAATTGTAGGATCCCCCAGCTAGTCCGAGCGTCGAAAAACGCTTGATAGATCACCCTCAAGCATTACTTCTCAGTTCCAATCGCGGTTAGATCAACGCGAATGGGAATCCTATGAGTAAAGTGCTAATAATCGGAGCGGGTGGTGTCGGAAGGGTCGTTACCCACAAGTGTGCCCAAATCCCGGAAGTCTTTTCCGAAATCTGCCTAGCCAGTCGAACAAAGTCGAAATGCGATGCGATCGCCTCACAGCTCGAGCGCGAGATTTCCACCGCAAAAGTGGACGCCGACAACGTTCCGGAAACAGTCGCTCTTCTCAAGGACTTCCAACCCGACCTCGTCATCAACGTAGCCCTGCCCTACCAGGACCTAACCATCATGGACGCCTGCCTCGAAGCCGGTGTCAATTACTTGGATACCGCCAACTACGAGCCGAAAGACGAAGCGAAATTCGAATACCACTGGCAATGGGCTTACCAAGACCGATTCAAGCAAGCCGGATTGATGGCTCTGCTTGGTTGCGGCTTCGACCCAGGCGTAACGAACATTTTCACCGCTCACGCCAAAAAACACCACTTCGACCGTATCGACACTCTCGATATAATCGATTGCAATGCAGGCGATCACGGCAAGCATTTCGCGACGAACTTCAACCCGGAAATAAACATTCGCGAAGTCACCGCGAACGGTCGTTTCTATGAAAAAGGTGAGTGGAAGGAAACCGAACCGCTCTCGGTGCACCGCAGTTTCGATTTTCCGGAAGGCATCGGCCCCAAAGACATGTACCTCATGTATCACGAGGAAATGGAATCGTTGGCAAAACACCTTCCCGAAATCCAACGCATGCGCTTTTGGATGACTTTTTCCCAACAGTACCTGACTCACCTACGCGTCCTGCAAAATATCGGCATGACTCGTATTGATCCGATTATCTACCAAGGACAGGAAATAGTGCCGCTCCAATTCCTAAAAGCCGTCCTACCCGATCCAGGATCTCTCGGCGAATCAACCAAAGGTCGTACTTGCATCGGCTGCGTTCTCGACGGTGAAAAGGACGGCCAGCCAAAACACTATTACATCTATAACATCTGCGATCACGAACAATGCTTCGCCGAGGTTAACTCCCAGGCCGTCTCATACACCACCGGCGTACCCGCTATGATTGGCGCTATGATGATGCTGACCGACCAGTGGACTGGCCAAGGCGTATTCAATGTCGAACAATTCAATCCGGACCCTTTTATGGACGAGCTCAACCGTCACGGTCTTCCATGGAAGGAAGTCATCCTCGACGGAAAGCCAGACGTACTGAAGGACTAGATGGACCACATCGTTCACTACGATCCCCTACTCCCGGAAGACATACCTTCTCCGTGCTACGTAGTGGACCTTCAACGACTGAAGAACAACTTAGCCATCCTGGAGACTATCCAAGAATCCTCTGGCTGCAAAATTCTTTGCGCCCTGAAAGGATTCGCGATGCACAGCGTTTTCCCGATCCTTTCCCGCAGCCTCGCGGGCGTCTGCGCCAGCGGACCTCACGAAGCTCAACTCGGGGCCGAGGAATTCGGAAAGGAAGTCCACGTATTCGCTCCGGCCTTCACCAAACGCGACCTGCAAGAACTCCTTCCAATCGCTCATCATATTTCATTCAATTCGTTTACCCAGTGGAATGTCCACCGAGAAACGGTCGCCGCTTCGGACCATTCCATCTCCTGCGGCCTACGCGTGAATCCTGGATACTCCGAGGTTGAAGTCGAAATCTACGATCCTTGCGCCAAAGGCTCCCGGCTAGGAATTCCTCTAGAAGCATTCGAAGGCCAATCGCTCGACGGAATCGAAGGCCTCCATTTCCACGCGCTTTGCGAGCAAGATTCAGGAACCCTCGCCGGCGTTCTTTATTCATTCGAGGAACGCTTCAACCACTGGCTGCCGCAAATGAAGTGGGTCAACTTCGGAGGCGGCCACCACATCACCAGCCCTACCTACGACCGCGAACGACTCGTCCGAATCATCCGCGAATTTCAAGAGCGCCATCCGAACCTGGAAGTCTACCTCGAACCAGGCGAGGCTATCGCCATCAATACAGGCGTCCTGGTCGCGACCGTCCTAGATATCGTTCGCAACGAAATCGACATAGCCATTCTCGACGTTTCGGCGACCTGTCACATGCCCGACATTCTAGAGATGCCCTATCGCCCGGAAATCGTCAACGCAGCCCTACCTGGCGAACAGGCCCATACCTATCGCCTTGGCGGACTCTCTTGCCTCGCGGGCGATTCGATCGGCGACTACTCTTTCGCAGCGCCTCTCAAACCGGGCGACCGTATTCAATTTCTAGATATGGCCCATTATACAATGGTCAAGACCACCACATTCAACGGAATCAAACACCCGTCGATCGCTACCTGGAACCCCGAATCGGCGACCTTTAACGTCGTCCGAGAATTCGGATACGAAGATTACAAGAATAGACTCTCCTGAGAGACCATGAGCAACCCATCCGACTACGCCAATCCTCCTGCATTCCATTCGGACGACCTGCCCCCGAGCCCGCCGAGCGAAGCGGCCTTTCATATCATCCCGGTACCTTGGGAAACCAGCGTTTCCTATGGAGGCGGTACCGCCAATGGACCCAATGCGATCCTCCATGCATCCACTCAACTCGAAGCCTACATCGATGGCGGCATTCCCGGCAAAGCAGGACTCCACACAGCCCCACCCGTTAATTGCGAAGGCGAAACTACGGAAATCCTAGCCCGGATTCGGTCCGCGACCGCCGAGGTTCTCCAATTCGGCAAACTTCCCATTCTGCTGGGCGGAGAACACGCGATGACCCTCGGTCCCATTCAGGCGATCAAAGAAAAAGGCATCTCGTTCGGCATCGTTCAATTCGATGCCCACGCCGACCTACGAGACACTTATCAGGGAGACCCGCACAGCCATGCTTGCGTGATGAAGCGCATATTCGATCTCGATATACCTATTTTCCAAATTGGGGTGCGAGCGCTCTCCGAACCGGAAGCCGAACTAAGAAGCTCATCCAACATCGGTTTCCTCGATGCGAATACGATCGATCGATCGGGCTTTCCTAAAAATACCCTGCCTGAGGATTTTCCCGAAAACCTATTCATCACCTTCGACGTCGACGGGCTCGACCCATCGATCATGCCAAGCACCGGCACCCCCGAACCGGGTGGATTGAGTTGGTACCAAGCTCTCGAAGGGCTCGAAAACGTAATGAGAGACCGTACGGTAATCGGGGCCGACGTTGTGGAACTCGCCCCAAAACCAGGAATGCACGCCTCGGATTTCATCGCGGCAAAACTCGTGTACAAGATAATGGATCTAATTGTAAAAAATAGCAGCTAGAGCATTTAGATAAGGTCCGGAAACGTAATCATTCGACAGCCTGTTTTTAAAACTACTCTTCTATGAAAAGCCAGTTCTAGCGCATCCTCTCAATTCTCGCAGTTTCGCTTGCCGTCCATGCTTTCGGCAACACGGCTGACCAAGTGCCCCCCTCCTAATCGGGGCCAAAACGCCGTCAGTCCTTCTCGCCAATCAAAAGGGAGAAGCGACCGATCTCCGAGCGGTCCTTGTCGTCACAGTAGCAGTTCCCGCTCGGCGAATCAGCGTCAACTTAACTGACAATCGTCTGAAAAACACGCGGCTCCGCCACGTAGCTGCACGAGGGACTCGCGTGGAATCTCCAACAAGCCCAACTGCTTTGACTTAAGTTGGCGACTATCGCTGGGCCAAGCCAATTGGGAATGGCTAGGATCTCTCCCAAATCAAACGCTGCCCACCGCTTTCCAAGGCCTTTGACCAAGGCTATAGCAAAACCTACATATCGACCGGCACGGTCGAAAGAGCCTCAGCGATACTTGAAATGCCGTCCTTCACTTTGAGTAAGCTGTCCTGGTGAAGCGTCTTCATCCCGCCTTTCATAGCGAGCTTCTTCAATTCTAAAGTCTCTTTTCCCTTATTGATGCCTTCAACCAATGCATCATCGGTTACCATCAATTCATGAATACCGATACGACCCCTGTAACCCGTATTGTTACAACGAGGACAACCTTTAGCATTGCTCTTGAAAACAGTTCCGCTCCAACCGATTCCACTTTCGAGAATCTCTTTTTCGCGGCCTTCCGGTTCGTACTGAATCCGACAAGTCTTGCAAACGCGGCGCATCAAACGCTGAGCGCATACGCATAAGAGCGAAGATGAGATCATGAATGGTTCGATACTCATATCGGTCAAACGAGCGATCGTTCCCGGAGCATCGTTGGTGTGTAGCGTACTGATCAATAAATGACCGGTCAACGCAGCCTCAACTGCGATATTAGCCGTTTCGGTATCTCGAATTTCCCCTACCAATATGATGTCCGGATCTTGACGCAAATATGCCCGCAACGCGCTGGCGAACGTTAAACCGATCCGCCGATTCATTTGCATCTGATTAATGCCTTTAAGCGTGTACTCGATTGGATCTTCAGCGGTACGAATCACGATTCCAGGATTGCTGATCTCGTTCAAGGCCGAGTAAAGCGTCATCGACTTACCCGAACCGGTAGGCCCGCAGTGAAGGATCATACCATACGGATTTGTAATCACCTTCCGGTAGCGTACCAAGTTGCCTTCCGAAAATCCCAGAGCAGGCAACGGCATCGTCGACTTCTGCTTATCGAGAATACGCATCACCATACCCTCGCCATGATTTAGCGGGGCCGAAGATACTCGCAAATCGATGTCGATATTCTTCCGAGTAAACTGCTTGAAAATAATACGCCCATCCTGGGGGAGACGACGTTCCGCGATATCGAGATTCGCCATGATCTTCAAACGAGCGATCAACGATCCGGCGACCTTCGGCGGCAACTTTAGCTTTTCCTGACAAACGCCATCGATTCGGTAGCGTACGACCAATTCCATTTCCTGCGGCTCGATATGAATATCGCTAGCTCCCAAGCCGTACGCATCTTCTACTATGCGATTGGCCAACAGAATAATCGGCGCGGATTCTTCGTCATCGAGATCCACTTCATCGCCATCTTCGCCATCGCCGAACTCCATGCCGACAGCCTCGACGACATCATCGAATTGCGTCGCCTCGACATTGCTGGTATCCTGCCTCAGGACTTCCTTGATATCCCGTTCGGGGCTCAAGAGAGGGATCACTTGCTTACCGCTTCTCTCGGCGATCTTCGTAGAAATCGTAAGCTCGAACGGATTGGAAAAAGCAACCGTTATAAAATGTGAGACAACGCTGACGGGAATCACGCCGTTCTTTTCGCAAAATTCTTGATCGAGAACTTCCCAAGTTCCCTTGTTGATAGCGAGGCGTTTTACATTAAACGGAGCAACGCCATAGGCCTTCGACTTGGCGATGTTCAACTGATGCAAAGAGATGTGATAGTCACCCAGCAGAACTCGATCGAAGGCATTGCCGTTCAGCTCCGTATCAAAGGAACGCAGCTCCTCTACTTGACTACCGTCGAGATAAGATAGGTCCGACAAATTGTCGACAATAGCTGCTTGTAATCTTCCGAGAGCCATTCGTCCGTTCTAGTTAGCGGCTCTGACTGCCGCGTTGGCTGCATTTGTGTCAAACGCTTCCAAAAATTCCGATAGCGAATCGATCGACGAGGCAAACCAAACAATGTTACCGTTAATCTTCTCTTCCCAATAAGAGCGAACCGCAGAACTCATGTAACAGGCAGTCGCCAGATACCAGGTGTCTTCGACGTGATCGAATGGCACCGTCAATGTCGCCCAGCATTCGTCCGTCTTAAGCGTCTTGCGCAAGTCCTCCGGATATTCGACATTCCGAATATCAATTAAGCCCAATACGTAATCCTCGACGATTTTCTCGAGCAGCTTATTTTCGTCGAGACACTGCTTTTCATTTACCAAAATCGCCAATAAGCCCACCTGACTTCCATTTGTATTGGATTCCATGAGCTCTCTCAGGCGTTCATTAGCCTCATCCAGATCATCAATAGAGACTAGCCCTTGCTCGACCAGACTCGCCCCGAGGAGACGATTTGCACGCATTATCAAAGGCTTGAGACTGGCCATTTTACTTTATTTTTCCTCTAGGCGGGTTTTGAGTCACTCTTTGCGTTTCCGCTTTCTGAACTCTCGACCTCTTTTTCCTTAGCTTTAGCCTCAGCGACCTCTTTTTCCTTAGCTTTAGCCTCAGCGACCTTTTCCCACAAAAGTTCACGAAGTTCTTCAATTCCCTCCTCGGTCAGGCAAGAAATCGGCTGAATCGCCACTTCGCGCTTCTTTCGAAAGATCTCTAGGTTCTCGACGGCCACATCCTCGTCCATTTTGTTCGCTACCACCAATCGCGGTTTTTCGAGCAAACTTTCGTCATAAGCCCCCAATTCCGAAAGAAGTTGGTCATAATCATCCCAAGGATCTCGCCCATCGACTCCTGACATATCGACGATCAACGTTAACAGGAAACAGCGCTCGATATGCCGTAAAAAACGATGGCCCAAGCCACGATTTTCACTCGCTCCGTCAATCAGACCGGGTATGTCCGCGATTTGCAGGGTTTTGTAACGCGATGGATACTCAATAACGCCAATCTGAGGATGAAGCGTTGTAAACGGGTACGCAGCCACTTTGGGATGCGCATTGGTGATCATATTCGTCAAGGTCGATTTTCCCGCATTCGGATACCCCACTAACCCGATGTCGGCGATACTCTTCAGGATCAGTTTATATTCCCCCGTTCCCCCATCCTCCCCAGGATTCGAGCGACGAGGCGCCCGATTAACCGAACTTTTGAACTTTTTATTGCCCCAACCGCCATTGCCACCTTCGAGTAGCAACTTTCGTTCGCCATCTTCAAGTATCTCAGCAACAATCTGTTTAGTCACCATATCCACCACGATCGTACCGGGAGGGACCCTAATGACGCAATTCGCTCCCTGAGCTCCACTCTGGTCCGAACCACGCCCATGCTCGCCGCGACCCGCGTTCCAATGAGGCTGAAACTTGTATCGCGTCAAATTGTTCTCATTGACCGATCCTTCGAGAATAACGTCGCCGCCCTTTCCCCCATCGCCGCCATTTGGCCCGCCGAAGGCTTCGTATTTCTCTCTTCGAAAACTGACGCAACCACGCCCGCCATCTCCAGCTTTAACCTTCACTTTGGTTTCATCGACAAACATGACGCTGAACCAATACGACTCGATTTCCAGAAAGCAACCTCTGTTCGAGCCACCTACCAAGACCCTATTCCACCAACTAGGCCTAGTTTAACATAAGTCGCTCAGCCTCAATTGAAATCATTCGATCTCATAAGCCTCAAACAGAGCGATCCCCTCAGCTCCGTCGACTCCCCGCAAAATCACAGTATACAGACCCGGCTCCAACCACACTAGCATCGCCGCATCATTCGATTCACTCTCAAAAGCGAATGCTCCGGCCGACTCGAACGCCGCCTTCAATGTCTTCGCCGGTCCTTGAAGCGATGCCCCTTCCACTATCGGAAGCGACCCATCCATCCAATCATCATTGAAGGCAATCGGATCGGCCCCGAGAAACAACTCGATCATCGGATTAGCCAATGGCTCAGCTATGCCCTTATCCCCCAAACCTGGTCCGACTCCTCGAATCAACACAAGCTTCGGATCCGGTCCCGCGACCACCAATCCGCCAATCAAAGCCTGACCCTCTCCCCTCACCATTCCACGCGAGGATACGTTAACCAAAGCCCGCTCCGGATTGCTCCCATCATCGAATATCTCGAACAACGCTTCGCCATCTCCCACGTCCGAACCAACCAAAACAGTATACAATCCCGGATCCAATGAAACGAGCATCGCTGCATCGAGACTCCCAGCCTCAAGCGCCGCCGCTCCAACCTTCTCCGTAAAAGCGACAATATCACTCACATTACTCGCCGCTTCCCAATGCTCATTGCGAGCCAAAACGTCCGCTCCCTGATTAAGGGTAATCACCGGATCCTCCATAACGTTCGAAACATCGCGTCCCGTTAACGCTGGTCCAAGTCCTCGCAGCAATACCGTCCTCTGCGACGTGCCCGTCACCACGAAACCACCTATCAATACACCTTCGCCAGACTCCGAACGTCCCCGTGTCGACAGATTAACGTAGCGATTCACTCCCTCAGTCTGAACCTCCCGCAAATACGCAACCGTCTCTACACCGACACTCGTCCAAGACCCCGTTACCAATCTCTTTTCCAAATCGACCTCGCCTTTAAAGCGATTACCTAACGTCGTCGTCACATCGAACTGTCCCAACGCATCCACTACGCCTAGGGCCAAATCCATGTCTCGCCCATTCAACCAAACAAATAACGCGCCGTTCTTCAAAACTCGAAGCTCCAAGAGCTCGCTGCCTTCGCCAATAAGACCACCCTGATAATTTCCCTCAAATCCCGTTGTAGTCGATTGCGTCTGCGTTTGCCCAACAGAAATTCCGATATCAGCTCCATCGATATTCCCCGTAAAACCGTTCTTAATTTCTCCCGTTATTCGCTGCAAAAGAGATTCCGAAGTTCCAAAGCGCCCGAAAAAATCGATCGCTATCGGCTCTCTCAGGCGCTCGAACCCGGAAGTCGCGTCCAAAACCGTCACGTACCCTCGATCCAAAGTCTCGTCGACCTCTATCCAAACTACGCCGCTGTTTTCGGTTTCACCGACCAATACGCCTTCCTCGATCTCGATAGGATCGAGCATTAGATCGTAGCGATAGTATCGAGTGACCGCTGATCCGCTCGCTTTCAATAAAATACGAGCATTCTCCGCTTCGACAAACGTAACAGTCGGATTAGCTTCATCCGCGCCGTTCAATACAACCGTTCCCGACCTACTAATCACGCTCCAACTATAGCTCACATCCGGATCGGCGCCGAAGGCATCGGTCAGCGACAGATCGTACGACTGGTTCCCTCCATCTACAACGTCAGCTTGAATTTCATAATCGCTCCACACCGACTCCAAATAACGCGCCGACAAAAGCGCGACCTCATCATCGCTAACGACTCTATTGTAAATCCGTACTTCGTCCATCTGTCCATCCCAGGCGCGAGTTCCGTCCGCCCGATCGCCCAAAAACGCTTCTCCACCCCCTGTTGTCTGTTGCCCCACCGGCAATCGCTGAGTCCGAACCGCTAGCTTCTTTCCATTGATATACAAACGCGGAGCATTCGATACATCACGGCTATCGTAACTCGCCACCACATGAAGCCATTCCCCCTGAAAAACCGTATCCGGCGGCGTATGCCAAACGCCGAAATCCTCACTGCGATTCGAATAGAACTTTAACGCGTTCGCGTTTCCATCCGGAATATCCACAATTCCACGAGTCGAAAAATACAAATAATAGTCAGGAGCATCTATAATCCGCGGATGAGGGCTCGACAGTAAATTATCCGACTTAACGAATGCCGAAAACGTCACTTGGTTCGAGAAACTCGAATTAAATTTAACCGAACTCCTCGTCCCGTCGAAATCAACTCCCCTGCCTAGAGGAGCGTTCACGCGCATAGCCCCATTAAACTCCCCATTTCCCGAACCCGCGCCGTCTATCAGCACGCCGTCCGAGCCCTCCATTTCCCAAGAATGCAACAAGCCATTACTCACGTCCGGAGAAACCCCGACCGCTACGACTTTCTCAACCGATCTAACAATCGATTCCATCTCCGAGAGCACTCTGAACCGATAAAGTCCCTCCGTCGCGAAACTCAGCGCATAGCTACGCGGAGAAACTTCCTCGACCAGTGCATGAGAGCCACCCGAAAGCGTTTCGATTGAAACGACAGCGTCCTCCAGCGCTTCGATTTCAAATACGACCGGAATCCCTATATCAGGCAATATCGTCAAATGCGCTCGATGGCTCGGAACGCTTACCTCGTGTCCGACTAATCCGGGCTCTAATGCTGTCAGTAAATCCAATCGCCCACCCGAAACCAATTTCCCATCCAAGCTATCGAAACGTTTTGCCGTATCCAAAATTCGCTGTTTTAGTTCATCTGGACTCAAATCAGGATTATGACTCGCAACCAAAGCAACTGCCCCTGCTACCATTGGCGATGACATCGACGTTCCTGTCGAAAACCGGTAATCCCCATCATTATAGGTTGAATACACTTCTTGACCGGGCGCAGCAATATCCACGCTTTCCAATCCGTAATTCGAACCGCCCGACAACGCGTCGCCCTGAGTCGAATTCGCAACCGAAATAATATTCGTCTGAGGAAAGCCAGCAGGAAACTGAGAACCATTCGGGCTATCCAAATCTTCCCCACTATTTCCAGCCGCAGTCACAAACAGGATCCCCTTATCTTCGTGTTCGCGAATCACCGCCAAAGCCGCGGGATTCTCCGCGCTGGAACCGTAAGAATTATTGGAAGCGACAATAGGAACGTCCCGATCTTTCATCATCGAAACATAGCGCAAAGCCTCGGCGATTGCAGAACTTGACAAGCCACTTACATCGCCAACCTTCAATGGTAAGATTCGTGAATTCCAATTCATTCCGACAATTCCTATCCCATTGTCTCCTTGAGCCCCCACGATTCCCGAAACATGCGTCCCGTGACCGGTCTCGTCATTCGGAATAGCGTCATCGTCGTAAAAATCCCAGCCACTTACATCGTCCACGAAACCATTGCCGTCATCATCGACTCCATTGCCCGCGATTTCTCCCTCGTTCACGAAAATCCGACCCCGAAGATCCACGTGATCGGTAAAGCAACCCGTATCGATAACCGCGACAACCAAGGTATCGCTTCCTGTATTGAATTCCCAAGCATCCGGAGCATTCACTTGCTCTAGGTGCCACAGGTTCGACGACGAGTACTCACGAGGAATCGCCGTCGAGAAATGTAGGTGATCAGGCGTCACAATCGTATTTGGAAAAGCGCGACTCAATTGCCCAACCGCATCCTCAATGGAAACGATAGTCGGATTCCTAAGGCGTACCTGCACGTATCCGGAAAGTCGTGATTTCCAAGAAATAGTCCAATCGTTCTTTTCTAATAATGCTGCAAATACAAGCGGATCGACCTTCGCTGCATCCGCATCGAACATAATCTCGTTTCCCTTCGCCGCGCTTTGAAAAGAAGGAATCCTTTCGGCTACATCGTCCGCCAAAACGTAGCGCTCTTCCAAGAACACAAGCGGTATTCGAGGGTCTTCACCCCGCAACATGTAATGAACCCTATAATCTGCCGACCCAATCCGACCGACTCGAAGATCCAAAACTTCATAGGCGGAGAATCTTCCATGCGGAGAAAATGAATCCTCAGAAAACTCCACGACTTTGCTCTCTCCATCTTCAGTTGGCGAATCCCTGACCTCGGTCCGCTCTTTAAATTCATCGACAACAACCGAATCCGAAATTTCATTTTCTTTCCGAAATTCTAAGACATCGACTCGCCAAGCGAGAAAAACGAAAATCATCGTAAGAGCGAGCAAAGCCGCCGATAAAGAGAAGCGATTCATCAAAAGTATAATCGAGAAACAAGCATCGTCTTGTGCCTTTAAAGCTACGAAAAAGACTCTTTGTAATACGCGTAAAGGTCCATTTCAGATTCAAAAAAAGCCGCGAGTCATTAAACTCGCGGCTGATAAAAGTTTATAACCCCTGTAGCGGAATCGATTTCATTACGACTCGGACTCGGAGGTCGTAACCTCAGCTTCGTCGATCACTTTGAAAACCAAGGCTTCACCCTTCCGATTAACCGAAACGGAATCTTCCTCATTGATATCGCCGGAAAGCAACGCTTCGGCCAATGGATCCTCGAGGAGACTTTCGATCGATCGACGCAGTGGTCGAGCGCCGTATTTTTCGTCGTAGCCATGATCGATGATGAGCTCCTTGGCCTCCGTGGCGAGATCGATATGAATCTTCTTCTCGACAAGACGCTTTTGAACTTTGCTGATTTCGAGATCTACGATCTTAACCAAATCCTCCCGGGTTAAACCATGGAAAACGATGAGATCGCTAATACGATTCAAGAACTCTGGCTTGAAGGCCTTCTTCGCTTCGTCCATCACGTTTTCCTTGATCGACTCGTAATCGCCGACCAGCGACTTCGCAGCACCGAATCCCATCTTGGACTGGCGTTGGATCGCGGCGGCGCCCACATTGGTCGTCATGATGATAATCGTATTTCTAAAATCGATCACTCGACCTAGACTATCAGTTAAACGGCCTTCTTCGAAAATCTGAAGCATGATCTGCACGACATCCGGATGTGCCTTTTCGATTTCGTCGAACAGGACCACCGAATAAGGCTTGCGACGCACTTGCTCAGAAAGCTGACCGCCTTCTTCGTGACCGACATACCCCGGAGGCGATCCTATCATTCGAGAAACGGAAAATTTCTCCATGTACTCGGACATATCCACCTGAATGATCGAGTCCTTGTCGCCGAACATCTTTTCGGCCAATGTCTGCGCCAAGAAAGTCTTTCCGACGCCTGTTGGGCCGAGGAACATGAAAGCGCCAATCGGACGATTCGGATCCTTCAGATCCGCTCGGCTTCTTCGCAAAGCTCTCGCAATCGTCAAACATGCTTCGTTCTGACCGATAACGGTTTGCTGAAGCTCCGTGCCCAACTGAAGCAAACGCTCAGTCTCCTTCTTCTCGAGACGCGTTAGCGGAATCCCCGTCCAGTCGGCGACAACACGCATCATGTCATCTTCATCGACGGTGATCCGGTTTTCTTCGCGACTAATCTTCCATTCTTCGAGAACGGTTTCCTGTTTCTTCCGCAATTGCTTTTCCTCGTCGCGGTACTTCGCCGCTTCTTCGAAATGCTGTTTGCTAATCGCTTCTTCTTTCTTCGCGCAAACCTCTTCGATTTCCGTCGTGAGCGATTCGATATCCGGTGGACGGACCAAAGAAGCAATGCGCGCTTTGGAGCCCGCTTCGTCCATGATATCGATCGCCTTGTCTGGAAGGAAACGCGCCGTGATGTAGCGTTCCGAAAGCTTGGCTGCCGCCTCGAGCGCCTTGTCGGTGAAAACCGCTTTGTGGTGCTCTTCGTATTTGTTGCGAATGCCCTTCAAAATCAAAATCGTATCATCGATGCTCGGAGCATCCACTTGCACGCTTTGGAAGCGACGATCCAGAGCGCTATCCTTTTCGATGTACTTGCGGTATTCGTTCAAGGTCGTCGCTCCGATGCACTGCAACTCTCCGCGAGAAAGTGCGGGTTTGAAAATGTTCGACGCATCCATCGCTCCTTCGGCAGCGCCCGCGCCTACAATCGTGTGCAACTCATCGATGAATATGATGACGTTTCCGGCTCGTTTGATTTCATCCATCACGGCCTTGATGCGTTCCTCGAATTGGCCGCGGTATTTCGTACCAGCCACCATCAATGCGAGGTCGAGCGTTACGACACGCTTATCCATCAAAATTTCAGGAATTACGCCGCTAGAGATTTCCAAAGCGAGCCCTTCGACGATCGCCGTCTTGCCCACTCCCGCTTCGCCGATCAAGACTGGATTGTTCTTCGTGCGACGGCAGAGTATCTGAACCACGCGGCTAATCTCTTTTTTACGTCCGATAACCGGATCAAGCTCGCCGTTTTTAGCCATCTCGGTCAGGTCGCGCCCAAATGCTTTCAATGCCGGAGTCTTCGCGTCCTTCTTCTCATCGCCACCTTGTCCACGCGGTGAAGCGATCGCCTCTTCGGTTTCGCCAGAGAACTGAGGATCGAGCTCGCGCAGGATTTCGTTGCGCGTACGTTCGATATCGACATCGAGCGACTTCAACACTCTCGCCGCAACGCCTTCGCCTTCTCGAAGCAAACCAAGCAAGATATGCTCCGTGCCCACGTAGCTGTGATTGAGCGCCTTCGCTTCCTTCCCCGCCAAAGCCAAAACTTTTTTAACTCGCGGCGTATAGGGAATGCTGCCGGATGCCTTGCCTTCCGGACCCGAGCCGACTTGCTTCTCGACTGCGGAACGCACGGTTTCCAAGTCCAGCCCCATTTTTTGAAGCACGCTTACCGCGACTCCTTGACCAAGTTTGATCAGTCCCAGCAGAATATGCTCGGTCCCCACGTAGTTGTGGTGAAATCGGTCTGCCTCTTTCCGCGCTAAAGCTAATACTTGCTGCGCGCGCGGCGTGAAATTGTTCATCGGTTCCATAAATTCTTATTCTTTGGGTTCCTCCGGTCGTTCGGGTTCGTTTTCTAGGGGTCAGTCTTCTTGAATTGTAAATACAGGCTTATCGATACTCTCAAATTGATTCCTCAAATACTGAGAACGGAATGCATCGCGCTCATTCGAATCGATAGCTTTGCCAGCATGGTGCTGAATATGGCCAGGTTGACACTCAATGAACATGCGATCGACGATATTCCGCGTCTTCTCGGGAAACATTTCCAGATCGACTCCGAATCGTACAAGTGAAGCCAAATTCATGCACTCGCTTGAAGTGAGCAAATGACTATTTTGCAGAATGCCGTAAGCGCGGCCGATTTTATCGAATAGCTTATTCGGGTCCTTCTCCAAAATCTTCTCCCGGGCATTCATCTCCTGATCGATAATCGTTCGAAGCACCGATGAGAGTCGTTTGATGATCTCCTGCTCGGATTCGCCCAAAGTCGTCTGGTTGGATATCTGGAAAATACTGCCGCTCGCATCCGAGCCTTCACCGAACAAACCGCGAACTGCGATACCCAGCTGATTGACCGCTCGAACCACCTTCTCCATCTGACTGGAAATCACAAGGGCCGGCAAATGCATCATCGCCGAAGCACGCATACCCGTTCCAACATTCGTCGGGCATGCCGTTAAAAATCCAATTTGAGAAGAAAACGCATAGTCCAGCTCGACTTCTAATGAGGAATCGATTCCATTTACGGAATTCCAGGCCTGCTTAAAACGGTAACCCGATTTGATTACCTGAATTCGCAAGTGATCCTCTTCGTTGATCATCACTGAGACCGACTGATCCTTACTGATAACCACTCCCGCCTTCTCCGGCGACCCAGACAATTCGCGGCTAATCAAATGTCGCTCTACCAAAATCTGCTTTTCAAGGTCGGAAAGCTCTTCGACTTCCGCCGTTATCCCGCGCTTCATCTGCGTCAAGGACGCCACAGCGGGTAAACATGTCTCAAGTACGCCCTTGCGTTGAGGCGCCTTGGCCCACCCCGGAAACGGCGTGTCGCTCAAATTACGAGCTAAGCGAATACGCGTCATCAGGACAACCGGGCACTTCTTCGAGCTCGCTTCGGTCATCTCGGACTTCCCTCCAAATATGCTTTTAATCAACATCGATTGCTATTCGCTCTCCTCCGGCTTAGTCGATTTCTTGAGATCGAGAATCTCATCGCGAACGCGTGCCGCGTCTTCGTAATGCTCTTCTTCGATCGCAAGCTGTAGATCGCCCTCAAGCGAATTCAACCGATCTTCGTAAGTCTTCCGCTCGACCGCGCGAGCTGGCACCTTGCCCTTATGCCGTTCGCCTTTATGCATCCCCGCTAGAGCCGGGCTCAATAGATTGGCGAACGTGGCATAGCAGCTCTCACAGCCCAGACGACCCGTTTTTTTGAATTCGCGTTGAGTATAACCGCATTCGTCGCAGACCAATCCTCCAGCGGTCACCTCCAGCGGCTCCTCCGCTTCCTGCCCAGGTTTGACCAACAAGTCAGCCAAGGAGTAGCCATTGGGATCAGTGATCCCTTTCTGCTCCGCGCAGGATTCGCAGAGATCGATCTTATGAATCTGGTTGTTGACGATCTGCGTCAGGTGAACTGTCGCCGACTCGTCGCAAAGATCGCACTTTAAAGGCTTTGCCATACTATTTGAATTACTAACTGAATTTCTCCTAAGAATCCAACGAGAAAAGACTCGAAAGACTAAAAGAACAACGCATGAGACGCGCCAATAATTACATCCGTCTCGAATTCCATCTTGCGCAACGAATAAACAAAGGAAATCACCCGCTCACACGACAGTCATTTTGATGCTTTTTTGACGGCGAAGTTCCCTACTCGTTCCTTGTAAACTCAACTTAGGCAAATTTTGCCGGACCCGTAACGTCGGCCCATCTACGTCTCGACACAAGAAGACATGCCTAGATTGGTATTCTCCAGACAAATCCCAACAGTAACAGTAACAGCGTAAATCAGTGTCCTATGTGGTAAACAGACAAAACCTAAATCAAAAAATCAAACCACTGATGAACACTGATGCTCGAGCATTGGAAAAAACCCGCCCTTACAGCATTACGCCGCGCGTCGAGACTTCCTGGTGAAACACCGCATGCAATTGCTTCGTAACCGTACCTGGTACACCCTCGCCAATAACCCGACCATCGAGTTTTACGACCGGGATTAGCTCAGCCGCCGTTCCCGTAAGAAAACACTCGTCCGCATTCCAAATTTCGTGACGCGTAAGATTGCACTCCTTAACCTTAATTCCTGCTGCTTCCGCCAAATCGATCACCGTTCCGCGGGTTATCCCACGCAAAGCCCCATTTGCCACGTCCGGCGTGTAGAGAATGCCTTTGTGAACGACGAAGATATTATCGCCGGTACACTCCGCCACGTATCCTTGATCATTCAGCATGATCGCCTCCAATGCACCCTGCTGAGCAGCTTCCATTTTAGCGAGAATATTGTTCAGGTAATTGAGCGACTTAATAGCCGGATTCAAGGCAGCCGGGCCGGAACGCCGTGTCGGAACCGTCACAATCGAAAGCCCCACGCGATAATGCTCTTCCGGATAAAGCCTTATCGTATCCGCAATGATGATGACCGACGCTCGGGGACACGTATCGGGGGATAGACCCAAATCGCCTTTGCCACGCGTCACCAGCAAACGGATATAACCGTCCTCGATATTATTGATGCGGCAAGACTCGCACACCGCCTCGGCCATTTCCTCGACCGACAAGGGAATCGTCAACATGATGTCCTTAGCCGAATACCACAAACGCTCTAAATGCTCCTCCAACCGGTAGACGCACTTCTTATAGACTCGAATCCCTTCGAAAATGCCATCCCCGTAAAGGAGCCCATGATCGAAGACCGATATCTTCGCCTCGTCTTTGTCAACGAATTCGCCATCTATAAAAATCTTCATTCCGCTTATAACTGGGAGTTCCCATCTAACTTGAAAAGCAAATTCTGACACTCAGCCTAAAACCCTCGAATTGCCACCGTCCCAGGAACCTCGAAGAACCTCGCCAACAACATCGAAATCAGCACCTCAAGGGCGTCGCACACCGCTTTCTTCAGTGATTCGCTTGCGAGAGAAAACAGCTCACTCCATTGACAAGCACGCAAAAAACTCAGGGAATCCACTAGAGAAGCATAATCCAAAACACCAAAAAGCCCATCATCCAATTATGGCTCTTAGGTAAAAAACGCCAATCGCGCTTGCGAAATGGTTAGAGTTATCGTCATTTTCAGATACCAACACTCATATTCCCCAAACCACATTTTCCAAATGAACTTCTACAAATCCAAATTTCGCAGCTCGAAAGGTTTCACGCTTATCGAGATTCTCACCGTTATCGCCATTATTGCCATCCTTTCGGCCATTCTCGTGCCAACAGTTTCGCAGATGCAATCAACCGCGAGAAAGACCAAGGATTTGAGTAACATGAGGCAGATTATTAATGCGTCTCAAGTGTTTGCGTCTCAGAATGGTGATCTAATGCCGCAACCAGGGCATAAGATTGAGACCATTGAAGGCAAAGCTCTTCTCAAATATGTCTCAACTGGAACTGACACAAGCAAAGTTGGCCATGTAGCTGCCTTATTAGCTGCAGAAGTTGGTTTAGACGATGTAAACATTTGGATAAGTGACAGTGATCCAGCTGCAATAAAGCTTAACGGTCCAACTCCTGCTCTCGTAGCTGGAGCGATAAACCCCATCCTTAAAAACACAAAACCAGGCAGTGATCCTGTTGATGGAATAGAAGCAACTGGTTATATCTCATTCAGCTATGCTGTAGGCCTAACACTAGCAACTCCAAGTCAAACTCCACTGATATTCTCTCGATTGGCACTTCCAGGAGGAACAGAATGGACTATCAATGACATGTACAGTGGAGACGGTGGCCATATTGGGTTCGCTGGAGGCAATGTTTCATGGTTCGAAGGCGATGATCCATTCACCAGTCTATACGATGCGAGTGGCGATGCAGCGACCAGTATGAATGATGCAATCGGCGTCGGCGACACGATCAAAATAGCGGGAAACTGATTATCATACTCTTTCAACAAATTCACCAAAGCTCCTCAGTCAACCGGCTGTGGAGTTTTTTTATTTCCGCGTCTTAACAGGTGACTTTCGATTTGGATAAAGCGTTCGGCAAATCGGGCAAACCGTCCCGTCGCACCCACGAGCAGAACAATACTCGCGACCATAATAGATGATCTGCAGATGCAGCGCATTCCAACGCTGCTTCGGAAACAAAGCCTTCAAGTCCCGCTCGGTCACCTCGACATTCTTACCATTCGTCAGCCCCCAACGCTGGGCCAATCGATGAATATGCGTATCCACCGGAAACGCCGGATAGCCAAACGCCTGAGACATCACTACCGATGCGGTCTTATGACCCACTCCCGGCAATGCCTCCAAGTCTTCAAAATTGTGCGGCACTTGGCCCTCATGCTGATCCATCAAGATTTGCGACAAATCGCGAATCGCCTGGGACTTGCGCGGCGATAAACCGCAGGGCCGAATAATCGCCCGAATATCCTCCACAGACTGCTTCGCCATCGCCTCCGGATTATCCGCCAAAGCCCACAAGCCCGGAGTGATCTGATTCACCCGGATATCCGTACACTGAGCCGATAACAACACTGCCACTAACAACGTATAGGAATCGCTATGATCCAAAGGAATCGGCGGATTCGGATACAGCCGTTCCAGCTCCTCATCTACATACGCCGCCCGCTCCTTTTTTAGCATACGCCCGACACTGCTTTTCCCCAAAAACCGTGCAACCGTAATCCACCTCACAAAGAGCATCAAAGTTTCATGATAGGTAGCGGCCGATATTTTCATTCTAACTACAGAGATAATTACCCTCGGCAAGAGTCTCTCGCCCTTTCAGATTGATTTACCAACGCTCGATTCTACTGTGCGCCCTATGCCAAAGACCCCGGAAGGTTCATCCATCAATCACCAAGCTGACCGCTCCCTCGACAAACTCGATTCTTTCTCCAGACGCCACCTCGGAGTGGGCCCAACGGAAGCTTCCCTAATGGCCAAGGAAATCGGCTTCGGCTCAGTCGATGCTTTAATAAACCAAGCCGTCCCCTCCGCCATCCGGACATCGGGTATTGACGGACTCCCCGCCCCGGTCGGCGAACAAGACATGCTTGCCGAGCTCAAAAAGATCGCTTCCAAAAACCAAGTCTTCCGATCGCTTATTGGTCTTGGCTACCACAACACGATTACCCCTCCTCCGATACTCCGCAACATTCTCGAAAACCCCGGTTGGTACACCCAATACACACCCTACCAAGCTGAGATCTCGCAGGGTCGCATGGAAGCGCTCCTAAACTTCCAAACTATGATCACCGACCTCACCGGCATGGACATCGCCAATGCCTCGCTTCTCGACGAAGGCACCGCAGCTGCCGAAGCTGTATCCATGGCTTACGGACTACGCGGCAGAGGCCCCAAACAATCCGTTCTAATTTCCAAAGACTGTCACCTCCAAACGATCGAAATAGTCCAAACCCGGGCCGAGCCACTCGGAATTCAAGCCGAGGTAGTAGACTTCGACGAAGATTCGGATTTTTCAAAAGCGTTCGCAGTTATCGTTCAATACCCGGACACCAATGGCATCGCGGAAAACTTCGAACAGCTCGCTCAAAGAGCCAACGAAAATAAGGCCCTCACAATCGCTTGCTGCGACCTGCTAGCTCTCACGCTCCTCAAAGCGCCAGGGGAATGGGGAGCGGACATTGCCGTCGGCTCCGCTCAACGCTTTGGCGTACCGCTCGGTTTCGGCGGACCGCACGCAGCCTTTTTCGCGACCAAGGAAGCTCACAAACGCAAAATCCCCGGTCGCCTCATCGGCTTATCCAAGGACGTCGACGGCAACCCCGCACTTCGCCTGGCCCTCCAAACCCGCGAGCAACATATCCGTCGCGACAAAGCCACCAGCAACATCTGCACCGCCCAAGTCCTCCTCGCCAACATCGCTTCGACTTACGCGATCTACCACGGTCCCCAAGGACTCGCCGCAATTGCCCAACGTATTCGAAGACTAACGCTCATCGCAAAATCCCTCTTACAAGAACTGGGATACGCAATCATCGAAGGCGAACGCTTCGACACGATCGTCGTCAAATCAAAACCAATCGAAACCGCCGCCATACATAAAACTGCCGAAGACCAAGGAATCAATTTCCGAAAAATCGATACGGAATCAATTGGCATCTCTTTCGATGAAACGCTCTCCCCTTCCGATTTAATCGATGCTCTAAATACCTTCGATCCCATGAGTTCCATCACTCTAAACAGGATTGAACAAAGCATAATGAACCTCGACGAGTCGATCGTCCCCCAGCTAGCCCGCCAATCCGATTTCCTCGCTCAAGAAGTCTTCAACAGCTATCACACGGAGACCGAGTTGATGCGCTATCTCAAGCGCTTGGAAAACAAGGACCTCTCCCTAACCACGTCCATGATCCCCTTGGGCTCCTGTACGATGAAGCTGAATGCGGCCGCTGAAATGCAAGCGGTTACCTGGCCGGAATTTGGCGCCATTCATCCATTCGCTCCGAGTTATCAGACAAGTGGATACATCGAGTTGATTTCACAACTAGAGAACTGGCTCGCCAGAACGACCGATTTCGCAGAGGTATCCATCCAACCCAATGCCGGTTCTCAAGGCGAGTACGCAGGCCTCCTAGTGATTCGCGCGTTCCACCGCAGCCGAGGCAACGCCAACCGCAACATCTGCATCATCCCCGTTTCCGCCCACGGAACCAACCCCGCCAGCGCGGTGATGGCCGGAATGAAATTCGTTCCCGTCAATTGCGACGAGCTAGGCAATATCGACGTCGACGACCTCGAGGCCAAAGCGGAAAAGCATCGCGACAATCTCGCTGCCTTAATGATCACTTACCCATCTACCCACGGCGTATTTGAGTCATCCATACAGGTGATTTGCAACATCATCCACAATAACGGCGGACAAGTCTACATGGACGGCGCCAATATGAACGCCCAATGCGGTCTCACCAGCCCCGGCTCGATCGGAGCAGACGTCTGCCACCTCAATCTACATAAAACATTCTGCATCCCGCATGGCGGTGGCGGCCCCGGCGTCGGTCCTATCGGCGTCGCCGAACATCTCACGCCATTTCTTCCGGGACACCGTTTGAATCCGGATGTTGGCGGAGAGAAATCCATCGGAGCCATTTCCGCAGCGCCGTACGGCAGCGCGAGCATTCTCCCCATTTCCTGGTCCTACATTCGAATGATGGGCGAAAGCGGCCTAACCGAATCCACCAAGATCGCCATTCTCAACGCGAACTATATGGCCAAGCGCTTGGAAAAGCATTTTCCAATCGTCTACCGCGGTGAAAATGGATTAGTCGCCCACGAATTCATAATCGATTTCCGACACTGGAAAGAGCTCGCAGGCGTCGAAGTCGAAGATGTTGCCAAGAGGCTCATGGACTACGGATTCCATGCGCCGACAATGTCCTGGCCCGTACCCGGTACCATGATGATCGAACCGACCGAAAGCGAATCCCGCAAAGAGCTCGACCGCCTCTGCGATGCACTCATCGCAATCAAAGCGGAAATGGAAACTATCGCCAATGGGGATTGGCCGGAAGACGACAACCCTTTGAAAAACGCGCCGCACACCAGCCAACGCGTCGTATCCGACAACTGGAGTCACCCCTACAGTCGAGAAATCGCCGCTTTCCCAGCGGCATGGGTGTTCGAATACAAATACTGGCCGACCGTTGCACGGGTCGACAACGTTTACGGAGACCGAAATCTCGTCTGTTCGTGCCTACCGATGTCCGACTACGCAGAATAGTTGTTCGAAACCAGTTTCTCCTATGGCCTTCATTCAAACCGACATCCACTCCGAAACGCTGGGCACGCGCTGCAAGCTCAACGCCATCATTCCGCTGCCCCTCGGCGGCGAGCCCGAGACTCGACAAAGCCAATCCGTGCCTCGCCAAACCCTTTTTCTGCTACACGGCCTCCACTCGAATTTCGACGTATGGTCCCGCTACTCCTCAATCGAACGGTACGCGAACGAAAAGAACCTTGCAGTTATCATGCCGGAAGCAGGCAGAAGCTTCTACACCAACATGGTTCATGGTTATCGATACTTCGATTTTTTCACGAACGAGCTACCGCAAATCGTCAACCAACTCTTCCCGCTCTCGCAAGAGCGCTCCGATCGCTTTATCGCTGGACTTTCCATGGGCGGATTCGGTGCCTTCAAAATCGCTTTAAGTCGACCCGACCTCTACTGCGCCGCCGCCAGTCTCTCCGGAGCCCTAGATCTTAGAGCAATCGCCGATTCCGAAACCCTCGTGCCCGAATGGCCCATTATTTTTGGCGATAACCAAGACATCACCGGATCCGACCACGACCTTCTCGAGCTATCCCGACACTATATGTCCGGAAATAATC
>Ga0233432_10001361_pt1 | contig 23618 bp, 18 predicted proteins | sample SI_122_August201_6_FD_179870 | JGI IMG/M metagenome (GOLD analysis project Ga0233432, IMG submission 179870) | Seawater microbial communities from Saanich Inlet, British Columbia, Canada - SI_122_August2016_10_MG | ecosystem: Environmental > Aquatic > Marine > Inlet | place: Canada: British... | reverse complement strand
CCCGAATAATTCAATGGGTTCAACCGACGTAGCTGGTTCGAAATACCTCACGTCATCAAATACATCATAATTAGGTAGAAGTGACTTGTGTTGTATGCCAATCAATTTACGATTTGAAACTACAAAGGCTGAATTATAACAAGGTCTTCCGTTTTGGTCATTTGGGCTAATACTACCAAATATAAGTGCAATGTCAGGACTTTGATCCATGATCGTTTCATTAGCCTTATATATAGTCTCCCTAAACTCAGGTAGATTCAATAAATCCATAGGTGGATATCCACAAACGACTAGTTCAGGAAAAATTAACAGCTGTATGCCTTGTTCCCGGGCACGCTCTATTTCTTTAAAAATACGACTTGTATTTCCTTGAATATCCCCAACGGTGGGATTCATCTGGGCTAATCTAACACGCATAAAAACTAGATCATAAATTTGGACAGATTCGCTGTTGGAGCCATCGAATCCACCCTATTTAACCAATAACATGGATCGGCTTTGTAGCTGATCATTGACTCGTAATGTATAAAAGTACACCCCTGAAGCCCAATTATCCGCATTTACTTGATATTGGTAGTTACCAGCTGCTTTCTGACCATAATTAATTCTAGTTAATTCACGCCCCATAACATCTACCACTCGAAACTCCACATTAGCTGGAGTTTGTAATTCAAAACTAATAGTAGTACTGGGATTAAAGGGGTTTGGGTAGTTTGGGTGCAAAATAAAACCCATTTCATTTTTGTTGAGCTTAGATTCGGCTTCAATATTGGTTGGGGTTCCATATTGAAATCGCGTCCAAACAGGATAATGGTCGGATGTTTCACTGAGATAGTTGCCAATGTAATTGGGATTTTCCACTCGTTGGGTTCCTTCTAACCACTCGTCTTCTAACTCTGAACTAATTAGAATATGATCCAGCATGGAAAATCGTGAGTAAGATGTATAGCCGTTTTCTTCTAGACTCTTTGTTATAATCGTATATTCGGTGTCATCATCAAAATTCTTATAAGGAGAGGCGGAATTATTGTAGGTGGATTGAAGTATTTCATCATTGAAATCACCTAATATCATAACATGGGCACTTCTTCGCTGATTATCGAGAAAGACCTTAAGCTGCCTAGAAGCATTTATTCTTTGGGTATAATCACTTTCTTCGCCAAATGCTTTGGCATGTATATTATAGAGGTACATTTCTCTGGTCTCCCCATTTATAGTCGCGTCAATGAACAATTCTAATGGAAATCGGCCCGCTGCCCAGTCCGAATAATTCATCCCGCTAGAAATCAATTGACTCTGATATACCTTAATGGTTTCCTCCTTATATATGTAGGCAGTACGCTGTGTTTGATCAAAGGTAGCCAGTGTACCACTATATCCTTCCAAATTCTCTACTAAACTCTCAAAGAGAATAGCATTGGATATTTCCTGTAAGGCATATATATCCGCGTCCATTGTTTCAATGAGTGTTTTCGCATTCTGCATTTGGAGGTTATCATCATCTGGGCCATTAGAAGAATCTCCAAACCACTCTACATTCCAGGTGACTATATCCAATGTGTGATCTTTTGGTATGGAATCACTTGGAAAACTAACCGCTTCCACACTTAAATCGGAGGTGAAACGGGGTAGTATTTGATAAATACCGGCAAATTGACCCACGACTCCAATCATTTGAATAGGTTCTGTTGGGCTCATAGCACCTACTAACTCACTATCATTATCCACCCTCATTTCAGCCGTAGCGCTAGGATCTGAAATGGTGTAATTAGTATTCCCTTGAAAGGCTCCTTGATGGTCAATAACCGTATTGGGAATTTGTACAAGTTGAGCCTCCAAGCTACCCGAATTTACTTGAGCTAAAGTGACCAGTTTAGGTTCTGGGATTCTGGAATCCACTGCTAAAATTTCAAAATTAATGGAATTATCACTATCGGTGGCAGAAATCTGCAATAAAAAATCCGAATCCTCACCAGCTATAGGTCGAAATACATTTAATGGACCCTCCACCACAATTGAATCTCCAATTACGGCAGCCACATGTAAGGGCTCATGATACACTGCTATTCCAGCGGTCTTGTCTTGAAGGTACAATGGACCTCCAAATTCATTGGCGACTGTTACACGCCCGGCTACTCGAACCCGAGTTCCCAAGCTTAATGTTCGAGCATTTGAGATGGGAAGTACGTCATCAGCCCCAAATGCTTGTGCAGTAAGTGGTATGGTGAGGGTACTTTGATTGGGATCATTACTCCTTATGGTAAGTTCACCTGAAAAATCCCCCACACTGGTTGGATTAAAATTTACCATAAGCTCAGTAGTAGCTTTGAACGCTAAACTGCTGTCCTTCAGAGCATCTACCGAAAAATCTGTACCCATAACGGTTACCGACTCAACCATTAACACAGGCGTACCCAAATTGGTTAGCTGCAGCGGAATGGACTTACTACCGCCCTCCACCGTCGGTTCAAAAGTCATTCCATTTTCTGAGGTAAGTATACTCCCATTTGCGGTGGCCTGAATAGTTTGAGTCTCACTTGCCTCTATAAAATCGGTGATAGCTACATCATCCAGGTTAATACGTCCTTCACCTGCCTGAATCCAACGAAAGCGAATAGGCCCTGAAATCCCTACTTCAATCTCAACTAATTCTAAATCCGATCCCGGTGAAACGGGTTCTCCCACCGAAGTCCAAGATCCACCTTGATCGGTTGAGTATGCAACTTGCAACGAATTTCCGGTGTTTGAACCATAGTTTGCACTTACAAAACTGATTACATCCGCTCCGTCATTCTTATCAAACAACATGGTGATAGAGCCCGATTTACCATTTCTGCGGTCCATTCTAACCCCTTGTGAACCGTTGAATTTATCATTACCCAAATTACCAAGTAGAGCGTCATTAAAATACCAAGTCCCAGAAGCTAAATCCACATTGGCACCCGTATAGGAAGCTTTTTCTCCGTCCTCGAAATTTTCAGTTAACTGCGCACGCAATGGTGAAACTAACATTAGTAACAGTACTGCATAAGCGGTGATCCGCAGACTGAATGCGGTGCGAATACGTGGAGATAAAATCATAGTGTCCTTTAGTTTTTTTAACAGTAAAGCAATATACGGAGAATGCCTTGCTAAAACTCAAAAAACCATGACTGAATTCGTTCCTTAAATTAGGTTAATAAATCGTAAAAATGCTCAATCTTGGTAATCATATGATAACGATGACCGGTGTTTCTTAACCATTAGGTTAAGTCAATTTTACCCCTTAGTAAAGTTAATATCACATATTTGTTGTATTCGTAAATCCCAATAAAAACTATACTAATGAAACGATTATTACCTATCTACATGCTTTTTGCAGCATGGTTTATTTCCTTTACGCAAGGAACGGCACAGGTAAGCGGTGTTTACACCGAACTTATCGGGCAATATCACACTGGTCTCTTCGATGAAGGAGCCGCTGAAATTGTTGCTTTTGATGCTGCCAATCTTGCTAGTGGTATGTATATCTATCGCTTACAAGCTGGATCCTTCATAAGCACTAAAAAGATGATGCTTATTAAATAACCCACATGCCCTCTATTGGGGACAAAAATATAGCCCGTGCTCATTGAGTACGGGCTTTTTTATTAAAGAAGAATGTTAAAAATAGAGACCTATTGATTTAGATCCACTATACTACACCAAACTGAGTGTAATTTACTCAACGTAGTCCATTTGGCAAACCTTTACAAATTCTACTTACTGCGTCATGGCTATGCAAACTTTCAAGATGGGCACATCGAACAACAAAATCTCTAATTGAATTATAACTATCTAACTCTTGGTATAGTAATCTTGCCGCATCCTCTACAAATTTCTGATAAGCTCCATTCAATTCAGCAAATGCTTGCTCATCTTCTCGTTTAACCATGACCTGTGTTTCGGTCTGAAGTGCTTCACGACAAATTTCAACCAGATCTTCAACATAAAAAGTATCCTTTAAGGCCACCGTTATCTCCGCAACACTACGCTGTGAATGTGGGATAGCCGCAATATTACGTACTTCACGAGCATGCTCTGCTAGCTCATAAGAGCAAGGGCAGGCACTACTATAGACAAAGTTCAAATGCATGAATTTATTGAAGCGACCATAGGAATCTAAATGACCCTCTAGGGACACATCATAATATTGATACCCTTCCATTTCACTACGAAGACTAGATTTGAGCAAAGGAAAAGAGAAATTGAGGCGTAAAAAAGCCTCTTGGGCACCTAAGTCTTCTTTATATGCTTTTAGAACAGTTTCAAGTGTGTCAAGAGTAAAAACATCGTCTTTGAACCGATAAAATGTTCGCATAATACGACTCATATTAATGCCCTTCTTATCGGCATCTAAACTAACGTAACCGTCAACTGAAACTTCTAGTAGATGTGTCTTTCCATCTCTCTTTTTAATGTGCAGAGGAAGTTTAAAGTTTGAAATACCCACTTGTTGAATTGGAACATTCGCCCCTTCAATTAAGGAAGCAGGTCCATTCTGTAAATCGGGTAAAGATTCTTTGTATTCCGGGCTAATGGTGAATGTAGGATCGTAAAATCGTTTTACACTTTGTGATAACATATCGTGGTAATTATTTTAGTTGCGTCTCTCTAAAGCTTAACTTATAGCGTCTTATATGGACAGTATTCAGCGCTATTTCGTTCGGTTTCATACAATTTTACTGAATAGAGTACACTACCCTGACTGGCTTCTAATTCGACTGGTTTCTTTAATTGTTCGTAAAATGCCTGTACTAAATTTTCAGAAGTTGGATTAATATCGGAGAGAAATGGTACATCCATATTCAAATTGCGATGATCACATGGTTCTAAAATATATTGCTCAATAATTTTTTTTAATCGCCCTAAATCAATTACATAACCAGTATCTGTGTCAGGGATTCCAGCTAGGGTGACCTCCAATACATAGTTGTGTCCATGCCAGTTTGCATAATTACATTTACCATAGGTGTCTTGGTTCCACTGGACAGTTTTATTGGGGTTAACTAATCGGTGTGCTGCATTAAAGTGTGTTTTTCGAGTTACAAATACCACGCGTATCCTTGTTTATAGCTTATTACAAGCTTTTTAAATTTTGTTGTACAAACTATAACTGAATAGCTAGATATACGGTTCCTTGCTTACTATTTAAATTGTAACAAAAACACAGTAGATATCTACAAAAAAAAGAAGGCCCCAATTCCTTGGAGCCTCCTTTGTGATCAGCACACCTCACATTCCTGTGAGACGTATTTTTAAGTTGGAAATTACTTTATCAAGGTCATCTTTTTAGTAATTACCGATGAATTGCTAACCAAGCGATAGATATACATACCACTTGAAAGTCCTGACGCATCAAAGTTAAAAGTAGTAGAACCCGCAGGCATCATCTGCTGACGTGCCAATACTGCTACTTCTCTACCCAACATATCATAAACCACTAAGCTTACTTGCTGTGCTTCAGGAAGAGTGAAGCTTATCTGAGTGCTAGGGTTGAATGGATTTGGATAGTTTTGATGTAATTGAACTACCGTTGGTAGATCGTCTGCTATAATTACTTCTTCTTCATTCGATACAGATACGGTGGATACGTAACCATGTGCAGCTAGTGCTGTCCACGACTGAATCCAAAGATAATTATCGGCGAATGCTCCCGTATAATCGGTAGCCATGATGAATTCATTATCAACTGCTTTAACTGCTGAAGCATCTAATGCTGGAGAACCAGTTTTTGGGCGAGGATCTAGTCCATTAGAGCTCGCTGTACGGCTAACTCCTTCTAGCATAGGATCGGCCACTCGGTTGGCATTCGCAGCGTCTGACAAGTAGTCACGCGTATGCCCTTGGTCTTCACCACCTGCAAACTCCGCAATCGTATTACCTGCACCAAATCCGTACCACAAGTTGTTCTGAAGCACAAGGTCTCCTTCCGCTAATCGTGTCTTCGCATCAAATCCAGCTACCTTACCAGAAGCTTCAATGGTAACCGCAAGACCCGCATGATCACTGAAGATCGAGTTGTAGTACTCTCCACCAGTATTATCACGGAATAACAATAACTGAGAACCGTCACCTGCGTTAGGAGTAGCATCCAGGCCCGCACCTAAATAAGTAGCGTTAGCAATTACTGGTCGAGCAAATGGAGTAGTGTTCTCATCACCCGTAGCACCATCCTGCTCAGCCGCACGGCCATAACCGTCGTTGGCGTTACCTGGACTTTGGATAGCAAACCAGAACTGGTGAGACCCTTGGAATCCTTCATCCCAGTCAAAAGCATCATCGGTGTTAAAGGCCGATACTAAGTACTTGGTGTTTACCGTACCACCAAAGAACTCAAAACCGTCATCGTTAGAGGCAAATGACTCAACGTACTCAACCGTAGTTCCGGAACCAACACCACCCATGGTTAGACCCTGGATTTCGTTACCGGCTACGTCTCCTACGTTAATACCCGTGTGACGAATCGATACGTAGCGGATAACTCCAGAGTTATCGTCCACATCGTCACCACCATAGCGGGCATAGGACTCAGGATTGGCAATTTCGTTTACCCCTTCGATCAGCTTCGTGCCGTCTTCGGTTGCGTTGTTGGTGGGCGCATCACCTAAAATAACAACACCCGCCCAAAGACCACGATCAAGTTCGGTGAGTGAACCGTTGAGATCGTCGATTTCTGAAGTAAAGATAATTGGCTCTTCTGCGGTACCTTCGGCAAAGATTTGCGCACCCATAGTTACAACTAAACCAGTCGCATCATTACCATCTCCTAGCATACCTTTGATTACGGTACCCTCTTGGATGAATAATTTAGAGCCAGGTTTTACAAAAACCATATCCTGTAAAAGATAGATTTTGTCTTTTGTCCAAGTATAGTCTTGGCCTTCAACCAAATCGGTATTGGTGATATTCACAGTAGTTTGTGCCCAAGCACTGCTTACTATGAATAGTGTCATTATGAATAGTACAGATTGTTTATACATACGATTATTGTTGTTTTTGTTAGGGTTTGTTAAACATTAAAATGAGTAACTCAGGCTTAGGCTAATACTTCTACCAGTCTTATATGACTGGTATATGTATTCTTGTCCATCAAGCTCATGAGACAATTTGACATCGGGATTCAACAGATTTTTAGCAGATACTTTTGCTTTGAACCCATTTGAAAAAACTTTATTAACAATAATATCTAAGGTGCTGTATCCTCTCTCAAATACATCCGGTATTGCGCCCAACGCTACAGAATATAATCGGTCTCCAAAACGATTAAATGAAGCATTCGCGGAGAAACCATTAACTTCGTTGAAGTACTCTAGATCGAAGTTTAGTAGGAAAGGAGATTGACCAGCTAAGCTACGTGTTTCCGGTGCGTCTGGGTCATTAATACGAATGTTGAATAGTTCAGCATCGGGAATAGATACCTCTGATTGAACCAACGAAAAGTTGTTTGAAAATTGAAAATTACTAAGCCCTTCTGATAGAAAACTTAGGTTTTTCCTAATTTCAAATTCCATACCATAAACTTGAGCCTGAGCAACATTTTGAACGCTTTGAGCCCTATTTACATCCAGACGTACTATGCGTTCAATTGGATTTGTAATGTCTTTATAAAACGCTGAAACCGCAATGATTTCACCTGTATTTGGGAACCACTCCCACCGTAAATCCATATTTTTTATGAGTGTTCTTTGCAATTCCGCGTTCCCGGTAAAAATAAAATCTCCAACGAAATCAAAGGTTGTGTATGGAGCTAATTCCCGGAAAGTCGGTCTAGCTATGGTGTTGGTGTATGACCCACGAATATTCATATTATCCGAAAGGTTGTATACGGCACTAACGGCAGGTAGTATATCCGTGTTATCAAGTACACCTGGTGTAGCTGAAGTGTCACCTGAGGTTGTATTCATCTTGGTCATTTCTGGACGAAACCCAGTGATTAGCTTTAGTTGAGAGCTAATGGGAAGTTCTACCATAACGTAGTAGGCTGTCACTTCTTTTTCGGCAGTATATTGGTTCTTTTCATTGGTATCGTCATCAATTAGATTACCAAATGTATATCTGGTGAGAGAACCAATCTGAGAAGAATCAACTATACCCATATAAGAGAAGAAGCTATTGATATCATCCGCAAAATCAGTGAAGGATCGGGGACCTATTTCATACTCAAATCGCTTTTCCGCAAAATCTCGATTTATATTTTGGGCGTAAAAACCGGTTTTAAACTTACCGCCTGTGTTACCCAAGAATTCGAAAGGGATTGAATAGTCTAAAATTATGTTGTCACTTTCCTCTTCTAAGTCTCTAAAAAATCTAGCAGGACGCTGGAATAAACCGGAGGAAAGAGAGAGAAAGGGCTGACCTTCATCATCTTGTCCTACTAGGTAGGTAAGGAATCGTAGATCTGGTTCTGACTGCGTATTTGAAGCTATAGAATATTTCCAGTCAATTGTGGACTTTAGCAATCCCTCGAAATAGTGTTTACCTGAAAATTGAATTGCCGTTAGAGATCGTTCAACGTACTGAATTACAGATGACTGGTATTCACGGTCTGGCGCTTCCTCGTTCCAAACACCAGTAATATTTCGTGCACCATGTTGACCACTTCGGGTAGATATGACATTAGTAGAAATTTTGTGACCCTCACCTATTTTGTAGGATAAGCCAGCTAAAACCCCCATGTCTACTGAAATAGACGATCTTTGATCTTTTAAGTTAAAAAGATTAGTTAACCCTCCTGATTTATCCAACTTACCAATTAATTGCCATCTACCGAGTTGACCATCATTGTAATTAGAAGAAGACTGGCTATAAGTAAGACTCATGGTATATCCAAGTGGATTGCCAAGTAATTCTAATTGATCACCGTACGCTATACTCCCACTATAATTATAGGGTAGTGTGGTGATTTTTGGTGCCATCTCATTATTGAAATGACTAGAGAAATCATTTAATAGATAGGCATCTTCCGCTCTAAAGCGTGCTGAACTACTGGAAGGTAGCTCAAAATCAGGGTCTGAAATATAGTCTAATATTGGTTGCGGTACCGCTCGAGTTCCATCATCCTTTGCTAAATAATCTGTGGAACCAGCTGTCGATAGATACCCGTCTTTTCCACTTGCAAGGGCATTATATCCACCGGAAAAAGAAACACTGAATGTACGTTTTTCAGGAAAATCTTTTGTATAAACATCAACAAGTCCACCAGAGAAATTACCTGGCTTATCAGGGGTAAATGTTTTGATGGTTATGATATTTTCTAGTAGACTGGATGGAAAAATATCAAACTGAAACGACTTTTTATCCGGATCGGCAGAGGGTAATTCAACTCCATTTAAATGAGAAGAGGAATAACGATCACCTAAGCCTCTAACATACACATATTTACCACCAACAACGGATGCCCCAACTACTTTCTTCATTGCACCAGCAGCATCACCAGCTCCTGATCTAGCAATGCTTTCTGCAGAAATAGCATCGCTAAATGAAATGGATTTTTGACGTTGCTTTAATAGACCTGCCTCATTGTCCAAAACAACTTCTGCCGTAACGACAATTTCGTCTAGAAATTCGGTTTCTGGGTTGAGGATTATGTCCATTTGGACCGTTTCACCAGCTTTAATTTCAACCCCAGTAATCTTTTGAGTGGTAAACGAGATGTAGCTGACAATTAGGTTGTAGATCCCTGGTTCTACAGATTTTAAAGTATACTTACCATCAATATCTGTGGCAGTACCTTTTAGAGTTCCTTCCAAAACTACGTTCACCCCTATAAGGGTTTCACCGGATTCAGAATCAACAACGGTACCAGTAATGGAACCAGTTGTACTTTGCGCGTGTGCTGATTGGCTTATTACATGTGCAATAAATAACGTAACAAAAAGTATGTATTTCACGTGTGCTGATTTTTATTCAAATTTGCACTGTAAAAATACTGCCGGTTGGTTTACTCAAAGTTACCAACCTGTTATGCTTATGTTATGCTGTTGTTACCCCAGTGTTACCAACTTAAGAGAAGAGATCTTTTTTAGGCTCCCCATCATCCTCATTTTGCCTAGGTGGTATAACATCTGTACTTTCTTCAATCGCTTCATCAACATCCCTAGAGCCACTTTCGTGCGATGTTATATCATTTTTCTGATCTTCAGAGTTGTTTGGTTCTGTCGTTGATTCATCTGATACCGTTGATTCATCTGAAATCACTTCATCAACTATTTTTGCCTCAGAAAAAAGACCGTCAGCATGTTTACCCTTCGGCCGATCACCAAGTAAGTCACGTAATTCTTGGTGATTCATGACTTCTTTGTCAAGCAAGGTTTTAGCCAATAATTCTAATTTATCACGATGTTCGGTCAATAAGTCGAAAGTACGGTCATAATTATTTTTAATGATAGCCTGAACCGCATCATCAATACGATTAGAGGTGTCAGGTGAATATTTTCTATTAAACCCGTAACTATTTTCAGGATTACTAGAATCTCGTAACGAGATATACCCCAACTCTTCACTCATTCCATATTCAGCTACCATAGCATAAGCCATATTGGTAATTCGCTCGAGGTCATTTTGAGCACCCGTAGATATTTTTCCGAATATTATTTGTTCGGCTATTCTACCCCCCAACAACGCACAAATTTTCTCGTTTAACTCTTCGGTAGTCATTAAAAACCGATCTTCAAGAGGCGTTTGTAGAGTATAGCCAAGAGCAGCAAGACCTCTTGGTACAATACTCACTTTAAGAACAGGGTCGGTATACTCCAAAAACCAACCCACAACAGCATGACCAGCTTCGTGGTACGCAACTATTTCCCGCTCTTCCGGACTAATAAGCTTATTTTTTCGTTCAAGCCCAGCAATCACTTTTTCTATAGAATCTTGAAAATCAATCATCTCTACTGATTTTTTCCCACGTCGGGCCGCAATTAAAGCAGCCTCATTACATAGATTTGCTAGCTCAGCTCCTGCAAAACCAGGTGTTTGAGATGCAAGTACACGTAAATCGATAGCGCTGGAAAGCTTTAATTTTTTTACGTGCACTTTTAGTACTTCTACACGGCCATTTAAATCAGGCTTGTCAATTAGAATTTGCCGATCAAATCGACCAGGTCGCAAGAGTGCCGAATCAAGAATATCGGGGCGGTTAGTTGCAGCCATTAGAATAACTCCTTTATCGGAGTTAAATCCGTCCATCTCACTTAAGAGCTGGTTTAATGTATTTTCACGCTCATCGTTTGAGCCCATGGCCATACCCTTACCGCGTGAACGCCCTATTGAGTCTATTTCGTCAATGAATACAATACAAGGAGCTTTCTCTTTAGCTTGTTTAAATAGGTCACGAACTCGAGCTGCACCAACTCCAACAAACATCTCCACAAAATCCGAACCACTTAAACTAAAAAATGGGACACTTGCCTCCCCTGCTGTAGCCTTAGCCAGAAGGGTTTTACCCGTTCCGGGAGGGCCCACCAACAATACACCCTTTGGTAATGTACCACCCAATTTGGTAAATTTTTGTGGGCTTTTTAGAAAATCAACTACTTCCTCTACTTCAGCCTTTGCTTCGTCTAGACCTGCAACGTCTTTGAAAGTAACTTTGGTCTCAGTTTGCTGATCATATAAAGACGCTTTGTTTTTACCAATATTTAAAACTTGTTGTCCTGGATTCATTTTACGAAAGATAAACACCCAGAATCCGATGGCTAAACCAATCATTACAAGCCACATAAATACACCACTAAACCATTCTTCCTCTATTCTAACTTCATATTCTACCCCAAACTCATCGAGAATTGGGCGAATTTCATCGTTTGGTAGTATAGTAGTAACAAAAGTTCTGTACTCATCCACCATTGTGGTAGGAAGATTTAGGGGAGAATCTGACTGCTCAGGAGGGCTGATAATGCCATCTGTTAAAGCGGATTCGTTATATTTTCCGTATACATTAACCTGATTTTTTATGATAATTTCATCGACATATCCACTTTTTACTTGATCCAAAAATTCACTGTATTTAATTCCATTGGTAGGTTCAGGGTTTAAGAACATGAACTGTATCACAATTAGAAACAGAATTATTACTAAAAATCCCCAAGTTGGAAATTTAGGATTTACACCATCTTTTTTACTGAGTGGTGACTTTAGTGGATTCTTTGAAGGGGGCTTCTTTTCGGCCATTAACGCTGCAGTTGTAAATTTGTATGATTAAGACTCATCGTCTTTGTTGTTTGTTAGTGTCTGGCAAAAAATGTGCCAGATGGATCGTACTGACAAAAGGTGCATTACCCTTTCATATCGTCAAGACGCAATAATTCTCCATCGGACGTTTGTATGGTTAACGCAGAATCTACCTCTGTCATTCGGCCAATTACCGTAAAGTCTTTAAAAAGAGTAAAAAGGCGATCCGCATCTTCTTCATTTAGAGTGAAAAGTAATTCAGCGTCTTCACCACCAAAATAGGCGTATTTATCGACATCTTCTTCCATTTCATCTGCTACTTGCCTAGTTTCTATAGCTATTGGTAGAGTTGCTTGATAAATATGAGCCCCTAGGCCCGTTATCTCACAAAGATGAGCCACATCATTAATCACACCCATATTAAGATGTTTAATACAGGTTGGCAGGATATCAAATTGATCAAAACAATCAATAATATCCATTCTAGATTTAGGCATTAATTGTCTTTGAATAACATATTCGTAATCGCCCAAATCTGGTTGAAATTCACCTTCACCACTATCCTGCCAAAACTTTTTTTCTCTCATGAGAATACGCAAACCGGCAATAGCTGCACCCACATCTCCAGAAACACAAATTGCATCCCCTGTCCGAACATTATCAACAGAGATACGCCTATGATCTTGAGCAATTGCAATTCCGTGTACATGAATGATAATCTGACTAGAGTTACTATGAAAATTCTTCTTATCCAGTACTATGTTATTAGCTATGCATCCATTATTAACTCCGGACATAATGGATTGAATCATCTCTACAGACACCTTATTAGGTAGTGATAAATCGCATGATAGCGAAATAGGCCTACCATTTTCGGCATAACACTCGTTAGAAAAAAGAGATACCGCCTTAAATCCAATATGTTCTAATGGTGTATACGTTAGATCGAAATGGATCCCCTCAATAAGCTGTAAACTCTGCTGGTATAATTGGATGTTTTCACCAAACTGTTCCACTATTTTTGAAACAGATAACCCTGTTAATTTTTTTTCTAACAGGTTAATGGGTGTAGAGCTAGCCCCTTGGTATTCACTTAGTTTTTGAAGTACTGCTGTGCGCCCTAACTGTGATATGGGAGTAAAGGAATGTTTCATAGACTCTAATATACAAAAAAAGGCAACCATGCTTTACATGGATGCCTTTAAAATCTACGCGAAATAAGACCTAATCTGCTTCCCGCTTAGTAGAATAATTAATTCGAAAGGTACCTGCCTGCTGCAGTTCTTTTTGAACGTCAGTTAACAAACCAAATTCAGAATTTTGATCTACCCTCAAGGATACTATAAGCCTTGGCTCCTCAATCAATTTATCGTACATAAGATTACGAATAGCGCCTAAATCATCGACAATCGCATCGTCAATCTGGACTTTATCTTCACCTATTTGATTTCCTGGTAGACGCTCTGGTCCCATATAAATGTAGGACACTAACCGCTTTTGCTCAATTTTCTCAATGTTACTTGCCTGAGTGAGGTCTAATTTTACCTTAAGTGTTACCTCTCTCAGAACCGTGGTAACCATAAAGAAAAAGAGCAACATAAATACTACATCCGGCATTGCCGAAGTCGGTACTTCTTGCTTACTACCTGCCTGCTTTTTCTTGAAATTTGCCATGATTAACTATCCGGTTCAGCAATTGAAATTTTCTTAGGATACATGTCCCTAATTTGATCTTGTTGAGGACTATCGTCCGCAAGGGCATCATAGGGTACCCCGTAATTAGATCTCGAGGCAGCATCACGTAAGTCTTTGTAGGCACCCATCACTTCATCTAACATATCAATATAGATTGAATAAGGGGTTTCTCTTTGTGTTTTTAAGGACACAATGGCAGCGTCTGGAGAGATCGCTAACTCTTCATTGTTCTCGGGATTAGAGATGAACTCAATAAGCTTATCTCTAACTTCTGTAATTGGAACTGGTTCTTCATCCATAAGTACAAGTCCCTGAGAGTTAACCAATATTTTCATCAAGTTACGTTCACGAATGGGTGGTGGTTCTTGTTCAGGGTCCAATGGGGGTGGTAGAACCATCCCAATACCCGTATCCACATTTATCGTTGTCGTAACCAAGAAGAAAATAAGCAAGAGGAATGCGATATCGGCCATAGAAGAACCGTTAATCTCAGCACCTTCTCGTTTTTTCTTTTTTAACATCATGGTTATGACTCCCTAGAATTTAAACGTTCCGCGTAGTCCAGTGAACACTATAGAGGCGATCATGATAGCCATCATCCCCATAGTAGTTAACACTCCAGCTTTGGTTACATCGTTCGTTGCAACATAGGATATTCCAAAAATGATTACTGGAGTTGATATCAATGCGATACGCTTGAAATCTTGTTTCCCTTGGGCTATTCCACGTACTCCTGAAAAGATCATGGATAAAATACCCAATCCCATTAGAACAAAGGCTCCGATAACAGCAATTTGTACAATCAATGCACTAGTCATAATGACCTCCTTACTCTACAGGTTATGGGTTAGTCTTCTGATTCAGTTGTTTCAGCAACTGCAATCAGTGGCTTTCCTTCCTGAAGTAGAATGATTGAGTCAATTAGTGTGATGGAACTTTCTTCCATTTCAGCTATTAGGCGGTCAATTTTAGATACACAATAATTGTATCCGATCTGCAGTATGATACCTGCAATCAAACCACCTGCTGTTGTTAAAAGTGCTGTTTTGATACCACCAGCAACAATACTAGGGGAAATATCCGAAGCTGCTTCGATGTCATCAAAAGCCTCGATCATACCAACTACCGTTCCTAAGAAACCAAATAGTGGGGCAATTGCGATAAATAGTGATAACCAAACAAGACCTCTTTCAAGGAAGCTCATCTCGATGGATCCATAGGCTGCTATAGCTTTTTCAGCTGCATCTATACCTTCATGTGAACGCATTAATCCTGCTTGGAATACAGATGCTACTGGACCTCGAGTTTGAGAGCAAAGCTCTTCGGCAGCTTCAATACCGCCTTCTTGTAAAGCTTCTTGGACACTAACAATGAATTTACGCGTGTTAATGTCAGCTAAATTAAGAGTAATGATTCGCTCGAGGAATATGGCTAGACCCGCGATAAGGGTGATGAGTACTGGCCACATCCATCCTCCATCATTACCTTCGTTAAATTTTTCAACGATGAGATTGAAGAAGCCCTCTTCTACTGGGGCTTGAAGTAAAAAGAGAGCAATCGACGATGTCATGTTCACTCCGATATAGTTTATTGTTTAACAGTAAATTGAAGTCAAAAGAATAACTCAAATATGATTAAATGTCAAAGCAGTTACTTTTTAAAAACACAATCATCTTAAGTCATTAACTTTTTTCAAAAGTACCCCCTTTTTAACTAAGAATTGTAATCAATTTGTTAAAAAAGAGCATTGAAGCTTAGTTGCACTGTGTGTATTACTGGAGTATTTTTTCCGGTCCTACCATGATATTCCATGTTTAATTCCAACCAATCTTTCCACCTATATTGGGTATTTAGATCCCAACGCGCACTTCTACCCAAACCCATGCCTTCTGTCAATCTGTACCCTATATATGAGTTAAGTGTATTTATTGAATTAAATTCTTGAATCGCAACTTGTAATCTGGCCTGTACGCCTCCTGGTACATATATGATTTGCTCCATCCTATATTGCCATTGCCTAAGTGTAAAAGATGGAAAAATAACGGCAGGATCCACAACTGTAACAAATTCTTGAGCGAATGAGTGATTGTCGTTGAAACGACTATGCTTTAAAGCAGCTTTGATATTCCATGATCGATTAATTCTCGCACTAATGGATGACTCTAGACTGTATTTGGTTAAAGAGTAATTACGGAGACTTAATTGGTCTGAATATTCAAACAAACGACTTCGGGACCCCATGAACCCGCTAAGTAGCGCATCATTGAACCGATATCCACCCTCAAATTTTAGAATCTGCTGGGCCGACTGAACTACTTCAACATTTCGCTGGTGAACCGAGGAAGAATTATCCCACTCAACATACCCTTGAATACCTGTTGGGTTGGGTGTGATTTCTATACGTCCTAACGCCCCAAGGGTTCCCTCAACCGTCCAAGGTTGCTGCATAATGGTTGATGGTTGCAAGAGGAGCACCTGAGCTAGTTTATCTTGACTATTATCTTCCGAGACTCGAAGATCTACGTTTAGCTGAAGTGCCTGCCAAAGTGGCCTATTTGATAAACGTGTTTCAAAAGGCAACCAACTGTACCTCAACCTGGTGGTAACCTGAATGAGTGATTGATAATCATCTCCTGGGAGTAATCGTTTTATATACTCGCCCTCATTTGAGCTTAATTCGGGATAAAATTCTGTAATCTGTTGTAATAGATCTTGATTATCATCGATCCAAACATACTGACCCAATTCCGGACCTACATACATATATATTTCTTGAAAATTACTACGTCTTCGGGTAGATGCATTATAATCCCAAAATACTTTCCCATTTTGGTCAATTTGACCCCATTCTAGCTGCGATACAATAATGATCCCGACATTTTTCTGGGATAGGTACCCTTCCTGCCCGCCCTCTTGATCAAGGGGTTCAGCAGCTAGTATTGTTGAGCTTTTTCTGGTTCGAAAATGAAGTTCTTGCTTTCCCCAGATATGCTCATTAACCCGCCAATTTACCTGGTAGCGCTGTTCCATTGCAGAACTACTGGGAACCAACCTTCCCTCATAACAATGGTCTTCTTCTCTGTGCATCCATGAAGCCTTCCAATCCCATTTAGTATGCTGGCCCGTAATACTTGGACCTACACTCCAAAATCGTTGCGTAGGTAAAATCAATGAGTCGGAACCCACCCTTCTTCGCCGCTGATCCTCCTGCTCAAAATCTATACCTATAACAAAGTTGGGTGAACGACGCTCCGAACCACCTTTCACTGGAAACCCCACCGTACCCTTTTGCCTAAACCAATATCCCATTCCACCCAAGGAACTCAATCTTCTCACAAAATCTTGTTGGTATCCCAGTGATACTCTTTCAGAGTCGCCCATTCGAAGGGTACTAGTTTGCCTGATTCGCTCTTCTGAACCGGCTCTAAAGTGGATAAGACCAAGCTGGATTTCGTTTTCACTTTGTTGCCACTCCCATTCCCCTCCAAAAACTTGCTCCTCAATTAAAGATGTCTCCAGATCAAACAGCCGTTGATATTCAACCTCCCTGATTCGTTCAGTCCCTTGGTATCGAGCATCTACTTTCCGCATGTAACCACGAACTCGTGATTTATCTGCACCTAACATATTGCTACCCCATTCCACTTCGGCTTGGTATGCCAAGCCTATATTATCTTCATTGTCTTTGGAAGAGTATCGATTTACATCAAATGAGCTTAACGACCAATTTCCGGACAATCGAACATTTTCTGGTAGATCATAACTTGCATCAAAAGAAACTACGTGATGAGCCATGGGTGTAGGCAGTTCGATTTCTGAGGTAAAATCACCACTATTTTCACCAACCCACTCATAGATTGGCACATTTAATCCTGTTTCGAGGCGCTTATAATCACCTTCATTAGCCCCTACTCGGGTAAATTGCACCTGAACTAGTTCATTTTGTGGTATTCCAGGATCATTTGCCTTCTTGTAGATAGTATACATCTGAGCATTCCAAAGTGTATCCACTCGTATGTACGCCCTAGATCGATCTAGATTTCCTGACCATGGGCGGCCTGAATCGATGCCAATAGTCGTCTGATCACCCGCGTTTTTCAATAGTTGAATTTCTGATTCCGTCAATAAATCCTGCGCTAAAATACCATTATTATCAGCTTCTCTACTCACCATGGAATTAAAGGTGAAACGCTTGTCCGGAGAAGTATATGCTACCTCAGAGGCCAAAAGACTTCGACTGAATCCATTCTCAACATATTCATACTCTACAAAAATTCTACTCTCATTTCGAATTAACTGTTGTGAACTAAAATTTATTTCACCCAATGAGTAATCAATGATATAATCGTAATCAATCCCCCTTTTTAAGAGCTGTCCATCTAAGTATACTTTTTCGGTTCCAGCCAAAATAATAGTGAATGGATTGTTCATGGAACCTTGTAATCTGTACGGACCCTGCACCCCTTCTACTGGGCTGATTTGCTCATTGGTGTACACTCCTCTAGTTTGGGATGCCAATGATGAAATCTTGCTTTCTGCACCTTTTTTTGTAAAGAGTGATTGTTCAGCATAGACACCTTGTATTCTACGATTTAAGCGGTGCGTTGGTGCCCCGTTCATGCTAATATCCACATCACCCATTTTGAGAGTATGATTAGGATGGGTGATTTGGATGATTAACTGGTCAAATTCCCTAATGCTTTGAGTAGTACCGTCAGGTTGAAATGGGATATTTCTGTCGGTTAAGATAGCTGAGAGTTGTGTTTCATCACCTATGGATCCAGTTAATTGAATATCTAATCCACTTTCAAGACTAATTTGCTGATTTGAACCTGTAACAATCCCTCGCGTAATCCGTCCCGATTGTTCTAATTGGAAAGGTTCATTTTCCTGAGCTGTACTTAGATGAAGCTGTTGCTGAATCTTATCCCTAATTTTTTGCTGATTTAGGACTGGCTCTACCGTACTTCGTTGGTAAACAAAGGCCAAATCGATTGGAAACTCAACGTTCGTCTTTGCTGGGGCAGTCATCCACCAATCACCACTACTAGGGTCCCATTTCCAGAATGAATTAGGCAGTGTGGACCATCCATTTTCATTATCCAAATCAGTACCCGGTTTCATAGAACGTTCACTAGTTGAACGATAAAACACGGATAACCGGCTGTGAATAACACCTAATTGAATATTTAGACGATCATTCGGGGTAAAATCTACTACCAAAAGAGTATCTGAATCAAATGCGAACTGGCTCACAGGTTGACTTTTTTGTGAGCTGAAAGCATGAATAGTTTCAACCTTAAATCCAGGACTAGAGGCATGAATAGAAGCATGACTAGAGGCACGAGTAGAACCTGGTACCATAGCTAGTAATAGTACACCCAAAAAACAACCCATCAAGGCCGCAATACTCAAGGGCATGCGAGCACAGGTAGATTTTGATAACGCGGGGGTGGTATACATAAACACTACAAATGTAAAAACCTGTCAGGTAAATATAATTAGTAGCGATTTAATCCCTAATCAACCCCGTTAAAACGTTGTAATCCTTGATCTAGGAACCCAACAAACTTATCTTCGCTTACAAATCCTAACTCTTGGGCAAGAACTTGCTCATTCGATGGATTGAGAATTACATAAGTAGGCAAAGCTACATTACCCGTTAGCTTAAACTGAAGTTGCTGATTAGCTTGTGCATTTGTCCCCCCATCGGTGTACAATTTAAGAAGCTTCAATTGCCCAAAGCGTTCCTGCACACTTGCCAGGGGAAATACGTTACTCTCCATCGCCCGGCAGTTGGTACATGTATATCCTGTAAAATCAATAAAGACTGCCTTATTTTCAGCTTTTGCTTCTTCAATAGCTTGTTCATAGCTGCTCAACCACCCATCATCTGCAGAGCTCCCCGAGGATGTTCCGCCCATTGATGCAAGGGTACTTACCACACTTACATCGGTAGCTTGTTTGGGTGGCAACCATGCATCCCATATACCTAATGAGGAACCCAATAAGCCTGGAATTAAATACAAACTGAATAGTAGAAAAGGAAGACTTAACACAACTCTTCCCGCTCCGATAGAGCTGGGTTTTTCTTCATTTTTTAAAGCAAAGAATCCTAATATGTAGAAGGTGGCAACCAGAAAAATTGCCATCCATAAAGCAATAGCAAAGGGTCGAGTAATCCATGCCCAACCCATTACCAAATCGACATTTGATAGAAATTTTACTGCAGCGGCTAATTCAATAAAGCCTAAAAGTACTTTTACCATGTTCATCCATGATCCACTTTTAGGTAGTGCATTCAGTAAATTCGGAAATAGCGCAAAGAGAATGAATGGACTAGCGAAAGCTGCTGAAAAACCAATCATCCCGATGATAGGGAAGAACCAATCACCACCGGTGGTAGCTGCAAATACCGCTCCAACAAATGGCGCCGTACATGAAAATGATACAGCACTTATGGTCATAGCCATAAATAAAATACCTGCAATACCAGAATTTTCGTTGCTCTTCTTGTTTAAGAAATTAGTGAGTTGATAGGGCAACTGTAACTCATACATACCCAGTAAGCTTAAAGCAAAGCCAATAAGTACTGCAGCTATAAAAAAGTTGACAAAAGGGTTAGAAGCAAAATTTTGTGCCCCAGAAACACCGACCAATGCAGCCAGTAACATACCTATGAGAGTAAAAGTAGCCACAATTGCTAAGCCAAAAATAACTGCATTGCCTACTCCACGCTTGGATTCTTCCTGTTTGGCAAAATAAGAGACGGTCAAAGGAATCATAGGAAAAACACATGGAGTCAATAAAGCAGCAAAACCAGCCAAAATCGCAATCCAAAGAAAAGCGAATATTCCCTCATCATTAGCCATATTGGAGCCAGCATTTGCTTCTCTTATTTCAGTCTCTGCTGAGCGTCTAGCCTCGGGTAGTGGGTTATCTGCTACTCCCGCCACTAAAACCGTGGTAATGATTGATTTCGAGGTTGGAGGAAGACAGACTCGGTCATCACATACCTGATAGAAAGCTTCAATGTCCAGGATTTGAGTACCTAGTTTAGAGGTGTATACACTAACCGGTAGAGTAAATTGAGCAAAAGAACTATGCCAGCCCAAATCCGTTTCAAAATTGGGATCAAATTCAATATCCGCTTTAGACTCTCGAACCTTATCAGTTAAGAAAAAATTTGGCGATTTGGCACTAAAACGAGTGGGGAAGGGCCCGGCCTCCGGATCATTTAAGACCGAATACAAATGCCAGTCACCCTCTATGCTCGCATTCAACTCAATCTCAAAGCGTTCACCTGCCATGACTGTGTCAGGCACGCTGACTACACTAAATTGAACAGGGTCTGGAATTTGGGCAAATAAACTACTGGTGAATAACAACCCCATGAACAGAGTCCATAAGCAAAACTGTTTTACCGTTATAGTAGACTTTTCTAACATCTTGTGTGGTTGAAAATGAGGTTTAGTAGCCTTTTCGCTTACGTGTGCAAATATTTTTGTAAGGTACGATATAATGATGTGAAGAGCACAATAAGGCTACCACCATAAAAAAAATACCACATTACAAAGAATGTGGTATCCATTAAATATACAAATAAAGCTGTAGTGAACGTTCCAACTAGTCGGCTTTTACTACCCAAAATTTGAGTTGTGGCTTTAGCTCACCCAGTAGGTGAATGGTCGCCGTATATTCGCCTAGGGTCTTGACATCTGCATCTATTGTAATGGAACGGCGATCAATTTCAATTCCTTTTTCCATCAGTGCGTCAGCTATTTGCACATTGGTTACCGTTCCGTGAATTTTATCGTCCTCACCTGTGGTAACTGCAATAGTTAGATTACTGGACTCAAGCTTTAGAGCCAATTCTTTGGCCTCTTGAACACTTATTTCAGCTTTTTTAGCTGCTCTTTTCTGCATGAGCTCTACTTCAGCAATAGAGCTTTTAGTTGCTAGTACAGCCTTACCACTAGGAATGAGGAAGTTGCGTCCATAGCCATCTTTTACGGTGACTAACTCGCCAGATTGACCTAGTTTTTCTACATCTTGAGTTAAAATAACTTTCATATCACTTAAATTTTTTATCGAAGGTTTTCAGCAACGTAGGGCATAAGACCTAAAAAACGTGCTCTTTTAATTGCGGTCGTAAGTTGTCGCTGGTGTTTCGCGCTGGTACCAGTTACTCTTCTTGGTAATATCTTACCTTGATCGTTAGTAAATCGCTGGAGCGTTTCCACATCTTTGTAATCGATATACTCTAGGCCTGCTTCGGTGAATTTACACTGCTTAACTTTTCTAACACTTTTCTTAGGATGCGATGGATTCTTAATCATGATGGTCTAATTTAAAAATGGTTACTATTTATCTTCTTCTGAATCGTCTTCTTCAATCACAGGGAAGACTTCGGGTACAGCATTTTTCTTAACCAACTCTTTATGACGCTTCATTTTTGCATCATATTTCAACGTTAGGTATCGCATGATCTCATCGTCTATCCGCATGGCTCGCTCAATAGATTCGATAGCGGTTGCTGGACCTTCGAAATATAGGTTTACGTAGAAACCAGTTTGTTTCTTATCCATTTCATAGGCGAACTTGCGAAGGCCCCATTCCTCGACTTCCTCTACTGTTCCACCTTTGGAAGTGATTAAGTCGTTTATCCGCTGAATTACAGCTGGATATTGTTCGTCCTCTAATGCAGGACTGATGATATAAGTTAATTCGTAGTATGAATTCATAAGTTTACTTTGGATGTTTTCAGTTTGGAAAACAGTCATCTTAAATGATCAAGCAATCATTTAGATAACAGATTTATAAATATAGCGTTTTTTCTGCTAATTTTCACCACAATCAAGCTATTTTATTCTGACTCAGAACCAATCTGATTAATACCGTTGGCTAAGGCAATATCCAGCTTAGTGACTTGATTATCGGCATCATGGGTATTTAATTGTAATTCAACCCTGTTGTACACATTTTTTATCACTGGATGATGATTATGTTGCTCCGCTAGAAAAGCAACTCTAAGTATAAAAGACATAGCTTCTTGAAAGTTGTCAAAAATCCATACACGCTGTAATTCTTGTGTTTTTATGATCCATTTTTCTGAATCATGTAATTGATCTGCAATTTCTTTCTTAGTCAGTGCTTTTAACATTTTTTAAGTATTTACTAATTTCTCCGATAATATTTTACTGATAGATTGATAACCCGAAGATAATTTAAATTACAAATATTTTTAAGATATTAGTGTTCGGGTCATTTTTATGAGGGAAATGATATTCATTTTCCTCATAGAAAATTGTTCAGTTATCTTATTTTTCTAGGTATTGTACAATTTACATGTTAAACCCCAAACATAACACGTACTACTTATATGAAATTATTTACGCCTTTATTCAAGAGAGCATCATTTTTTATCTTCCTTCTGATAATTAGCCCTTGGTCATCTATTTTAGCTGCAGAAGGTTACGGTATTAGTGGAGGTGGTCTAGGTTTACTGTGGACCCTACCCTTTGCTGGTATTTTATTATCTATAGCTATTTTTCCTTTGGTCAACGAACACTGGTGGCATGAAAACTTTGGCAAGGTATCCGCTTTTTGGGCACTATTACTACTAGTGCCTATGACCATTTTCTTTGGTTTTTCAGCCACACTCTACGAAGTATTACATGCCTATTTATTGGAATACATCCCTTTTATTATCCTCTTGTTAGCCCTTTTCACTA